>OBID01000157.1_pt1 | contig 29978 bp, 27 predicted proteins | sample 1519781 | NCBI WGS metagenome assembly OBID01 (sample SAMEA3991478, study PRJEB22521) | metagenome | biome: anthropogenic terrestrial biome; feature: sewage plant; material: sludge | place: Sweden | collected 2012-09-26 | reverse complement strand
ATTACAGGATCAATAAAAAAATTATGAAATACATGCACGTATATGATTTATTCTGGATGTTTGTCTTCTGCACTTCCTGCGGAGCACAAAATCAAAGTCAATCAAATAAGGAAAATCAGCTAGTACAGAATCAAACTGACACTAATTTGTTGAAATACACAACAGGAGTTCGTTCAATTTTAGAAGATAGCAAAGGAAATATTTGGTTTGGTAGTTATAACGAAGGAGTGTGTTTACTTCATAAGGGAGAGCTCCAATATTTCACAACGGAAAACGGGTTAAGTAACAATCAAGTAAGGAGTATTTATGAAGATAAAAACGGCATCATTTGGTTCGAATGTGGGCAAGGACTAAGTAATTATGATGGGCAAAAAACAACTGTTTACAAAGAAAGAAATTATGATTCAATAAACGAATGGAAATTAACTGATAATGACCTTTGGTTTAAAGGTGATGAAACGGCTGGCTACAACAGACTCGAAGGGAATCCAGGGGTGTATCAATATGACGGTAAAAAACTTTCATATCGCACACTTCCTGTTAAAACAAAATTAGGGCAAGAGAATCACTATTCAATTTCAACACCTTTTGTCAAAAGTAAAAATGGAGCGCTTTGGCTTGGAACTTATGGCGCATTGATTGGTTATAATGGTTCAGATTTTAAAATAATAAACGATGCTTCTTTGGGATTAAATGATGAAACAGGTCATCTGCATATCCGCAGTATGATGGAAGATCGCAAAGGAAATCTTTGGATTGGCAATAATGGAATTGGTGTTTTTAAATATGATGGAAAAGAAATAATCAATTTCACAGAGCAACAAAAATTGAAAAAGGAGGATACCAAAGGCAATTCGCTTGAGAGAGTTTTTTCCATTGGAGAGGATGATTCAGGAAATATTTGGTTTGGAACTGCAGAATCTGGTGTATGGAGATATGACGCGTCTGCGGACGCTGGTAATTCCGTGAAAAATTTTACAAAAAAAGATGGTCTCAATGGTGACCTTATTTGGATTATTTACAAAAGCAAAACGGGTGAATTGTGGTTTGGCGGAGGTCCCAATGGTGTGTATCGTTTCAATGGTAATTCTTTTGAAAGAAAATATTAACTATATTTATGAAGGCACCAAAGAGCTTTTAACTTTTATAAAGTTTCAGGAAACAACAGCGTGGCGCAAACCAAAGTAATAAACGAAAAAGAAATTCTTTGCGGAAAGATTAGTTTAAAAAATTTGATACCAAATTGATGTACAAGATGTTAATCACCCATTTTGGAATAGATTTAATCGTTTCCAGATCCGCTGATTATTGCATTGAAAGTCAGGTATACTCGAGAATATAGTAAATGTATACACCTGGTTTTCACAAGTTGCCAGTATATGAATGACTGCTAAATAGGGTGTACTGCCAGGTAAGAGTGCTTGGTCTGAGAATACTTTAAAAGTCTGATTGGCCCTATAATGGTTAGTCGAAGGTCCGGATGGAGATGCGCTTTTGTACAAATACAAAGACACTCCTATGCTACGCTTATATTAGAGGCTGGAGTAGAGCTCCGCTGGACAATTTATGAAGGTTGTAGCAACAAGACATTAGGTCTTCCGACTCCAGAGGCAAATTTATATAAAATCAAATTTCAACCTCAATAATTTTAGAATTCACTCGTTTCCCAATTGGGAAATTTGTATCTTTGACAAAAACTGTTATTGAATCCAAATTTTGACATTGAATTATTGCCTGAAGCAATTGAGTTTTTAGAACTTCTTGACGATAAAACTAGAGAAAAAATCTATTTCAACATCAAAAAGGCCCAATTCGTCATTGACAATGACTTTTTCAAAAAATTGAATGCCTTTATTTGGGAATTTAGGACTTTGTACAACGGTAAAGCTTATCGACTTTTTGCATTTTGGGATAAAACAAACGAAATTGAAACTTTGGTTATTGCAACACACGGAATTTTATAGAAATCGCAGAAAACACCGCCAAGAGAAATTAATAAAGCGGAAGAAATCAGAAAACAATATTTAGAAAACAAGACAAAAAAATAAATAGTTATGGCAACAGATAAATTTAAAACCGTTTCGCTTGATACTATGATTAACAAACACATTGGAAAACGCGGAACCGATAAGCGAGAAGCATTTGAGCATGAGTTGAGAATTGACTTATTAGGAGAAGCCATAAAACAAGCTCGACAAGAACGTAATATGACACAAGCAGAATTAGGAGAACTTGTTGGAGTTCAAAAAGCTCAAATCTCAAAAATTGAAAATAGCGTGAAGAACGCAAGATTTGAAACTATTATGAAGGTATTTGAAGCTTTGGGAGCAAAAGTGAACTTTAATGTTGAACTAAATAATAAAAAGTTAGCGTATTGAAAAGTATGTTTTCAATTAGGCTTCAATTCCTGCTTGACATAAATGGTTTAACTTTTTGCAGATCATCAAACATTTTTATAAATTTAAGTTCAGGTAGCCAGCGGTGAGCCGGGTTCACCAGAAGCTAAGGCTTATCGCTTAAAATTTTACCATTCTAAGTTTATAAGTCGCATGTTGAACTAATTAAGCAACAGCCTCTTGTGCAATCAGGGGGTTGATGATATCTGTGCTGTACTCGCCGTTTAGAAGTTTTGTATTGACGATTTTGAGTGCTTCTAAGGTCTTATCAATATCATCCTGAGTATGCACCGCAGTTGGTATCAATCGAAGCAGGATTTCCCCTTTGGGTATGATCGGATAGATCACCATCGAACAGAATATGCGATGATTTTCACGGAGGTCATGGACCATCTGAGATGCTTCCTGTGGATGGCCTTTAAGAAATACAGGGGTCACCGGACTATTGGTAGTACCTATATCAAAACCTGCTTCCCGGAGTCCACTTTGTAGTGAGTTTACATTTTTCCAGAGGGCTTCTTTCAGTTCAGGATGATTTTTCATCAATTCGAGCCTTTTGAGTCCTCCAATCACCAGGGGCATGGGCAGTGACTTTGCAAAGACCTGGGACCTCATATTGTACCTCAGGAAGGTCACGATGTCTTTTGGCCCGGCTATAAAGGCACCGATAGAGGCAAAAGATTTGGCAAAGGTGCCAAAATATATATCGATATCGTCCTGACAACCTTGTTCTACACCAGCTCCTTCACCATTTGGACCTAGTGTTCCAAAAGCATGAGCATCATCTACTAAAAAGCGGAAAGGGTATTTAGATTTAAAAGCTGCTATTTCTTTGAGTTTGCCCTGATCACCTCGCATCCCAAATACACCTTCGGAGATAACTAAGACTGATCCACCACTTTCTTCAGTCAATTTTACAGCACGAATCAATTGTTTTTCAAAACTCTCCATATTATTGTGCTCAAAGGCGATGCGCTTGCCCATGTGCAGTCGCACACCATCGATGATACAGCCATGACTTTCAGCATCATAGACAATCACATCTCTTCTCGAAACCAACGAATCAATACAAGATACCATGCCTTGATATCCAAAATTGAGCAAACAACCGGCTTCTTTATGGACATAATGCGCCAGTTCGGTTTCTAATTGAATATGTTGGGCCGTTTCACCCGTCATTAGCCTTGCACCCATCGGGTAAGCCATGCCCCATTCAGCAGCAGATTCAGCATCGGCTTTGCGCACTTCGGGATGATTGGCCAGACCCAGGTAGTTGTTAATACTCCAACAGATCACCTCTTTGCCATTAAACATCATGCGAGATCCAATCTCACCAGTGAGTTTTGGAAAAATATAATACCCCTCCGCTATTTCAGCATACTGGCCGAGCGGACCCATATTCGCTCTGATTCGTTCAAAAATATCCATTTGATTGTATTCAATAAATTTGTTGCAAAGGTAAAAAGAAAGCTCCAGAGTTTATAAATGACCAATATTTAAATTATCGTGTTTATCCCTTTTTTATTTTAACTAAAAAAAGCTCTAAGAATACTCCAACAAATATCTGTGTGAAGTTCACGACCTGATTAAAATGATTGTATCAATTTGGTTCATAGAGCATAAGTGCCTCTATCTGAGTAGCAATCACCTCATAAGGAAATTTGTGGACTAAAAAGGAATGCCGGGAGTTTTGATCAGGGTTCCAGGTATTGGTTCCATCCTCTTGACACACCATGGTGCCATTATTGATGACATAAAAATATTTCTCAGGATCCCGGATAGCACATAACACTGCTGTCTGATCCCAGCTATTGCGGTTTTGTGAAGTTTTATGCTCATAATTAGACAAACAATACGCTGTAGCCCACCTCACAGGACTTTCAGGTGATCCTTGTGTGGCAACCTTATGGCCGGTCATGATCTTTACCCCAATCTCAAAACCACTGAATAAAATGGGGGTCGGCCAATTAGAAATGGTATAGGCAGAGGCACTGGCATGTTGATTGATGTTAAATTCATTGCCTTGAGGGAAACCACCCGCCATGGCGACCCATTTTTTCACCTTCCTTGCCACCAGGTCACGACCGCTCAATGTACTGAATCGATCTGGCATAGACTGTAACAATGCAGACAAGTTAGATAAAAAACCGACCGTGACGATCACCACACTCTGATCCTTTTGACCAGCCAGCGTCCTGCGATAAACCTCGACTGCCGAAGGATAATTCTGATTGGTCTTAGGCTGGGGCAGATAGCGGGCGACCAATGAATCGTTCCAATGATTGGGGCATGAAAAATCCGGAGCAGAAGTATCCGGCACCCCAATAGGGATATCCGGTTTCTTAAAATAACGGTTAAATACCTCCAGGGTAGGTGCTATAAACGGATAGCCATCACTCGCTACGGTAGCCAGGATCTCACATTCTCCATTGGCAGCCAGGGCATGCAATAAAGTGATTGCACCCACATCATCATAATCCGGACCCATATCGGTATCAAATATCACTTTAACCGGAGGCCTCTGTTTCTGCGCCCCCAGGAAATCGCCATTGTGGAAAATGAGCGCCAGGAGGAATATGTGCTTCAAATAAGGTTTCATCGACATAAATATAGGGTAATCTATCCTCGTTTGCCGCCTTGGGGAGACTTCAAAAGCAGAAGTGCTGCATTTTCATGCTTTAGATGGAGTTTTCCATTTTTTCTACACCTGCGATTGTGGTCGCCGATCTGAAATACCACTTTAATCACCTTTCCTTAATGATCAACTCAATAGGCAAATGATCACTAAACCCATTAGAATTAAAATCTGAAGACGATGGCCTCGAAAAACGAATAGGCGTGTTGTAATCCCCCCTGACCAACTCAGGATAGTCAATAATTTTGCTGGAAATAAACTGAAATGGATAATTGGCAGATTCAAATGTCAGAGATTTAGACACGATAAATTGATCCAGGATATTGATCTCATTGCCAAATACATGGGTACCCAGCTTCCCATTCAGGAATGGAAACATAGTATTAAACAGTACCGGGGTTCTGGCATTTTTGACCCTTTCAAGATTGGAAGTGCTGTTGAGGTAATTGGTAATAGACCTGTCATATGGCTGATCATTAAAATCTCCCATCACGATGATCGCAGGATTTTCTTCGCCAAGCTCCTCCAATTTGATCTCATGGATCCGTGTGACCCAATAGCTCAAAATTTCGCCGACCATCATTCGATATGGCTCGGACTCAAACTTGCCGCCTAATCGGGACGGCCAGTGATTACCAATCAATATTAGCTCATTATTGCCTGCCGTAGTCGTCAGATTGACCTGGAATAAATCACGGGTATACGATCGTTTCATGATCTCCAGGGTAAATATCCTCCCATCATCATGATATTTGTCCTGGTCATAAATAATCGAGATATCGATGCCCCGCTGATCCTTCGTGTCTTTGTGCAGCACTTTGTAGGAACGGTTGAGTTCCTGGCCCACCCTGTCCATTAATTTTTTTACAACAAACTCATTTTCGATCTCACAGACTCCCAGGATATCGGGACCTAGGCCCTGATTAAATTTTTTGATCACAGAGCATAGGTTGGCGATCTTTTTGTCCAGTAAGGCCTCGTCCCAGTTTTTGAGCTCTGATTTTAATTCTTTTTGTAACCAATCAGGACGGCGGGGTGAGTTTTGTACATCGAAGAGGTTTTCGAGGTTCCACCAGTAGATATTGTGTAATGTAGCCATGAATCTGTTTTATATTGAATGTTTTATAATCAAAGAATGTACCAAGCCATAGATATAATTAACTTTTAGGAAGCCAAAATTTAAAATTAGGACATAGGGAGAATATATTCTTCAAAACGTGAAATCCACTTGTAGGATGTAAAATGCTTGTCTAGATTTGATGTTGAATAATAATTAATAACATCGGATTGGATCACTTCTCATTTCCAGGGCAGTTGCTACGCCTGCTTTCAAACTTCAAGCTTGGGGATTCCCGTATATGGAGTCGGCTACGGAAATTAATGGCGCTACTTCTGATTTCACAATTGATCCTCTTTCTGTGGATTTATGCCGGTGAGCTCAAAGAACGATGGGAGGATATTTCTCCTCTATTAGCCAGGACAGGGCTAGCCAGCCTGGTCGTCATCCTTATATTGATCATTTATTTCAAATGGTTGGATAAAGTCCAGTCAATCCACAGAGTAGTAGGTGTAGGATCCAAAGTCTTTATGGTCTTATATTTATTGCAGTGGGTTGCATTAGTGGTCTTTTCAATGGTCAATCCGCCCATAACGCTCACTCAACTTGGAAGTATACTGGGTGGATATGGTATGAGACGAGACTATGTTGATTATGACCTGATAAGTCCTCACATGAAACTCGCTGTTTTGGCCAGTGAAGATCAACTTTTTACCGACCATGATGGATTTGATGTCAAAGCCATCAAACTTGCCCTCAAATACAATAAGCGCAGGCCCGGCAAGACCAGGGGAGCCAGTACCATCAGTCAACAAACTGCCAAAAATGTTTTTTTATGGCAAAGCCGCAATTTTATCAGAAAAGGCCTCGAAGTCTATTTTACCTTCATGATAGAGACTTTTTGGAGTAAAAAGACCATTCTCTGCCGGTATCTCAATGTAATCGAGACCGGTCCGGGCATATTTGGTGTCCAGGCAGCTGCAAAACAATATTTTAATAAAAATGCACTGGAGTTGAGTAGGGCTGAAGCGGCGATGATCGCAGCAGCCCTGCCAAATCCCAAAAAATATACGATCAAACCCATGAGCAACCGTATACGAAGCCAATATGATGACATCATGATTCAAATGAACCATATCGAACCAGACCCGGATATACTTGCTTTGATACATTGATAAAGTAAATTTTGATGGATGGACTACATTCTATGCCTACCTTTGCAGGGTTTTGATACTAAAAAAATCTCCTTATCTCCTATATGCAGATCCTCAAGGGAATACTTTTGAAGATCGCACACTGTATGCTTTGGGCAGATCCGGTTGGGATGCCCTGGATGTTCCGCTGGAAGAATGGATAGAAATCCCGAATGGGGGTACCCTCTACACCCTGCCCGATCGCCTGGCTATAGGTATCGATGTAAAAACAGGTGAAGTAAGGGTTTGTGAAAAAGGCAGGGCAGTATCTGCATTTGTGCCCCCTGCCTATACAGTTTTGAGACTGGTCCCTTATGTCACCTTGCCTGAAGCGACTCCACTACCTTTATATTGTTACAGTGCCGTGGGATGGGCAGGAGGAAAAATCTATGTCGCCGCTACGCGGATCGAGCAGGACATCAGGCAAGAGGCTGCGGGATATGACGATGCTATGATTGAAGCAGGGATCGAAAAACTGACTGCTGCCTATCCACACAATAGATTGGTAAAACACCTCGCAGAAAACTGTGCCGAACGATATTGTTGTCCGGCGGCAAGAAATTTTTTTCTCGGACGATGGGAGTGCCCGATCCCAATCTCACCCGCTTGCAATGCTAACTGTCTGGGCTGTATCTCCTTCATACCTGAGACGGAAGTATTCCAATCTTCCCATGATCGGCTCGACTTCAAGCCCAGTGCCGACGAAGTCGTAGAGTACACTGTACCTCACCTCGAATCTGCTCCTTACCCCATCGTCAGTTTTGGCCAGGGATGTGAAGGAGAGCCCTTGCTTATGTGGGAAACGATCAAAGAATCGATCATCAGAATTAGAAAATTTACGGACAAAGGATCTATTAATATCAATACCAATGGCAGCAAACCAGATGCTGTAAAAATCCTCTGCGAAGCCGGGCTCAATTCTATTCGCGTCTCCATGAATTCTGCTCAGGCCTCCTTATACACCAATTATTACCTTCCTAATAATTATCAGTTCAGAGACATTGTAGAAAGCCTCAAGATCGTCCGGGATCATGGGGGTTGGGCCTCTATCAATTATTTTGTTTTTCCTGGAGTGACCGATACGGAAGCAGAATACGAAGCCCTTTGTGAACTCATAGACTATACCCGGCTGCATATGATTCAATGGCGCAATTTTAATATTGACCCCGATTTTTATCTCAACAAACTCCATATAGCTCCTGAAGAAGAGATGATCGGTATCTTGCCCCTGATGATGCGGTTGAGGTTGCGATATCCGGATCTAAAATTTGGCTATTTTAATCCTCCCAGGGAGAGAATGGTCAATTATGATCTGGATTTTGCCCATTGAGAAGCTCTCTGTCCAGTGCCGAATTCTTTCATCACCTTCCTCCAAATTTTCATTTACCTTTGGTTACTCCGACCATGATGAAAGTTTTAAGCAATATTGAGATTTATAGCTTGCATCCATTAAAGCCATTATGTATGGCTGTGCTATCCTTGTTTTGTACGATGGCCCTGCATGCTCAAAAAGTCACCGTTTCTGAAGAAGTCACTCTGAGAAATGACCTGTCCTATGACCTGGTAGGTAAGATCGATAGTCATTTTGTCCTCTTTAGAGATCGGGGCAACAAGTATGAAGCCCGCATCTATGACCAAGATCTTAAGTTTAAGGTCGAGCAGGAGATCGTTCTGGCAGATAAGAACTGTGCGCTATTGTCCTCCTTGCCCACACCCACTTCTTTTTTTATATTTTATGGATTCAGACATCGCGGCAAGTACTACATCCAGGCAGATCAGTTTGATCAGGATTGTAGCCTCGTCAGTTCGGATACCATCAAATTATTTGAAGACATATTACTCAACCCCACTGTAAAATTTGCCAAATCAGAAGATAGGTCTAAAATGATATTTTTTACGACCGAGCACGATCACGAGATGCAGACGATCCTTTACGATGTCAATACCCGAAAAACCATTTTTGATCGCAAGATTATTTTTAAAGAAACGGACCTTCGGGATGATTTTAGAAGTTTGCTTGTCACCAATGAAGGGGACATGTTGGTGATATTTGAGAAAAACAATTTTCGCACTAAGAAAGACAAACACCTGTTTGAAGTACATCGTTTTTTTTCTAACAATGAACCAAACAAAATATTTTACATCCCCGTATACAGGTTTGTAAGCTTTCATAGCAAATTTATTTTTGATAATGTCAATCAACAACTGGTAGGTGGAGGCATCTATACTCAAAAAAATCTGAATCGGGCAGAAGGCATCTATTATATCAAACATGACCTGATGCAGGGAGTTAATGAGAGAGTTACGACCTTTCCATTTGAAACCAGGTTTGACGATGAGATCACCCGCAGGTCAAAAGACAAAAACGAATTCAGTCAACTGGTAGTCAGTGATATCGCTCTCAAACAGGATGGTGGCGCTTTGCTCATCACTGAGATCAAAAAAGAATATGAACGGCGCGCATCTTATGGCGCAGGTACTCGCAGTATCGGCGGCAACCCCTATGGATTAAGATCACCTATGATGGTAGATTTTTATTACGAAGACATGGCGGTCTTTGCGGTAGATGGCAATGGTAACCTGGACTGGTCAGAAGTATTGCACAAAAAACAATATTCACACGATGATGATGGTGTATTTTCTTCCTTCTTCCTTTTCAAAAATCCCTCCCGCCTAAGACTGGTGTATAACGATGAGATCAGCTCCGAAAATACTGTGAGCGAATATGTAGTACAGTCTGATGGTCAATATCAGCGGAAAAGTGTCCTTAGTACCGAATATGTACGGCTTCAACTCAGGTTTAAAGATGCCATACAAATCTCCTCCAATGCCTTTGTAGTACCTTCTCAACGAAGCCTGCGACTCAACCTGGTCAAGATCGAATATTTATAAAAAGAACAGGATCCGATTTGGTCATTCCAGAATAATTACCCAATTTTAATGTTGTGAATAAATTAAAACAATCACTCGGTATAGTTTGGATGTTGCTGTCACCAGTCCTGGTGATATTCATGGTATACCAGGCTTATCTCAAAGTCAACCTGGCAGCGGAGGGCATTCCGAGGACCAATACATTGCTTCAATGGGTGATCATCCTCATTGTATTCATCCCGATCTGTGCCGGACTATTTTTGTTTGGTAAGTATGCGATGGCCAATGAATTTGATCACCTGGAAGAATAATGCCTGATTTTTTTACAGGTTTAAATTCCTTATTCACTGGATCTTATCTCCACGTAAAACCCTAAATCTTTTTCGTGCTTCTACTGCAAAAGTGCTGTTGGAAAAATCCATGAACAGCGTCTCATACAGTGATTTGGCCTTTTCCTTTTCATTGAGTTTAAAGTCATAGATCTCTGCCAGCTCGAAGAGTGCATTGTCACAGCGGATACCTTCTTTGTATTTTTCGATGATGGTCTGATAGATCGGTATGGCTTGATCCCACTGTTTTAGCTGGCTATATATTTTTGCTCGCAGATACAATACATCATCTACGATGTCATGATTGGGAAACAGAAATACGATCGAATCCAGTTTTTCCAGGGCTGCCTGATGTTTGTTTTGAAAACCCAATAGTTCTGCTTGTGCATAATATTGCAACGGTACCGAGACGCTATCTCCAGCCATATTGTCCAGGATGAATACAGAGAGATCGATAGCATCGTTGCTGATGAACCTCGAAGTGGCCGATTTTAAAATATCAAATTGTTTTTGAGCCCATTCAAAATCGCCATTAAAATAAGTCAACCGTGCATTGCGAAACCTTGCTTCTTCACCCAGCTGATCTTCTTTAAAAGCTTTGTCTACTTGAGAATATAAGAGGGTTGCTTCCCAGATTTCACCTTGTACTAAGTAATAATCACCTAAGTTGAGCTTGGCTTGAGCCGCTGCAGGCCGGGGTATATTAGGCAGGTGGATCAATTCATCCAGGATAGCAATCGCTTTGGGAATATTATTGAGATGCAGTGCCACCAATTCAGCATATTCAATGATGAGGACACTGCTCGCCCTATTTTTACCAAACTCCTGGATAAAAGATTCATAATCCTGCTCCAGGACTTTGAGTTCATCCATAGTCGTCGGGCTGGCTGATAGTTTTATTTTATTTCTTTTACAGGCCAGTGCATCTTTTTTGGCTTCGACATAAAACGAGTTCTGCGGTCCCTTCTCCTTGGTGATGTATTCAAAAGCTTTTACGGCTGCATCCCATTCATTGGCTGATTTGGCAATCTGACCGATCTGATATATCCGGGATCCATTCTCATCCAGCATTTTGTCGAGTGCCCGTGCCTGGCGGAGAGCTCCCAGGTAATCACGTGATTGTAACATAGCCCATTGCAACATTTCTGCAAAGTGTATCGCCCTTGGAGCACCCTGTATGGCTGCATACAGTTGTTTTTGCAGCTCCAGGTAATCTGAGGGTTGGAAAGTGCGCTGAAAGATAGATTCGATCGTCACATCACGTTGAGGATCGGCATCGAGGCTGATCAGGTAGTACTCAATCATTTTGGGTACATCGTCTTTGCGTCGATACATGTCTGCCAACAGGTAGGGAAACATGTTTTTGTCATTAAACACTTTCATGCCTTTCTCATAAGCAGCGATGGCAAAATCAAATTTAGACATATTGATAAAATTGCCTGCCAGGCTGGTGATCTTGGATCGGTCATTTGGCAGTTTGTCTATCGCCTTTTTATATTGCTCCGCAGCCGCATCAGGTTGCCCCATCTTGTCCAGCAGATTGCCGTACACCACATAATTACCCGCTTCATCAGGGAAAGACTTTAATTGTTTTTTAACCAAAGTTTCTGCTTCGGCCGTCTTGTCCTGGTAGATCAGGCAGTCAGTCAGCCGGTTGAAATAATAATTTTGATTTTTGTTTTGATCTAAAAGCTTGGCAAATAAGATACCCGCTTTCTCATACTCACCATCTTGAAAATATTGCTCTGCCAGGCGGGCATCCTGACCAGATAAGATGGAAGTACAGGCGATCAATAAAAATGTGCTGAATATTTTAATCATCCGGATATGTGTCATGTGAAAGGCTACAAATATAGGGGAAATGTAAGTGTGAATGTCTGAACCTGGATTTTTGAGATTGACCAGGATTTCGTTTTTTGATAACCTTGCTGAATCACTCGAGCCGACACTGGACGCCTATTGCCTACTCCACTACACAAACATCCTAGTCCCTGCATACCGCTCTCTAAACTCCTTCGGCGTCTCTCCTTTTTTCTCTTTAAAAAGTCGGTTGAAATAGGATTGATTTTTAAAGCCGCATTTGAAAGCGATCTCTGATATGGAAAAACTGGAGTCCATCAGCATGCGGGAGGCATTGCCCAGGCGGATGTCATTGATGCTGTCCACAAAGGTTTTGCAGGTAGTCTTTTTGAAAAATCGGCTGAAGGACACTTCGGTCATTCCGACCATCTTGGATATCTCGCCGAGGGTGATCTGCTTATGATAGTTGGCACGGATATACTCGTACACGAGCTCTACGCGTCGATTGACAAAGCTGGGTTTTTCGTCCGCAAAAGATTCGTTAGACAATAGCTGGATGCCCCTGGTCAGTGACAGGTCATGCAGAATAGAATATAGTTCCAGTACGGAGTCAAATCCGCTCAGTTTAGATAGTTTACGGAGGCGAGGTTCTAATTGTTTGATCGTCTCCTGAGGAAAACTAATGCCCCGGCCTGCTTTTTCCAAAAGGCTTTTAATAAAAATCAGCTGGTTGCGTCGTAGAAATTTTTCATCCAACAGGTCTTTGTGAAACTGGATGGTGATTTCTGTCATTTCACCTTTGTCCTTTTTGTATTCATAATTATGAGTCATCCAGCAATGTGGCAGTCTGGCTCCAACGAGGACCAACTCCAGGTCACTGATCTCTTCTTTATGGTCACCAACTACTCGTAAGACTCCCGCACCATTAAATATAAAATTGAGCTCAAGTTCGTCATGAGTATGGATTGGAAAGTCAAAGTCCTTTTTGGAACGCTCAAAGACCAGGAAACAATCATAATGTGTCAGTGGAGTGATTTCTCTAAATATTTCAGCCATAATCTTGGTTTTTAGAATAAAGGATTAATAAGTTTTTAAAGTCATTTTACGCGCAATGTGTTGCCAAATTTATTCAGATAGAATTTTATCAAATTAGTTTATCAATTTGTATCAATGATAACTCAAAACTATAATGTTTTAGGTATGAATTATGTTAAAGCATGTATTTTATTCAGTTTTAATGTTTTAATATATTGGTAATCAATTAATTACAAATGAATTCGATTGTTCAACTATTTTATCATTTTATATGAAAATATAGTTCTAAAACAAGTAGAGGTTATCGACTTTTGAACAATTATTGACCCTGATATTAAACAAGAAAGATATTTTGGAGCGGAGATACACGACCTTTCTGGCCATTTTAAATTAGCTAGTTGGGAAAGATCTGAGTGTAATGATTCTACTTAAAAGGCTGTCATCTCCAGCCTGGCCAAGTAAAAGTCCTCTTTCACCGTCATCTGTTTTTTGTGTTTGCCGGCTTTGTCATCATATCCACAGAGATGAAGCACTCCATGTACCATCACTCTCAATAGCTCCTGTTGCGGAGTCACCTTGTACTGAGCCGCATGATCCCGTATCCTGTCGATGCTGATGAAGAGCTCGCCACTGATAGGTTCATAAGCATAAGGAAAAGTGATAATATCAGTATAATAATCATGATTCAAGGATTGACGATTGATATCCAGGAGAGCTTCATCGTCTACAAAATGGAATTCGAGTTGATCGATGTTTTTGTCCTCGGATTTTGCCACACTATTCAACCAGGCTTTGACTTTGGTAGCCTGGTTGACTTTGAAGGAGGGATATGCGTAATGAAATCGTATCATCGGATTTGGGTCTTTATTCAAAACAGATCATCATCATAATAGCGCAGGCAGTCCCATCCATGGTAGGTTCATTGGTCACATAGTCCCCGATATCGTCATGATAGACTACGTAATCGTTTTGAAAAGCAGCATATGCATCTTCATGGGTCAGTCTTAAACCCAACTGGCTTTTGTAAGTCGTATAATACACAGGTCCGTCTGCCAGCCCTCCCGGCACTTCTGTTTTAGTCAGTGCCCAGGTGCTCATATGCACATCACGGGGATAGGGCCCCTGTGCAGGAATATTCATAAACATGCTCGTACCCCACGGATTTCTCCCGAATAACCAATCCCGTAGAGCGTACTTGTATTTTTTAAATTGTTGATCACCCGTCATTTTTTCATAAAGATGGATCTGGATGATCAGGTCCACCAGCAGATTATTAGAGCACCAGATAAAAGGTACACCCTGACTAAAAGCATTTTTGCCGGCCCTGAGCAGGGTTTGTTTAATGCCATTGCGATAATAGGTGGCCAATTGGCTTTTAAATTTTGAATCCACCAAATCATACAAAGCAAAGTGGGCAATGTTTAAAAAAGGATAATACTGGTAGTGGGCAGAGGTATCATGCTGTATCCAGGATAGTTCGCCAGTGAGGGTGGCATAGTATTGAGCATCTTTGAGATAGGTCGTTTTTTTGGTGGCTCGATACAATTCGGCCGCGGCCCATTCAATATCATCAGTCCAGGTATCTTCATTGTAACGATATGGAGCTCCATAAGAATTGCCTTGCTGATACCCGGGTTGTTTTTTAGCCATCGCATACAATTCTTCGGCAGCCTGGAGGCATCTCATTGCGAAAGAAGGATCGTATTTTTTAGCATTCCACACCTGGTAGCCGAGTGCCAGCGCTGCAGCCGACCTGCCTGCCAGGTTGGCTATGCCCGTGGCTTGGCTTTTATATTTATGGAGACCCTGAGGTTTGCCTGTGGCATAATAAGCTACCCGATAAGAATTTTTACCCCAACCATAATTGGATGGATCATTCATCGGAAACTTCCAACCTAGATGGTCCCGGTCGTCAGCGACCTGGTGTATCAGTTGATCTGAGGCCGGATGTAGTTTAAGGATCCAGTCCAGGCCCCATTTAGCTTCATCCAGGACATCCGGGACATGATTGGCTCCTGATTGGCCCAGGGCATTGTACTTATCGTCAAAAGATGCTGGTGACATCTGGTAGGCCATAATCATCCTGGCTGTAGCATTACTCCCTGTGATCAGATACTTGAGTTGATCCCCTGCATCATGCCAGCCACCGGACACATCTATATAAGTCGAGTCCGGCATAGGGCCATCCATGACCCGGCCATCAGCCTGGTGACAGACTGCATCAAAAAAAGGATTGTAACCACAGCGTTGCTGACGCATAAATTGCAGCAGCACATCGGGCAAAGTCGAGTAGATGCCAGTAGCCTGAATCAAAAACTCTTTTTTTACCTCCGGATATTGATCGAGCCTGATGTCATACTTTCCGATTTGAGAGATACCGCTATAATCCAACTCATAATAATGCTTAAACGGCCCGTACCCGGGAGCAGCCGCGGGTTTGACAGGAAGCGTCGCGATTATTCGTCCTGTTTGGTCCACCACAGTAAAATTGCCTGATATTATTTCATCTGAAAAAGCAACCGCAGTTTTTGTATCCTGGGGCCGGTAGCCTACCAGGTTGGTACGGATGTATACCTGGCTGTGGATTGCTACCATTTGAAACAGGACTAGCAAGGTCAATGATATAAGTCTAATGGTAATAATAGTATGCTTCATGCCAGAGATGGTTATTAATTTTGAGCATAAATATAGGCATTGAGTGAAGTAGCTATGAGCATCCAGAGTATATAAGGCACTAACCACCCCGTTTTGTTTTTCATTTCGGGATAAAATCTGAAGGCAATATAGATCACCACCAGGGTTAGCGTCAAAATCAGAGCCAGCCCCAATAAGGTGAGGTGCATGGTAAAGAAGACGGGATTCCAGGCTACATTTAAAATCCACTGTCCGATATATAAGATGATCAACCCTCGACGATTTTTGATTTGTGACCAGCCAAAGGCCATATACACAGAAAAACAGAGCATGATGATGTTCCATGCAGCTGCAAATACCCAACCAGGTGGTGTCCAGGGAGCTTTTTGAAGTGCCTGGTACCAGGGAGAAGCCACCCCATTCATGGCGTGAGGAGCACCGATAGCCAACGCTAAAAAATTAATCCCAAGAAAAATGATTAACTTATTATATTTCAACTCATTGTATTATTTACCCAAAACCTTTCTGAGGAGTTCTACACTTTTCTTCACACCGGTATCTGCTGCTTCATTGCCTTCAAACTCAATGGAAATATACCCTTTGTAACCAACATTATTCAATATAGATATAATCCGATCATAATCCAGTTCCAGCGAATACCATACTCCTCCCCCATAATAAGTCTTGGCCTGGACAAAACAAGTGTATGGGGCGATCTTCTCCAGTTTTGAATAAGGATTTTCGAGAAAATTGCCCGTATCCATCAGCAATTGAAGCCAGGGACTATCCACGGCTTTCATGATGCGTAGCATTCCTTCGGGAGTGGACCCGAGGCCCCAGTGATTCTCCAGCGCGAGCAAGACTCCAAGATCTTCTGCAGTACGCATACATTGATTGATGCTATCGATACACCATTTGAAGGCATCCGTCTCGGTATATCCATCGATCGCAGGTTCCTGGCCTCGCTGCGCCATAAATTCGTCAAAGGATTTTATGGTCCCCCAGCGGCCTGTATTGAGTCTCATACAGGGTATACCCATATCCGCTGCTAACTGCATACAGTGGATCGTATGGTCTATATGCTTTTTGAGTTCCGACTGATCCGGTGTCACGAAACCCTGATGTATGGACAGGCAGGTCATGGCGATCCCATTGACAAAAGCATGTCGTTTGAGTCTATTGATATAAGTTTTTTCTTCACTTTCCATTTGGCGGTGAAGCACATCGATGCCATCCAATCCTAACATGGCTGCCTGGTCGATTACTTTTTCTATCGGGTATTTGTCCCCTTTAAAATGCCAATAGGAATAGCTGGACACACTCAGCTTGATGTCCGGCCTGAGGGAGATAAGATCAAGCTTTTTTTCAGGTGAAGAATGAATAGCCAATGGAGCTAATGGAAGCAGGCTGCCTGATTTTAGAAAATGTCTTCTTTGCATGATCGAAAATAAGAATCAGAATTCAGACTTCAGAATCAGATTTCAGAGTCTGATGTCTGACTACTGATGTCTGACTCACACCCTCACTTCAAACAAATGAAACGGCAGACCCGGATCGAGGGCTACATAATTCCACTCCTGCTGCCAGATCCAACTATTACTACTGATCATATCCTGTACTACAAACTGCTGACCCGGATGTACTCCAATCCGTTGTAGAGGAGCCTGCAAACTGCCTGCTTGTTTTTCGTAGGGGTTGAGATTGACGACACAGAGTATTTTGTCACTGCCATCGTCATTCTGCTTGTAGTAGGCCAGGAGGTGATCATTCTGCACTGGTACATTTTGCCAGTTATTGGTCTCCTGCAAAGCCGGATGCGCCTTTCGAATCTTATTAAGCATGGTGATGAGCATAGTGATGGGATTGCGGGCTGCCCAGTCCCAATGGTAAATCTCATACTTTTCTGAATTGTAATATTCTTCCCTGCCGGGCATAGCCTGGTGCACCATCATTTCATAAGCCGGGCCATACATGCCATAGTTGCTACTCAAGGTCGCAGCCAGGAAAATACGGATCATATACAGTGACTGGTTGGCATTTTGCATCGGGAAAGTATTGATATCGGGTGTATTGGGCCAAAAATTGGGTTTAAACACCTCTGCCGTGGAGCCTGTGGTCAGCTCATTCATATAACCGATCAATTCTTGTTTGGAGTTTTTCCATGAGAAATAGGTATAACTCTGCGTAAACCCGATTTTACCCAAATGAAACATCAGGGCCGATCTGGTGAATGCCTCCGATAAAAATAGAATGTCCGGATAGTCCTTTTTTATTTCGGCGATCAGCCATTCCCAGAAGACGAATGGTTTGGTATGCGGATTGTCTACTCTGAATATGGTCACTCCTTCTTTGATCCAATAAACTACTACATCACGGATGGCTGTCCAGAGTGCCTTCCAATCTTCTGTCTCGAAATAAATCGGCAGGATGTCCTGGTATTTTTTGGGCGGATTTTCTGCATATTGTACAGTACCATCACTGCGCCATTTGAACCAGGCAGGATGTTCTTTGACCCAGGGATGATCCGGTGCACATTGAAGCGCAAAATCCATGGCGATCTCTATGTCCATCGCTTTTGCTTTTGCCATTAAGTCTTTGTAGTCAGCTAGCGTGCCCAGGTCCGGATGGATAGCATCATGACCTCCGAGTTTACTCCCAATGCCCCAGGGCGAACCTACATCCTCAGGTCCGGCGATGGTAGCATTGTTTTTTCCTTTGCGATTGATTTCACCGATAGGATGAATAGGAGGAAAATACAATACATCAAAACCCATTTCTTTGACCCGGGGCAATAGTCGAACACAGTCTTTAAAGGTTCCGTGCTGACCTGAGATCTCCGAGGCAGAGCGGGGGAAAAACTCATACCAGGCACTGAACAAAGCTTTTTTACGGTCAACATATACTTCGTATACCTTGCTATAGGAAATGTATTTTTTTTCAGGCGCGGTGTATAATATATGTTGTAGTTCGTTGGATAGTGCAGCTTGTACTGCTGCCTCATATTGGTCATCATCCCGAATAAGGGCAAGCGCATTTTTCAATAAAGTGATGGATGCTTTATCCCCTTTTTTTGATTTAATCAGGGATTCGAGCAGCTCGATTCCATCATGCAGTTCGGTTCGGACATATTGCCCATCTTGAACTTTTTTGTACAAGCCTTCTCTCCAGGTCAGCCCATGATCAACCCAGCCGGCGACGCGATATTGCCAAAGGCCCTGCGCAGTCACCTGGAATCGTCCACTATACCGATCTTCTGCATGCCCCCAGATGCGGTGAGCATCCCATTCCTTCTGGCTCGCTGGTTTAAACTGCAACTCTGCCTGGATGATATCATGTCCATCACACAGAACCTGGGCATCTACCTGTACCCATTGACCCACAACCCGGCGAATAGAATATTGTCCGCCATCTACTACCGGTGAAAGAATCCCGGCAAATACCCGACTTTGTCCGTTTATCATAATTGAATATGGATGTTTGGGGGCTAAAATAGAGCATTTTCGGCAGGATAGTTAAGATTTTTGGTCTATTTGATTGTTAACTGGATGGAGGTTGTTGCCTTCCAGCTTAATATTAAGCCAATCTCCTCGAAGTGGTCGCAAACTCCTGCGAAACTATGACCAAAAAATGGTGACTTTCAACTTCCTCCCCATTTTCTTAGCTTTCCATACGCCACCAACGTATACACTGCACTGATCATCAATACCTGGAATCCCCAGTTGATCAAAGTATCACTTACAGAATGAGAATCCCGATCGATCACCCTAAATTGATAGATTGCATACCCCAACGCCATCATCAGGATCACCCAGCCTGGCATGCTCGTCGGTATGTAAAAACAGGATACTCTTTTAAACCAGGTATTGTTCATATTTCAATTATTTATTTAAAATGTGAGGACTAATAAGAATAAGGACAATAAGATCATCAATATATTAAACCATACAAACCTTAAAAATGGCATAACGGGAGGGCCGCCAGCCAGAAAATAAACTCGCCGAACACTGACCGCATTGATCCAGATCATGACCAGAGGCAAGACATAAAACAAGATCACTACTTTGTACGAAGAGGACAAAACAAATTCATACAAATAGAGAAAAAAATTGCCTTCAGGATCAAACAACGCTTTCATCAAAAACATAGCTACAACATATAGTGGTAAGGAGATCCACCACAGACTGAGTACAGATTTTTCTTTGGCTTTAATGATTTCCTGAGCTAACATGGATTCGTGTTTTAGCTTATCGACTTCCGGTTTGGTCATCTTCAATAGTTTTTCTTCAAACTCATCCATTTTCACATCAATAATGTAATAGGTCATAGTTGGTTGCACTTCATTCGGAGTCTTTCGAGTCCTCGGGACAATAGAGATTTGATAGTACCCTCTTTGATATCCAGAATCTCAGCGATCTCTTTATTGTTTTTACCTTCAAAGTATCGCAGGGCAATGACTTCCTGGTATGGAATAGACAATGTTTTGAGCTGCTCGACGACCAGAAGATATTGTTGATGAACCTGCAATTCTGCTTCTAATCGCTCCCTGTCATCTTGAATATACTGCGCAAACTGTCCATCTTGTTGTAACCTTGTAAGTAAAGTGGTATATTTTTTCTTATTCCTGAAGTAAAGATTGATTTCATTGCTGGCGATACGGTATAGCCAGACTTTGACCGGGATACCTCTATAGTCGAAACGATTAATGTTCTGAAAAGCTTTTGCAAAAGTCTCTGCGGACACCTCTGCAGCCACTTCAAAAATCCCGATCCGGCGAAATACATAACCAAAAATCGCTTTATAAAACTGCCTGAACAGCTCTGAGAAAGCTTCAGGATTCTTCTTAATTCGGTCTATTAACTCTTCCTCTGACAAAATATAAGTTCAATAATACAAAGATGTCCATTTGGTTGCGAACGAAGGCGACAAACCATTTGCCGGGTTCACTCGTTTATTAAGATATGAAACTAAGAATGATGCTTATTGTAAGAATGATGCTTATTGGATGGCTACTTACCATGATGGCATGCAATAAGTCTATGGTAGAGACTACTGTTGACTGTCCGCTTGCTCCCAATCAATCCGTGCTGGTGAGAAAAGGTTGTGAAGCCTACGTATTTGCCCTTACACAAAAAAGTGTAGACTCAGAGGCAGAATGGACAGATATATTTTCTAAAAAAAAGTATCAAAATGCCATCTCTGTGCTCAATTATTGCGACGGTTCGGTAGAGAGTTTGTTGCTGCAGGATCTTCAGGTGGGTGACAAAGTACTCATGGATCTCACGCCTACCCAGGATCGTTGTCTGATACTTTGCTTTGCATTTGAAGATGCTCCGAAATTTGGGTACAATGCTAAAAACATTAGTCTTTGTAGTCAGTGATTTTAGATTTCATACAGCAGATTTCAAAATCAGACTTCAGACTTCTGAATCTGACGGCTGACATCTGGCCCCTGAATCACTCCAGGTAGTTTGTAGTCACACTACCTAAGCTATCGTGATATATCTTGGTCAATTCATCTTCGAAAAAAAACTTTTCTTCTCCGAAGGCTGGTTTTAATTCGTCGATCCAACCGGCTTTGTCATCGTACGCAGCAAAAAATGGTCTTGCAGCCCAGTCAGGATTTCTCCCCTGCAAAAATCGAAGCACGATCACTTTCTTTCTGACTCCATTTAACGGGATTTCGGTGATCCCCAATATCTGCACCTTACCTGGCGCACAGGACATGCTTGGCCCTCTTACTGTCCGGCAGATTCCACTCACCTGCTGATATGCATGTTGAAAAATTTCCCACGCTTTGACCAGGGGTATTGAAAAATATTCTTGTGCCCCTGTGTCGCGAGCTACAAACATATAATATGGGATACAATTATTATTTACTTGTAACCGCCACATTTCTGCCCAGATCTCTGGTGTGTCATTAATGTTTTTCATAATTGGCGATTGGGTTCTGATTTGAGCACCAGTGCTTCTTAAAATCCGCATGGCTTCGATGACAGCAGTTGTTTTGAGCTCGACCGGATGATTAAAGTGAGCCATGATCGCCAGATTAATTCCTTTTTTTACAATTTTTTCAAAAAGGTTTAATAATTCCCCGGCATCAGTATCTGTGAGAAATTTATAAGGCCAGTACCCTAGTGCTTTGGTCCCGATCCTAATGGTTTGCAGATTGGGTATATCCGCTTCGAGGAGGGGTTCGAGGTAGGCAGCCAGGCTTTTGGCTTTCATAATGAGCGGATCACCGCCTGTAAATAATATGTCTGTCACTTCAGTATGTATTTTGACATATTTCACCAGGAGTTCTGTCTCGCGCATTGCAAATTTCCATTCATCAATGCCAACAAACTGGGGCCAGCGAAAACAAAAAGTGCAATAGGCATGACAGGTCTGGCCATTGCTCGGGAAGAACAATAAGGTTTGTTTGTATTTATGCTGTACACCGGTCATTTTTACTCCATCGATCTCAGGCACATTGTGATCCATTTGTCCCGCAGGATGTGGATTTAATTGGGCCCTGATCTTATTGGCGGTAGCTTTGAGCTCATCTTTGCCGGGCTTTTTTCTAAGTAGCGCAGCCATTTCTTCAAAATGTTCCGGGATGAGCATCTCTTTCTGCGGAAAGGTCAGGATAAACATAGGATCATTGGGGACATTGTCCCAATTGATCAACTCGTTGACCACATAATTATTTGATTTAAATGGAAGCACATTGCCGACCACTTCAATGTTAAATAACTGCTCTTCAGTCAATTTTTCAATTTGAGGGATCTGCCTGAAATTATTCAGAGAATAGGCTTTATAATTATTTATCATATTTTACTTTTTTAACCATTCATTGATTTTGATAACTCCCAGGATCACTTTTGGACAATAATATTTATTAAAATCATTCGGTAGCGGTTCATGCAATGGAATGGTTTTGGAAGCAGACAATACACTGGCGCCATCGAAATCAACATAGGCCATTCTCGCAGTAAATTCATTTTCATTGCGGTTAAAAGCACTGCCATGCAGAATCGCTACCCCGGTTTCATCAAGCAGCCTGGAGCAAAGTTGTGAGGAGGTAGTGATGCCACGGGATTTTAATTTTTCTGAAAATGCTGAAAAATCCAGAAATAAATAAAATCCTCCGATAGGTCGATGCGTCTTCACACCGGCATCGATCAAGATATCAGCACATTCTTGTCCAAGAGAAAATAATATCCTTCGTACATGCCACAGATATTCTTCGATTTCAAGTCCTCCCTTAAAAGCTTGGATCGCGGCATACTGAATGGGTGCACTGACAGAGGTATACGTTTCGCTGGCGACCACAGCCATTTTATCCAAAAGCCAATGGAGATTGGCTGGAAAAGTAAAGGTGCCCAATCTCCAGCCTCCTGCCCCGCACCATTTGGATATCCCAGAACTAATGATGGTCCCTTCCGGATAAAACTTGCTGATAGATATATGATGCCCTTTGTGATGAAGTTGACCATAAATTTCATCTGATAAAATCATGATGTTATATTCTTTGGCAAGGGCCGCTATCTCCATCAAATCGTCTTCATTAAAAGTGATACCATCGGGGTTGCCCGGGTAATTCATGATCAAGACAGCAGGATCATTTTTTTTAGCACGTGCCTCTAAAAAAGTTTTAAATAATTTTGGCGACAACTGCCATTGGTCCTCATAGGTACTATGTATGATCGAAATTTTTTTGCCTAATATTTTAGCCTGAGGGACATAGGACACCCAGGAGGGACTCACTATAATTACTTCCCCTCTAAAAGCGAGTTGCAATAAAAACAATAACTCCTTGGACCCCGGTCCAATTAAAACATATTCCGGTTGTGCATTGATACCATCTTTTCTTCGATGGAAATCAGCTACAGCTTCTCTGAGTGCCGGAAGCCCTCGGACAGGTAGGTAATCTTTTTGAGGGGCATTCAATCGCAATGCTTTGACTACACTGTCCGGCACTGGAAATGGAGACTGTCCTAATCCAAATCGATATACAGTTTTTCCTTCTGAGATCAGTTTTTTTGATCGTTCATTAATAGCGAGTGTGTCTGATTCAGCCAATCCAATGAGGGTGGGATTGATAAGGTCCAGGGTTGAATATGTATCTGTCGTCATGCTGCAAAAAAGTTGTAGGAATGAATGTGAGTCATGGCAAATGTTTAATCATTGTTTAACAGGTCGCATTCAAGTCCGAATGCCAATTAATTAGGAAGGATGCTATCACTGCTATTTACTACCAAGTCAAGAGCGGCTTACACAAAGTACAATTGAATGCGCTGGAAAAGCGAATACCTTTGCGTGTACCAATTATTCATTGGCGGTGATTTACAAAGTTAATCAATTTACCAGTTATAGAGGACCTAAATGACCGTTAGGCCAAAAACATAAATCAAGTTAAGTATTAACTGCAATTGTTTATCTCACAATATACCAGGAGTAACTGTCCGCTTTTATCGTAAATGTAAAGTCAACTTCACTTTTGTTATTCAGTGTATACTTGATCTTTTTCCCAACTGAATCTTCAATGACAGCTTTAGTAAGGCCTGTATAATATAATGGCAGGGTAATCGTGCGTGTTATTTTTTCTTTGGTGGGATTGTATAGCAGGATAAACGCTTTTTGGGAAAGTAAAGGGTTGACATGCATCATGCCATCCCAATCTCTGCCATCAGCCCGTCTTATTTGTATGATATCAGAGTTGAGTATCTCTCTATAAGTTTTATACCAGTCAATAGTCTTTTTCACCATTAGCCTGGTCTCTTCAGTATCAAACAACCTGGGTCCGCGATAACAGGCTTGTACTCCGGCACCATAATACTGGATCATGAGCTGTTCATAATCTTTGAGGTGCTCACTCAAAGGCTCCAGGACTGCGCTTTCATCACCACCCTGGTATTTGGTCAATGGCACAAATCCCCAACTCATCGAAGCAGTTTTTTCTAAAGTGCCATCATGAATATTTTGACGATTCAATATCTTCTGCTGATCTCTGGACAAGGAAAAATTGACCTCCCGATAACCAATGCCTATCTTGTGAGTGCCATCGAGAAAATACCAATCGGGTGCATTGATATACACCCCGCGTTCATTGAGCCAGTGATATAACTCCTTTTGAATTTCCATTTGCCTCCATTGCGAGTCATCCAGGCCCTTATGTCCAGGATGCTCGGTAGACGCACATATATCTCCGGGATAGGGTCCGTCATTTTCCCAGATATCAAAACCTGTCTGTTCGAAAAAATATTTTATTTTGTCTCTGTAGTTCAATCCCCATTTGCTGCCAAAACAAGGAGCATGCCCAAAAAATGCACCTCCCGGCTTACCGGTACGGGCATCTATCACATCATCTTCATCACTGATCCGTCGGCTACTAAAGAGTGAATATCCGCCTAACAAGATGTTTTTTTGATGTGCATAGTCAGCGAGAATCTTCCACCTTGATATATTGCCTTCTGAATTATCTTCCATATTCAAGTGACTACCAAAGCTGAGGATCACTGCTTCATATCCAGTAGCCACACACTGATCTATAGCAGTACGTACCTGTTCGTCCGTTTTGCTCACCAGATGCATAAAGATGGGATTTTGTGTGGTCCACGGTGCTATGGTGCTATACATTTTTTTGATGGCCAATCCCCTTCGCTGACGGTCATAACTGTCCATCAACAATTCGTGCGTGCGCACGGAACTAAATTGCTCTCCGGGATTCAAGTCAATACCCGGGGCTTTTTCTGGATAGACTTCCAACAAACAAGGTGTTTGAAAATTATAATTGACCTGCGAAGTGTAAGTAGAGTCTGTCTTCCAATGTGTGGTCTGATCGCTGATATCATATCGCATGGCATTGTTGAAGGCATAATTGGTCTCTACGTAGATCCCATGTTGTTTTTTCATTTCTTCAGGCGAGCCTACGACCGCACTTTCTTCTTCCACCAGGCCCAGCACTTCATTGACGACACGATTTAATTTAAATGTGGAAGTCGATCTATTTTCTACACCAACCGATTTTACGATCAATGGGATGCCATCATACAATTCATACATCACTTTTACGATGATGCCCGAAAGTGACTTTAATGGAGATATGTATTCAAAAATCACGCGTTTGCCGGTGGCCTGTTTTTTATTCATAGCCCAGGTAGTGCATTTCCAATTGATGAAAGGGGTAAGATCTGAGACTGTGTATGTTGAATAGATAAAATCTTCCTGACCAATAAGCATTTTATCTACCCATTCCGGCAATAAATAAGCCTTTTCCTTTTGTCCACGCAATCCTCCGACTTCATATTGCTTTCCATCGATAATGATCCTAGCCTCGGGCTCAACGGATCTGAGGAGTTGCTGGCCATTGATTAAGTTGGTATAATCTGTACAGGCTACATTGGGCGATAAACGGAACACCCTTTTGACCAGACCATTGTTTAATATAAGGTCTTTTCCTTCGACATTAACACTAGCTTTTTGTGAAACAGGATAGATTAAATAGTCTTTATAGACAGTCTGAGCTAAACTCTTAAAAGTCGACAGGGCAATTAATACCAATAAGCATAGGGTAATAAAACGACTCATATTATAAGGTTATCATCAAAACTGGGTAAGAAAAAATACTCACCACAAGTTACAGTTATAACCCGAATAACAATACAGTGCATGGTCAGATATTGACCTGTTTATTTCACTTCCAGAGCAATCAGATGTTGAATGCGCCCACCTCGCAGAAATAGCTTGATAGCACAAATTTCAATGGTTTACCATCGTTTTCTTTTTTGGTTCAGCTTGCACTTCAGTTTGTGCAGGAATAGCCAGCAAAGGAACCTCTGTCTGATAGCTCATTTTTTTAGTCATACTGGGCTTTAATATTTTATCAAGGAGATTTCTTTTGTAGGTCACCATGACCATCATATCCACTTCATTCCAATCGATAAATTCCTGCAGTGATTCCTCAAAATGCAATCCTGACAGGCTATAAGCCGTAAGTGTATTCTCGTGATAGCTTTCTTTGAGAAATTTTTCATACTGTGGAATTTGACGAGTGTGATCCAACAGCCCGCCTACTTTTTCAGCTTCTATATCGGTAAACACTGCCACCTTGACAGATGCCATAAAAAGATCTGCCATTTCAAAAATAATATCTAGTACAGCGTGATCTTTCTCAAAATGATTGGAAGACAATAAGATGGTCTGTGGCTTTTTCCATTTATAATATTGTGGTATGGCTAGAACGGGCACTTTACAGTTGCCGATGACCGCAGCGGTATTGCTGCCCCATATTTTACCTATTACTCCACTTGCTCCGGAGGTGCCCATCACCACCAGGTCTATATGCAGATCCTCTACCAGAGAGTTGACCGATTCTTTTAACCTACCGGTGCTAATGTGAGTGGATACCAATACCCCTTCATTTTCTTCAATTTTTCTTTTAAGTTTTGCCACTTTAGTCTTCATATCGTGGAGGATCTCTTGATTATACTCCTTGTTGACACCCAGATAGTCATTATAAACACTTCCTCGGATATCCATAGCATGCATCAATACAATTTCTACTGGCAATATTTTGGCTGATTGTACTGCAAAATTTACTGCGTTGTCAGCGCAAGCAGAAAAATCGATTGGGACTAATATCTTATTTAACATAATATTGGGTTTTAAATGATTATCAAATAATGCTTGTCACATATTTTCAAAGTTAGCAGCACTGAGGATACAATGACCTGATCATAATTAGTTCTGTCCCTGATTAATTTCGGACTTGATTAAAGGGTATGCCGGCTGCCCCACCTCAGCATCAGGCTTTATTGTGATTCACATCATAGTGGCATCCTGCGATTGACTGGTACTTTGTACTTATTCTATTTAGCATAACAAATTACAAATGAAAAAACTGGAAAATAAAGTGGCCCTGATCACAGGTGCCGCATCAGGTCTGGGCAAATCCATTGCCACCCTCTTTGCATCAGAAGGAGCCAAAATCGTCGCAGCTGATATCAATGAGACCTCGCTCAATAATTTAAAAAATGAGATTTTAGACCAGGACGGCGTAATCACCACTGTAGTAGCGGATATGTCCAAGGCTGCAGACATAGATCATATGATAGATGTTTCAATTGCCACCTACAGGACCATCGATATATTGGTCAATAATGCGGGCATTATGGACGATTTTAGTCCGGCTGGTGATGTAAGTGATCATACCTGGGAAAGGGTGATGGCCATAAACACCACAGGACCACTAAAGGCGATGCGAAAATTAATCCCCATGTTTTTGCAAAAAAAAGCCGGTGTCATCATCAATATAGCTTCGATAGGAGGCTTATATGGCGCTCGGGCAGGTGTGGCCTATACTGCAAGTAAACATGCTTTGATAGGGATCACCAAAAACACTGGATATATCTATGCCAAATCCGGAATCCGGTGTAATGCCATTGCGCCCGGAGCGATGGAGACAAATATAGCTACCGGAATAGACTTTGCCCATATATCACCTTTGGTCAATGACAGGGTCATGCCCGGGATGGTGTTGAATCCCCGATCTTCGGATCCTGTCGAAGTGGCAAGGGTAGCTTTGTTTCTGGCTTCAGATGATGCAAGCTTTGTCAATGGAGCAGTGATCACGGCTGATGGAGGCTGGACCGCTTATTGAATAACCGGGTATTTTTCAAGCGACCCGATTCACCTTAAAAAGGATCGTTTTTAGTCATTGTGCTGGTCATCATTCCTTTAATATTTTAAACACCCTTTTAGAAATGGGGATCAATAATATCCCACCTAAAACAAATAAGATAAACGAATACTGAAGCCCCATCCAGTGCGAAATATATCCTATCAAGGAAGGCCCGATGAGCATCCCGACGATACTATAGGTGGCAACCATAGAAATGGCCATACCAGGAGAATATTTGGTAGATCTGCCGGCAAGGGTAAAGGTCATAGGCACGATGGAAGCCACGCCTACTCCGGTAATAGAAAACCCGATCAGGACAGGCCAATAATAAGGAAATAATATTACTATACCGATACCCACTGCTATAAAAGAGCCACTGATCAAATATGTTTTCTGCATGCCGAGCTTATCAACTACGCGATCAGAATAAAATCTTGAAACTGCCATAAAAATCATAAAAATCAAATAGCCGAGGGTAAAAATTTCTTGTTTGACCACCTCGCGAAAATAGACACCGCTCCAATCAAACATACCACCTTCGCAGATAGCAGAAAGAAATACGATCAAGCCTAAGGAAAGAATTAAAGCATTGGGTTTGCCGAAGACGATTTTATTGCCAGAAGTCGCCCGATCATTTTTTAATAAATAGGGATAGGACACAGTGATGGTCATAATGGTGATAAAAGCCACTATTAAAAAATGCCAATGCAGGTCTACCTGGTACCGGACCATAATGGTTGTAAAAAGCACTCCAAATACACCTCCGGTGCTCCAAAGCGCATGAAAAGAGCCGTTGATCTTTTTGTCGTATTTCTTCTGAAGCATAATGGATTGTGTATTCATCGCAATATTGAAGATCCTCATACAAAAACCAAAAAAACAAACTGATAGGATGAGTACTGCCATGCTGTCAGCCATGCCTATACCGACCAGGGCTATACAAAAAGCGACAAAGGCTATACTCAAAGGAATACGACTATCAAATCTCGATACCAACCATCCTGATACCGGCAATCCGACCAAAGAACTGATGGGTAGCACCATCAGCAGGCTACCTAGCTGGGCATCATGGAGACCAAAGGTCATTTTGATCGTCGGTATCCTCGAAGCCCAGGTAGAAAAACAAAATCCGGATAAAAAGAAAAAGGTACTGAGCGCTATTCGATGCTGGACGCGCAAGCTAATTGGGTACATCGATGGGTATCTGTTAAATCTTGAGGGCGCAAAGATGGAAATAAACTTTTTTCTCCGGGCAATATTTTTTTAAATGGCGTGCAAAGGGGACCTAATTACTGACTTCATGCAACTTTTAGAAGAAACATCGTTCTTTTCAGTACGTTCTTCTTTTATCATAAGGCTCCTATGTA
>OBID01000154.1_pt1 | contig 30064 bp, 26 predicted proteins | sample 1519781 | NCBI WGS metagenome assembly OBID01 (sample SAMEA3991478, study PRJEB22521) | metagenome | biome: anthropogenic terrestrial biome; feature: sewage plant; material: sludge | place: Sweden | collected 2012-09-26 | reverse complement strand
TTCTTTGGCAATCCAATTCATCGACAACCCTTTAGTAGGTATTGGTTTCTCAATCTTTTGTGCCGGATCCGGTTTTATAATACCATAAGCCCCTTTACTATTGACTAATATCGCCTTGCGATCTGCCGTCAAACTTACCTGATTGATATCGGCCATCACCAGCTTGTCTTCTTTCTTAATTAAATCATATACATTCAGACTATTGGAGTTGTCTCCTGAACCAGAATTTGGTGTTCGAAAATAAACAAGTTTTCCCTCGAAGGCTGCCAAACCACCTATATTTCCCGCTATGATCGGCAAAATGGCGATCCGGGATTCGATGTGGTCAAAATCAATTTTTACTTCAAGTTTATTAGTATCCTTTGGGGGTTTCTTTTCATCAAAAAGGTCATTTTTGGGAGCCAATAAGGAGGGTACATCTTTCCTGAGTGAAAGCGCAGCCACCATAGTAGAATTAGGGTAGACCCAGGTACCATCATTCAAATCAGAATAAACTGCAGCCATCTCCCTATTGGTGGTATAAAACAAATATTTTCCGTCCACTGAAAATTCGGGTGTATCATCATTATAAAACCCACTCGTCACCTGGTGTTTGGTTTTAGTGTCTACTTCATAGGCCATGATGGCAAAATGATTGTTTTCCATTGCTTTGGTATAAGCCAGCCACTTACTATCCGGCGACCATGCCAGCGTGTAATTGAATTTAGCACTGTGTGGAATATTCAAAACTGTATGATCCACCAAGACGATAGTTCCGGCACTATCGACAATAGAAATATTGTTTTTTTCATCGATAAAAGCTATCCTTTTAGAGTCTGGAGACCAGTTAAGATTATAGCCAAATCCTATGTTGCGATTGGTCAGTTTTCTTAAAGGCCATTCTTTATCTGGTGACTGAAGATAAATCTCAAACTCTCCTGACTGATCAGACCAATAGGCTATTTGTTTTCCATTAGGTGACCAGGAAGGATTTCGATCAAAACTACCACTACTGGAGGTAAGGTTGAGGGTGTAGCCTTCTGTGACCGGCACATTAAACAATTCACCCCGCGCTTCAAATACAATGCGTTTGCCTTCTGGCGAAGCAGTCATATTGGTAATGGACCTGGATACATCTTTGGCCTGTGGCAATTCCAACGACAGGTCACTGACGATATTCACCGGCACCTCTTTATATTTTTGGGACTTTAGATCCAGGAGGTAGAGCGCTCCTCCTGCTTCGAACACCAGATCTTTGGACCCTGCAGACATGTACATAATATCAAAATCCTTAAATTTGGTGAGTTGCTCGGATTTTTTAGTTCTGGTATCATAGGACCAAACATTGAGGCGCATATTATCATCCCGATCTGATAGAAAATAAATACGCTCTCCTGACCAGGATGGTTTGCCATCTATCGCATCACTATTAGTTATATTTTCGGCGGTGTTCGTCTTTAGATTAAAAATAAAAATATCTGACGCCAAGCCTCCTCTATATCTTTTAAAAGGGTAGTTCTCTGAGATCTTGGTGATATAGGCTAAATTATTACCATCCGGAGAAAAACTGGCTAGTTCTCCATAAGGTATGGCAAGTTTAATAGGCAGTCCACCGGATTTCGATACCAAAAAAAACTGATTGGATGACCGCTGTCCGAGCTCTCTTCGCGAAGCAAATAAAATCTGTCTTCCATCGGGATGCCAGCACAACATACGGTCGGCATGAGATTGATAGGTCACGCGCGTCGGCACGCCGCCTGTGACGGGTACAGTATAAACATCTTGATTGCCATTATAGCTTGCAGAATAACCTATAGTCTTTCCATCCGGAGAAAATTTGGGCCAGGATTCTTCTCCGGGAGAATGGGTGATTTGAATCGCAGTACCTCCACTTTTGGCCATGACCCAGATATCTCCGCCATATACAAAAGTGATATGACTGTCAGAAACATCCAGGTATCGCATAAGCCGGGCACTGATCTGGCCGTAGCTTGGAGTACATATGATTGCTAAGGCCCAAATGAAGAATACTTTTTTTTTCATGCTAATAGTAATTTGAAGAATAAATATAAGAATGCTAGATTTGAAAAATAACAGAATTCATCAGTTAAGCAGGTTCATTTTATTACCCGGTCACTTGCAAACCCGATTTCAAAGAATGTAAAATTCATTTTCACAAACAATGCTTTCGCCAGATATTCGAGAGTAGCATTGAGCCATAAAGCTTCGCTTGAGTCTGTAGTTTGCGACAATAATGAATTAACGCTCCTGCAGAATTTAGTTCATATTGCAGGCGATTTATGCCGGACTCCGATCGCTTTCAGCTTAAAGGTTATGGACTCATCCTGTTGGGATCCATATTGTTTTCCACAAAAGCCGTTATGGTCAAGATGGCTTTTAGGGATACGCCTATCGATGCTATTTCACTATTGGCACTCAGGATGTTATTCGCTTTTCCTTTTTTTCTGGTGACGGGCTTTTTTTCATTTCGAAAATACAAATCTCAGTTGCCTGAGAAAAAACTATGGGGGGCCATGATTGTCATGGGTTTATTAGGCTATTATATTAGTAGCCTGCTTGATTTTCTTGGATTGCAATACATTACGGCTGGTCTTGAGCGGGTGATCTTGTTTTTGTATCCTTCGTTTACTATTTTGATCAATGCAGTATTTTTTAAAGAGTCCATTTCCAAAAAACAGATCATCGCCCTTGCTTTGTGTTATACTGGGCTGATCGTTACTTATTTTCATGAAATCAATGCAGGGGTCGTGATGAAAAATATCACCCTGGGAAGTACCTTAATATTTTTATGTGCAATCACATTTGCAGGATACATAGCAGGTTCAGGCAGATTGCTTAAAAAAGTGCCCGTCATGATGTATACTTCTGTGGCCTTGATTGCTTCTTCGGTAGGTGTATTTATTCATTATGCTTTTACCGGAAAGTTTGGATTTCAGGACTTACATGGTGAAATGATAGTATATGGATTGATGTTAGGGATCATGGCAACAGTGATTCCAAATTTTTTAGTGTCCGCTGGTATTAAAAGCATTGGTGCCAATAATGCAGCCATTGTATCAGCAGTAGGACCAGTGAGTACTATTATACTTGCATATTTTTTTCTTGATGAAAAAATGAGTGTTGTTCAAATACTGGGTACGGCCCTGGTCATTGGAGGAGTGATCCTTGTAAGTAAAAAGAAAAAATCCCAATAATCCCGATATTGTTATTAAAAGAATTAGCTGCCTACCCAAGAAGCATGTCAACTAACGAACACACCATATTGACTTTGATATAATTAGACATGATTCTGACCAGCTCTACTTTAAGTTAAAGCAAAATATTAACGACCAAATACATGCAAATTATCATAATATGTTAGTAATGTTATTTTTTTGAAAATATATTACCACTTAATCTAATTTATACACTATTGTAATTAAATATTTTACAAATAAATTTAATAAATATATATAAATTAATGTTAATATTAATTTGAGTTTGGCAAAATTTTTGCTACTTTTAGTTACTTGAAATTGAATAAATAGAATTTTATCCTTTAAATCAAGAGTTGTAGAAGTACAATGTAATCAGTAGATTTTAATCATGAAAGCCATCTTTTTGATGGCGATCAGCGTTATAAAGAAGTAGTTTTCTTATTTTGAGACCTTAGTCTTCTGCCCGGATTTGTTCTTCAAGTCTGGGCTTTTTTATTTCTTTGACTAAAAAAATTCTGCTGATCAAGATGATTAACTCATTTTAGCTTCATCCAATAATTTCTGCAAAAATGGAGATGCGAAAATGAAGTCATGCAAGTCTTCATTGTTACTTTTGAGAATATCATCTTTAGAGCCCCTCCATTCCAATAATCCATTATTCAAATATGATACAGTCTCCCCGATTTCCATGACGGAGTTCATATCATGGGTATTGATGATGGTAGTAATATTATTTTCTACCGTGATGTCGTGGATAAGTTCGTCTATAAGGAGCGCAGTTTTGGGATCTAATCCAGAGTTTGGTTCATCGCAAAATAAATAACCAGGACTGAGCACGATGGCTCTGGCTATACCCACTCTCTTCTGCATGCCACCGGATACTTCCGATGGGTACTTTTTATTGTTGCCAGCCAGTCCAACCCGATCGAGACAATAATCCACACGCTTCTGTTTTTCTGCACGGGTCTTGTGGGTAAACATATCCATCGGAAACCTTACATTCTCTTCTACAGACAGCGAATCAAATAACGCTGATCCCTGGAACAACATCCCTACTCTCATCCTCAGAGCCTGCAATTCTCTTTTGTCAAGGCTATAAAATTCTTCACCATCATAAAATATCTGTCCTGCATCTGGTTTGATAAGGCCTACCAGCATTTTGAGCAAAACGGTCTTTCCACTTCCGCTCCGTCCAATTACGAGATTAGTCTTGCCTGTTTCAAATGAGATCGAGATATTTTTGATGACTTGTTGTTCACCAAATGATTTGACTACATTTTTAGCTAAAATCATATTAGGTGGTAAACATTAAAGCGATGATATAATCAGATACCAGGATCAAAATATTACTGACGACAACAGCATTAGTGCTTGCTTTACCAAGTTCTACACTTCCACCTTTTACAAAATAACCCTGATAACAGGACACTGAAGTGAGTATAAATGCAAAAACAACAGATTTGAAAAGCATCATCCAAAGATTGTTAGAAATAAAAAAGGCCCTTAGTCCCCTGGTATATTCTTCGGTATTCATATAACCCCCACCTACGCTAGCCAGATAACCTCCTATGATGCTCACAAAAGCTGCGACAATCACGAGCAAGGGTATGACCATCACAGAAGCCAGGATCTTAGGCAAAATAAGATAGGATGGCGTATTGACCCCCATCACTTCCATGGCGTCGATATGCTCTTTTTGGCGCATTCCACCTATCTCTGAAGCCATATTGGAGCCCACTTTACCTGCCAATACAAGACAACTGATCGTTGGTGCCAGTTCTATAATCGTAGAATCCCTCACGATATACCCAATATACCAGGTAGGTATCAGGGTGCCATCCAATTGATATAAAAACTGTACTGCGGTGACCGCACCAATAAATATAGCTATCAGAGCTATGATCAATAGAGATCCATTGCCTATATCATACATCTGGCGAATCAGTTCACGCCCATACATTCTCCAGTTAGGAGGTTTTACTAATGCATGTTTGATTAATAAAAGATATTGGCCTAAGTCGTCTAGTAACTTCATCTACGCGGAAAGGACAAAGATAGGACATTCGGCTTAGTCAAGGATTGGAATTGTCAAAGTAATCCATTGACCTCTTATTAAGTATTCTCCTGAGGAGGCACTTTACCCAAATCTCCCTATTTTGTCTTGTAAATCAAGCAATAATATATATATGTCAAAAAAAATAGTCATCACAGGAGGATCAAAAGGAATTGGCCGGGCCTGTGTAGAAAAATTTTTATCTCACGGATATGATGTGGCTACTTGCTCCCGGCAAGCTTCAGACCTCGATGCCTTAAAGAAAGAATTGGAATCAAAATACCCTGATCGGACCTTGTGGGTAAAACCCTGCGATGTGACCAAAGCTGATGAAATACAACAATGGTGCGAAACACTTGCGAATGATTGGTCTAACCTCGATATTTTAATAAACAATGCGGGCACATTTATCCCGGGCGGAGTATTATCAGAAGCAGAGTCTAGCCTATCTCTCCAGCTAGATACCAATCTGATGAGTGCTTATCGGTTTACCAGAGGTTTGATCGATATGATTAAACAAAATCATTCCGGTCATATATTCAACATGTGCTCCATTGCCAGTCAAAAAGCCTACCCTAACGGTGGCGCATATACTATTTCAAAATTTGCCCTGTATGGATTCTCACAGTGCCTGCGAGAAGAGCTGAAACCAACAGATATCAAGGTCACGGCAGTCTTACCCGGAGCTACCTGGTCCGAAAGCTGGCAAGGCTCACCCTTTACTCAAAACGACATGATCCATGCTGACGACATCGCTGCGATGATCTGGTCATGTAGTCAATTGAGTAAACAGGCTGTGGTAGAAGAGTTTCGCATCCGGCCACAAGGGGGAGATCTTTAAAAATAAAATTCTTTATGAGTGACTTTATAGCTTATCACCAGATTATCAAAGATCCAATACAAATGGTTTTGGACAGCAACGATTATTATGAGCTTCTCAACTTAAGAAGATCGGTGCGTGATTTTTCGTCAAGACCTGTGCCTGGCGAAGTGATCAGAAACATCATCATGACTGCTTCGTCGGCTCCCTCAGGAGCTCATAAACAACCATGGACCTATTGTGCCGTGTCTGACCCCAACATCAAATCTGCTATAAGAAAAGCAGCAGAACAAGAAGAATACGAAAACTATCATGGCAGGATGAGCGAAGCCTGGTTGCAGGATTTAGCTCCATTAGGGACGAATGATAAAAAAGAATTCCTGGAAGTAGCTCCTTGGCTAATTATTGTATTTAAGAAGTCCTACGATGTAGTGCATGATGAAAAAAGAAAAAATTATTATGTGAATGAGTCAGTCGGGATTTCATGTGGGTTCTTGCTCACCGCCATATTCCAGGCTGGACTAGTCGCCCTTACTCACACACCAAGCCCAATGAATTTTCTAAAAAAAATATTAAACCGACCTGAACACGAAACTCCTTTTTTACTTATCCCCGTAGGGTATCCTGCCGACCATGCCATGGTACCGGATATCCATCGAAAACGGGAGGAAGAGGTTATATCATGGTATACTGAATAGTACCGAGCTAAAACTTTGGGGTTTTGGTAGTGGCGTTAGAATTATCAGCAGCGTGACCCAGCCTAACCTCACCAATTTTAATCACTTCACCACTTAATTTCCCCTGATGCATCACCAGGATGCCATTCCATGATTTACCACAATCATTATCCAATTGACAATCATCCAGGATCAGTCTGCCACCCGGATGGACCCTGATCACGGCACCTTCGGCCATGGACACTCTGCATTTTATATGCAGCGATCCTCCGTCCAACACCTCTATATCACCGGATAGATCTCGGGCACCAGCCCAAACGATAGAGTCCTTGATAGTGATTTTTTGGAATGGGTCATAATTGCACCAGGTTTTAATCAATAGATTTCTAACAGGATTTTGAGTATTAGAAAAATTCTTATTGATAATTCCGACCTGGCATGGAGACAAAGCACTTTGCCATGCATTATAATCCATCATGTTATTTGAAGTATTTCCTTGGCAGCCGGGATCTTCGGTCACCCAACATCTATTGTCATGCATAGGGGTATCTTCGCAGCCATCAAAAGTCCAGGCATGGTAGAGCCCAAGCACATGACCGACTTCATGATTAAAGGTGCCTCTGACATTCCACTCATTAAATCCTTTTTCAAATATGCCCGATATTTTAATGGCATTGCCCAAAGCGATACCAACACAACCGGATTTATAGGTTGTAGACCTGGTGCTGTCCGGATGATGTGGCAAGATAAATATGTTCAATACCGAATCAAGTCCGACTGCATATTTTTCTATTACGTTTCGGTCCGTGTTATTCCTTCGAGCACCCATATGGATATAATAATAAAGATCGTCATCGTAGTGAAAATAAATCCCGGGATTGGACACCTCATCGCCTGTAAGTACATATCTCACATTTACCGGGATGACAGGGATCTCATTGCCCGCAGGCAACCAAAGTTTGGTGTTTTTATCGAACAGCATTTGCATTACAGGCAATAACCGATATATGAATGTCTTACCGTCATCTTCCTTAAAATTCATAGTACTGTCACTCGAATTCATAAAGTGAAAATTGACCCTCAGCAATCGCTCAGGCATATGATCCCGATGCAACGTATCCGGTATATAAGCTGCCGCTTCGAAACAAGATCTACGGTCGTCAGAGGTAGCTTTGGTGGACTTGTCCCGGGCAGTCAATGTTTCTAATTTGATAAAAGTACTGGTGACTTTGGGTATACAGCCCAAAAGAAGACTTACAGCCAAAAATACCAGGATCCCTTTCATCTTACATATTAAGCCCTCCGCAGATACTGATGACTTGTCCTGTAATATATTTGGAATCATCTGATCCAAGGAAGGCAGCCAGATCAGCGACTTCCTCAGCAGTACCAAATCGTTTTATAGCCAGACCGGAAAAATATTGTTCTTTGGTCTTATCATCCAATGTATGTGTCATATCGGTTTCAATAAATCCAGGTGCAATGGCATTACATCGGATAGATCGGCTCCCAACTTCTTTGGCTATGGACTTAGTGAATCCAATCATCCCTGCTTTGGATGCTGCATAGTTGGCTTGTCCCGCATTGCCAAATACACCCACCACAGAAGTCATATTAATGATGGATCCGGATCTTGCCGACAGCATGGGCTTCAGCACGTGTTTGGTAAGGTTAAAGGCAGATTTTAAATTAACCCTGATGACCTCATCCCATTGATCCTCACTCATACGGAGCATCAGTGTGTCTTTGGTGATTCCGGCATTATTAATTAAAATATCGATTTTGCCGAAATCAGCAAGGACCTGTTTAATCAAAGATTCCGCTTCAGTGTAAGAAGAAGCATCAGATTGATAAGCTTTGATTTTGTGTTCAGGAATTGAATCGACCAAAGCGTTGGCTTTTTCAGCGGACGACGAATAGGTAAAGGCCACTGAGGCTCCCATCGCGGCAAATTTCCTGACCAATGCTTCACCGATGCCTCTGCTTCCGCCGGTGATCAGAGCTACTTTATTTTCTAGGTTCATATTTATCTTTTATTAGCACAAAGATATAATCTTAAGACTAATTGTTAATGGTTTGAAAATGCGAGGGTTAAAGTGTTATTAAGGTTAGTGTAAAACGAATTTCAATGCAACCTATAGCGCTATTTTTGGTCTTTATCTAAACTTATCAGCTCACATTGCCAATGCATCGTATTATTTCAATTTTCGCTGCCTGTATTATCTTCTCTTGTACATCGTATGCGATAGATTTGAATCCCAAAAGCTTGAAAGCTATACGGTGTGTCCAGGTCCCTGTCATCGATGGGGACATCAGTGATCCGGCATGGCAACAGGCGCAGGTGATTAAAGATCTCGTAGAGTTTAGACCTCAGATCGGCGAAAAAGAAAAATACGAAGAGCGTACTGAGGCCTATTTGATGTACAATGATCAGGGTATCTATTTTGGGGGCAGATGTTATGAGGCCTCTGTCGATAATATATCCAAAGAATTAAAAGGTAGGGATGGCTTTGGTACTAATGATTATATCGGCATCATGTTCGATACTTATAAAGACAATATCAATGGTTTTGAATATTTCGTTACTCCCTTGGGAGAACAATGGGATGCTAAAATGTCTCCTGGCAATAATAGCAATAATGGGGGAGAAGATTTTGATTGGAATGCGGTGTGGACCAGTGCCGTGAAACTACACGACCAGGGCTGGGACTTTGAGATGTTCATTCCTTTTTCTGCTATCCGGTTTGGGGGAGACGATCATCAGGATTGGGGGCTGAATATCACTCGTCGAAGACGCAAGACAGAAGAGCAGTTTACCTGGAACCCAATTGATCCTACCAAAAATGGATTCCTTACTCAGGAAGGTTACTGGACTGGGTTAAAAGAAATCAAGCCTCCGGTTAGACTGCAGTTTTCACCTTACCTTTCTGTGTATGCCAACCACTATCCTTCCCAAACAGCAGGAGTAAAAAATTGGTCCAGCCAGGTCAATGGTGGCCTGGATCTGAAATATGGAATCAATCAAGCCTTTACCCTCGATGCTATCTTGATCCCCGATTTTGGCCAGGTACAAAGTGACAACCAGGTACTCAACCTTTCGCCATTTGAAGTAAAATTTAATGAAAATCGAAATTTCTTTAGTGAAGGCACCGAGTTGTTCAATAAAGGAGGACTCTTTTATTCCAGGCGCATAGGTGGTAGCCCCATACATCAATACAGCATCTACGATGACCTCACCTCTGAAGAAGAAGTGATTAAAAATCCGACTGAGACCAAACTAATCAATGCTTCAAAAATTTCAGGTCGTACTCAATCTGGATTCGGTATCGGTATTCTCAATGCCATCACCAAACCTGCCTATGCTTTGGTAGAAAACCTTAACAGCAAAGAGATTCGTCATCAACTCACCAATCCTTTGACCAACTATAGTGTTGTGGTATTAGACCAATCTTTAAAAAACAATTCTTCCATCACCCTATTCAACTCCAATGTGATGCGTGAAGCCGGCGAATACGATTCGAATGTATCAGCCTTCCTTTACGACATCAATGACAAATCCAATACCTGGAATGTAAATGGGAAAGTAGCTACCAGCAAATTTTATGGTACTGAATACGATAAAAAACCAGGGATCAGTGGTGCACTTGGTTTTGGCAAGACTAGCGGAGTTTTCAATTTTAGATTCTCAAATGAATATGCCGATACCAGGTATAGTCACAATGATCTTGGCTACTTCACTAACAACAACTATATCAACAATAATCTATTTGTAGGGTATCGAATCATCCAACCTAAATCATGGTATAACAGGATCAATTTTAATTTCAATACATCCCTTTCCCACCTTGCCAGCAGAATTGGCCACATTGACACCAGGTACCAGTCTGTCAATTTTAATATCAATGCAAATGCACAAACCAAAAAGCTGATGTTTATTGGAATGTTTGCAGGCTTTAATCCAGGCAGAAACGATTTTTACGAGCCACGTAAAGAAGGCTACTTTTTACGAAGAGGGGGGAGAATTAATTTTGGCACCTGGTTCCAATCCAATCAAAGCAAAAAGTATAGTTTTTATACTGAATTATTCACTTTCAAATTTTTTGATTTTTATGATCTAAAAGGCTTCGAATTATTTGGTCAGCACCGATATCGATTTTCTTCAAAGTTTTCTTTAAGTCACAATTTTAGTTACGAACCAACTAAAAATAATATAGGCTATACCACCGAGACATCCGAGGGTCAGGTGATCATCGGCAGAAGAGATCTGCATACAATATCCAATGTGCTCAACACGAATTTTAATTTTAATAATAAAATGGGACTTACGCTCAGAGTCAGACATTATCTCAGCAGTGTGCACCACAAAGAATTTTTTGATCTGCAAAATGATGGCAACCTGGCACCCCGCACTGTTCCTACGGACAATGCTGATTATAATGTAAATTTTTTCAATGTGGATATGGTCTATACCTGGCAGTACGCTCCCGGCAGTTTTTTTAATTTAGTCTGGAAAGATGCTGCATTTACTACTGCAGACAAAAACGATACCCGCTATTTTAATAATCTCAATGGCACACTGAACTCAGAGCAAAACAATAATTTTTCGGTTAAAGTGATCTATTTTATTGATTACAATTCTTTGCGTAAGAAAGACCTGGCAAAACCATCTATATAGGATTCAAACAGCCTGTCTTATTGAAAGCAGGATTGTGAGTCCCTCTTAGACCTTTTTCGCATCTTTGCGGCCATCTGACCATAACATGTTTTCACATCTGGTAAAATTTGTACAAAACCGCCAAAGCCTGGCGGTCGGCATGATTTTTTTAATCATGGGCACTTTATTTGGCAATTGGGCAACTTTGATACCCTCTGTAAAAACCAAATTTAATTTAGATGATGCACAATTAGGCCTACTTATATTGTGCCTACCCATTGGTGCTGCGTTAGCTAATCCCTTGTCCACCTGGTTTATCCACAGATACGGCATGCAAAAGATGACCATGATCGGCGTGACGGGTATGTGCTTCTTTTATATTCTACCGGTATTATCCTTCCAGGTATGGGGGGTAGCTTCAGGATTGTTTCTAACCGGGGTAGCCATCGCCTTTACCAATGTGTCTATGAATACTTGTGCTTCTGCATTAGAACATCAATGGAGGCTTTACATTATGTCTACCTGTCATGGTCTTTTTAGTTTTGGATTGATGATCGGATCACTGGTATCCAGTACCATGATTGGTTTTAAGGTCATTCCAGTATGGCAGTCCGGTACTATTTCCGCCATTTTGCTTTTATTTGCCTGGAGTGTAAGTGCCCATATACTGCATATCCAAGATGATCATCATGGTCCACTGTCAGACCAAAAACCAAAATTTACCTTTCCTAAGGGGGCTCTTCTGGTAATGATCGGTATCGCATTGTGTACCAACTTAACCGAAGGGGCTATGGCAGACTGGACAGCGGTATACATGAGAGACATAGTTCATTCAGCAACTTACCTTATTGGTTGGGGACTGGCCTCTTATTCTTTTTTTATGGCTATTGGCAGGTTTTTGGGGGATTATATTATTCCTACATATGGGGCCAATAAAGTATTGGTTTATGGTGGGATTATGAGTGTTACAGGTATTGCTCTGGCAGTACTCATACCATCTACCTGGGTATGCATTCTGGCATTCGGTCTTGTAGGGTTTGGAGTCTCTTGTGGAGCGCCGATTTTATATGGCTCAGCGGCGAGGTTGCCAGGTTTGGGCAAAGGGGTAGGCCTGGCCACACTCAATACTTTTTCAGTGGCTAGCTTCCTGGGGGGGCCAGTGATCATAGGTTTCATATCCAAAGCAATCAATCTTCAAGTGGCACTAGGTTTTGTCAGCATCATTGGGCTCCTTTGGGTCTTCCTTACTACCAAAATAAAGCTATGAGGTCACTTATTCATTTCCATACTTTATAAATCATAGATGATGCGCATTACTATAGAAATAAGTGTTTTTCCCCTGGATAAAAACTATAGCCCTGTGATCAGGAGCTTTATCGATAGCCTCCAATCAAGACCAGGTATTGAAGTAATCCTCCAACCAATGAGCACCCTCCTGGTCGGGGACTACGATGATTGTATGCATTTGATTCAACATGAACTTAAAAAAGTATTTGAGTCGGACCGCACTGCTATCTCGATTGTCAAATTGGCCAATCTGGACCTGACCGACTAAAAGGAACATACTTGTGCAACCTTATGTTTATTCAATTGTCCTTAATTTTGAATCATTAAAATAATCATTTCATGAAAAATCTATTAACTATAAGTTTGATGTTTTTTGCATTCTCTGTCATGGGATGGAGCCAAAAAGTATCGCTCAAAGGCTCTGGACCATCAGTCACTCGCACCCTGGATCTGCCTTCATTTAGCACCGTCGAATGTAGCGTTTCAGCCGATGTGGAGATCACTCAGGGAGCTACACAAAAAGTGACGATTGAAGGGCAAGCAAATATCATCGATCAGATTGCAACAGAAGTAAAAGACGGCAAATGGCGAATCAAGCTTCCCAAAAACATGTGGTCGGATTATGATAAGCTCAATATTAAAATTACTGTTCCCCGATTACATGGAGTAGGCATGGCAGGCTCTGGTAATATCACTACGATGAATACCATTAAGACTGATGACTTTCAGATTGGACTTAGTGGTTCTGGTAACATCAGAGCGACAGTGGAAGCTGAATACATTGATTGTGGGATCAGTGGGTCAGGAAATGTATTTATAAAAGGAGTTGCAAAAGAACTGAATATCGGTACTTCGGGGTCAGGCAATGTGAAAGCCCAGGATTGTGAGGTGGAGAAAGTCAAAATTGGGATTTCCGGGTCTGGAGATTGCCTGGTTAATGCAAGTAATTCTTTAGAAGCAGGTATCGCCGGAAGTGGCAGTGTCAAATATAAAGGACATCCCAAGGTTAAAACCAGCATATCTGGTAGTGGATCGATAAGCACCATAGATTAAAAAATAATATAAAGAACTATTCTTCCTCAAAAGAGTAGGTGGACAGGGCCGAATCCCAACTGTGGGGTTCGGCCTAATTTTTATAAGGCAGAAACTAAACTTTTATTTGGTTTAGATGTTCAAATCAAAAGGCGTCCGTCAAACACCATTTAATTTTATAATCAATGAAAAAGAAAATTGGAATTTTAGGTTCAGGTGATGTAGCCAAAGCTTTGGCAAAAGGTTTCGTAGACCAGGGACACGAAGTCATGATTGGTTCCAGTGACTCCAACAAACTCATCCAAATTAAATCTTCAATTCCTGTGCAAACCGGGAGTTTCCAACAGGCATCCGCTTTTGGGGACCTCCTAGTGCTGGCGGTAAAAGGGTATGCGGCTATCAAGGTCTTTAGCAACCTCAATGCTGAAGATATTAAAGGTAAAACTGTGATCGACACTACCAACCCCATCACGGAGACTGCGCCTATCCAGGGAGTTTTGCAGTTTTTTACTCTGCAGAATGAATCGCTCGCTGCTCAACTCCAGGACACTCAACCAGGTGCATATATAGTAAAAGCGTTTAATTCAGTTGGAAGTCCATTTATGTACCAGCCAAGCTTTCAGGGTATGATACCATCCATGTTTATTTGTGGCAATAACGACTCAGCGAAAAAGGAAGTCACGGATATATTAGACGCTTTTGGATGGCAGACAGAAGATATGGGTTCTATCCAATCTGCAGGCAGCATTGAGAGCCTTTGCATATTGTGGTGTATCAGGGGATTTAAAGACAATCAATGGAATCATGCATTTAAATTACTTAAATAGCATAACGCTTATTACCCGCTGCTGACCAGAATCATTATCCTGAGTAGCAGTTATTTTATTTAAATTTGGTAGATGAAACCTTGCTATTTTTTTGTGTCTTTTTTGCTCATCACAGCTTGCAGTCAAAAAGATAATATAATCCCCCCCTTAGTCACAGATACCATCCATAAACTCGAAAAACAATTCGCCCCGGACAAACGTACCGCCATTTTTGATATACAAGCCAGCTTGACTAATGGCATACTCCTCCTCAAAGGGGAAACATTTAACATAGAAGCCAAAAACCAATTATTGCAGGAGCTCGCTTCTTTTACACCAATAGATAGCATTGAAATATTGCCAAATGCAAGCCTGGAAGGGAAACATTTTGGGGTAGTCAATATACCGGTAGCCAATATGCGTTCTAAGCCAGGCCATTCCAGCGAACTCTCCAATCAAATACTGTGTGGTACTGTACTGCGATTGTTCAAATATCAATCTGGTTGGATTTATTGCCAGACTCCGGATGATTACCTCGGTTGGATCGATCTGGATGCGCTTCAATGTATGGATTCGAGTGAAATTAATACTTGGTGGAGCAAGCCAAAAGTCATCGTGACCAATGATCATTCCTATATATTTGAGCGTCAATCTTCCCTATCCCCATTGGTGTCTACCATTTCCCTCGGGGCTATTCTGGAGAGTGGTGACGAATATAAAGATTATTATTTAGTCACCTTTCCTGATGGCAGAACTGGATATTTACCTGGCGCTCATGGGGCAGATTATACACTTTGGAAAACAAAACAAACAAAAGCTCCAGGTGCTACGGCTGTCCTAAACACCGCTAATATGTTAAAGGGGACTCCCTATCTTTGGGGAGGCACTTCTGCCAATGGGGTTGATTGCAGTGGATTTACAAAAATGGTCTTTTTTCAGCATGGGCTGCTGTTGCCTAGGGATGCCTCCCAGCAAGTCAGCGTAGGCCTTCCCATCGAAACAGATACCACCCTGACTAATCTCTTGCCTGGTGATTTTTTATTTTTTGGAAGAAAAGCCACAGAGACTAGCCCTGAAAAGATTACCCATGTAGCTATTTATATTGGCGAAGGAAAAATAATACACGCATCAGGTTATGTCAAAGTACAAAGTCTCATCAGAGGCGATGCGGATTTTGCTGAAAACAGGCTTGCCTCTTTAGTGAGAGCTACCCGCCCATTATCTTCACCAAAGGAAAACGGAATACCTTTCATTTCAGACCTAAAATATTTTCAATAAACAATCAAACTTATTGTCATGAGTGCTTATAAAAACTGCCAGAGTTGCGGTATGCCAATGAAAAAAGACACCATGGGTGGTGGCACCAATGCCGATGGATCTAAAAATGAAATATATTGCAGCAAATGTTATTCTGAAGGGCAATTCACTTCCCCGAATATGTCGGCCGCAGACATGCAGTCCCTGGTCAAAGGAAAACTTCAATCCATGGGATTCCCGGGATTCATAGCCGGGTGGTTTACCAAAGGTATTCCCAATTTGGCTCGTTGGAACAAATCTTCCAGTTGGTAGTTTCTCTTAATTAATTTTTATCCAAAAACAATTCATCGAGCAGGATACTGCGAGTGGTTGTGGTATACAGATCTCTGCAGGTTCCGGTACCACTACGCATGATACTCAAACAAATACCACGGCTGTCCATCGACTCGTCATGTAGTCGTCCCAGGTAGCAATGGCCTAACTCATGAAAAACCACAAACTCTTTTCCCAGGTCTGAGGCACTAACCCAAAAAGGCTTGTCTACAGTCACTTTATGTGGATCCTGATTGCTATAAGAGCATTGGCCGATCACGTGGTCAGCAGATATGTCAGATATAACCCCTGTGATCACTGCATCTTTGAGATCTACCGTCAAGCCTCTTTGGGCAGCCTCCTTTTCGAACCTTGCAAAATAAGGCCAAAGCTCCTCCTCCACATTAGGATAGGTACCATCTTTGGAATCATTGCCAAACACTCCACCCAGATCTATTTGACATGCCGTCAAAGAGACCAGCCCAAAGAGCAATCTATATTGTACAGTCATAAGTTGATGTTTTATTACTGCAACGAGACCTGGCAGATCATAGCGTATTGTCTTTATATAACTTATATTTATTTTAACCAATATCTTTTCGGATTCAAAAAATTCTGAATGATGCCAAACAATTGTTTTCTTTGGATGTTTTACTAAAAAAAATATCGCATGCAATCAGATGGTAACAAAAAAGTAAAGTGGGGCTTAGACAAAGCACATACAGAGATCGGATTCAAAGTGAAGCATCTAATGGTAGCCACTCTGAGAGGTTGGTTTAAAGATTTTGATGCCGATATCGTCACGACTGGAGAAGATTTTACTACCGCCGAAGTGGATTTTTGGATTGACGCAGCCTCGGTAGACACAGGATCTGTTGACAGAGACAATCATGTCAAATCAGCTGATTTTTTTGATACGGAACACTATAAACAAATTTCTTTTAAAGGCAATACCTATATCGATGTCGATCATGATGGAAGTTATCAAGTGCATGGCGATTTGACCATAAAAGGTATTACAAAACGAGTAGTGTTCGATGCGGAGTTTGGGGGTATATTGAAAGATCCCTGGGGAAATGAGAAAGCCGTCATCAATGTAAATGGCAACATAAATCGAACAGACTGGGACCTCAATTGGAATACCCCTTTGGAAGCTGGTGGTCTGTTGGTGAGCGAAACAGTAAGCATCAACTGCGAGATTCAACTATTTAAGCAAACCACGATATAATTAGATTTTTTGCTCCCAGCTTAGTGCTTAGCCTTCCGTCAATCGAGCTAAATTGGTAAGAATAATGTTGGGTACCTGATATTGGGGGTTATAAATCTGTTAACTGCAATCAGATGACCATCTTATTAGCCTAGTTTACCTAGCTTGTGTGGTCTGATCAGAAATATAACCGATCTCGTCCATTTGATTTTGTTTGGAACCAGTCTAATACAGCCTAAACTATTTACCCGGAAGATTGTTTGCTACTAAAATATCAAATAATGGAATCAAACGAAAAAATTAAATGGGCAATTGACAAATCTCATTCTGAGGTTGGATTCAAGGTAAAACACCTTATGGTAGCGAACGTGAGGGGCATTTTTAAAGATTATGGCGCTGAAATCACTACCGTTGGTATGGATTTTAAAACTGCTGAGGTAAATTTCTGGATTAATGTTGGTTCTGTAGACACAGGCTCAGCAGACCGAGATAACCATATTAAGTCAGCGGACTTTTTTGATGCTGCCAACTTCGAACAGATCACCTTTCAATGCAAGTCTTATGAGGATATCAATAAAGATGGCATCTGGGAAGTATCCGGCGATCTCACGATCAAGGGTATAACGAAAAAAATTCTCCTTGCCGTAGAATTTGGCGGCATCTATCAAGACCCATGGGGAAATGATAAAGCTGTCTTTAATATCAGTGGTATTATTAATAGAACAGAGTGGGGTCTTACCTGGAATGCGCCTCTGGCCTCTGGAGGATTATTGGTCAGTGAAGCAGTCCATCTTAACTTCGAAATTCAACTGGCAAAGTCTGCCTAATGCCAATTTAATCAAATATAGATTTTTCAATGATGCCAGTGAAGGTCACCGGCATCATTTTTAAAATTTCCTGAAGGCTTCCTTCCAGTATTTTCCCTGGCGACTTGGAGTGTACTCCCAATCACTAAACATACGAGGTGCCCAATTGGGATCAAAAACCCAGGCCACCAATGAAATCCCTTTGTTTCTACAGTATGCCACCATTGCATCACCATAAGATTCATCACTGATCACCGGTATATGTGCCCCGACATCATCCGCACCACAAAATCCGACTTCTGTCAATATCACAGGATATTTAGCAGCCATAAATCCCCAATCGGCTGTCCATTTATCTTCCCAGGGTTGTGGCTTTTTCATAGGATATGGGTGGGACACATATGCTATGCCTTCGGCATTGATGGGGGAGGCTCCTGCGGCAGTAAGATCATAAGCCCAGTTAAAACCAGCTACCAGAGGCACTGCTTTAGCTCCATACGCTCTGATGATTGTAATGATCTCTTCATTGATTTTTTTCCAATCGTCCCAACTGCACACACCCAATTGACCATTAAACACGGTAGGCTCATTGAATAATTCAAAAAACGCGACCGTAGGATTGTCTTTGTATCTGGATGCCATCGCTCGCCAAAATTCAAAGGTCTCTTTTAGATCAGTATCATAATTAGGAGATTGAAATAGCGCGGATTTAAGATTGCCGATACTATGCCAATCAATAATGACATATAGGCCTGCCTTTTGAGCGTACTCTATTCCTTGATCCAACAGATTTTGATAATTATTCTTTCCATGTTTTCTCCAGGCCTGGGGATGAACAGGAAATCGCACGATATTGGCTCCCCAGGCTTTAAGTTCATCAAAATAATCCTGGTTCCAATGACCATTGTATACCAGCTTGTCCGGATCACTGGAACTATACCCTTTAAATATGATGGTCTGATTTTGTTCATTAATAAATTTATTGCCTGAAACAGATATTCGGGATTGCCCAAATGACAAAAAATTCGATATCAGGTTAATAAAGACAAATATTATAATTTTATTCATGACCCTGGATTGTTAAATCATTTAGTAATTCAAGTTAATTATCATGTCATCATTTCAGTTTGGATTTGGCTTCGTTCAATGCTGCCTGTATGCCATCTGCCTTTTTGCCGCCGGCAGTTGCATAAAAAGGCTGACCGCCACCGCCACCCTGTATATGAGCAGCCAGATCCTTTATGATCATTACAGCGTTCATACTTTTAGATTTTACCAGTTCAGCTGATATATGCAGCATCAGCATGGGTTTATGATTGGATATTAAGCCAAATAGGATATAAGCATTTCCCAACTCTTTTTCCAGTTGAAAAGATAATGTTTTAGCATCTTTTTCATCTACGATACCCAGGTCGCTGATCACATAATGAATCCCATCAACATTTTTTACACCAGCCATCAAAGATTGTTTTATCGCTGCGATTTCTTTGGACTGATAGTCAGACAACTGAGATTTAAGTGATTTATTCTCCTCTAACAGCAGCGTCAAAGATTGAAGGACATCCTTAGGATTTTTGAGAGCTGCTTTTATATGACCCAATAACTGTTCGTTTGATTCAAGAAACTCCTCTACTGCATCAGCTGTGATGGCTTCTATTCTGCGCACCCCTGCAGCGACGGCCCCTTCACTCGTGATTTTCAACAAACTTATTTTTCCGGTAGCACTCACATGACAACCCCCACACAATTCTCTTGAATAGGCTGGATCAAAGGTAATCATACGTACATTTTCACCGTATTTCTCTCCAAAAAGCATCATGGCTCCTGATGCCTGTGCCTGCGCTATGGGGATACTTCTCGATTCTTCCAGCGTTATATTTTCTCTTATCTTTTGGTTGACGATATGCTCTATAAGTGTAAGTTCTTCAGCACTCACTTTTTGAAAATGCGAAAAATCAAACCTAAGATATTGGTCACTCACCAGGGATCCTTTTTGATGTACATGTTCTCCCAATACTTGTCGCAGTGCGGCATGCAAGAGGTGCGTGGCACTGTGATTGTTTTCTATCTTTCTCCTTCGGTCAGTATCTATAGATGCATAAAATTTTGCATACGGATCCTGTGGTAAGGTATCGACATAATGGAGAGGCAGGTCATTTTCTTTTTTAGTGTTAATGATCCTGATGGTCTCATGAGGTGTTTGTAAGATACCGATATCACCAAGTTGACCCCCTCCTTCTGCATAGAATGGAGTAGTATCCAATACCAGTTGATGTTCGACCTTATCCTTAGATTTTATGCTTCTGAATTTGAGTATGCTCACTCCATCGACTTCTGACTGGTCATACCCTACGAATTGTGTCTCTTTGCCTTCGTGCACGATCACCCAATCTCCGGTCTCTGTTACCGCTGCTGCTCTGGATCGAGCTCTTTGCTTGGCAAGTTCTGCATCAAATCCCCCTTCATCCACTATGACATTTTTTTCACCACAGATCAGCTTGGTAAGATCTATTGGAAATCCAAAGGTATCGTACAGTTCGAAGGCATCGTGGCCGGAAAGTGTATGGTTTTTATTGGTTAATAATTCTAACCTTTTTAAGCCGGCTTCCAGAGTTCTGAGAAATGATTTTTCTTCCTCTTCGATCACCTTGCTTACAAAATCTTTTTGCTGGATCAACTCTGGAAATACTTCATCAAAATAATCGGCCAATACAGGTACCAACTTATAAAAAAATGGTTGCTTTATCTCAAGAAATGAATAATAATATCGAACAGCCCGGCGCAATATCCTACGGATCACATATCCCGCACCTCCATTGCTCGGCAACTCGCCATCCGCAATCGTGAAAGCCACTGCCCGAATGTGATCAGCCAATACCCTCATGGCAATGTCCGTTTTGGCTGTAATTTCATAGGACCCCTTGTATTTAATGCCACTATGTTTTTCTACAAAAGATATAAGTGCGCTGAATACATCGGTATCATAAGAAGAGGTTTTGTGTTGCAGCACCATGCATAATCTTTCAAAACCCATACCTGTATCTACATGTTTGGCAGGTAGCTCTTCCAGTCTTCCGTCCGCTTTGCGATTAAATTGAATAAAGACCAGGTTCCAGATCTCTATGACCAGAGGATGCCCCTGATTGACCAGGTCTTTGCCGGGTATTTTTTTTCGCTCTTCTTCACTCCTGATGTCTACATGGATTTCAGAGCAAGGTCCACAAGGGCCGGTGTCACCCATTTCCCAGAAATTATCCTTTTTTGATCCAAGAATGATTCTGTCTTCAGGAAGATAATTTGCCCAATATCCCGCAGCTTCAAGGTCACGATCGAGGTTTTCGGTCGGATCACCGGTAAATATACTGGCATACATCCTTTCCGGATCAATGTGCAATACCTGCGTAAGGAGCTCCCATGCCCAGTCGATAGCTTCTTTTTTAAAATAGTCTCCAAAAGACCAGTTGCCCAACATTTCAAACATGGTGTGGTGGTAGCCATCCAGACCAACTTCTTCCAGATCATTGTGCTTGCCAGATACCCTTAAGCATTTTTGGGTATCAGCTATCCTCGGATAGACTATTGGCTTATTTCCCAGGAATAAATCTTTAAATTGATTCATTCCGGCATTTGTAAATAAAAGAGTCGGATCGTTTTTAAGCACGATCGGGGCTGATCGCTCTATGTAATGTGATTTTGATTGAAAAAAGTCCAAAAAGTGTCGTCTTATCTCCTTTGAAGTCATATCTTATTTTATATGCCGCAAAAATAATAAAACCAAAATTGATCTTTCAGTAACTATTTTATGAATTAAAATTTATTATCCAACGGTATATATATTATATTATTTTTTAATATATTAAATATTTGATCTTGTATACTTCCGATTTGGCAGATTGAGTTAATGTATATACTTTTACTTTTAGATAATCCCTCGGACTATATTTATTGTATGAATCATTTTCTAGGACTCTTAAAGTCATTAGATAACTACATTTTAAATAAACTACCGAACTGACATGGCAGGAAAAACTACTAAATACGTTTTTAATCAGCACACTCTACAGTTTGAAAAATCTGTTGAGCCTATTAAAATAAAACTGGTCAAGATATTTTCATTCCTCTCTACTGCCCTGGTCAGCGGTCTTCTGGTTTTCTTTATCTTTCATAAATACCTGCCATCCCCCAATGAAAAAATATTGGTTTCTGAGTTGGAGACGGTCAAGCAGCATTATGGTGCTATGGCTGACCAATTGGACCTGATGGCTAAAGCCCTGGACAATATCCAAAAAAGAGATGCTGATGTGCACCGCCAGTTGCTGGGTATGGACCCCATCGATGAAGACATCTGGAATGGTGGTAAAGGGGGGCATGACTTGTTAAATGAATTTCGAAATCTGCCTACTACAGGCGAATTGGTAGGCCAAACCGCCAATAAATTATCCCAGTTGGAGCGACAATTGGTGTTACAATCACAATCTCTCGACAAGCTACAAGAATCTGCTTCACATAAAGAAGAAATGCTGGCTTCTATCCCTTCTATCAAACCTGTAAGAGTAGACAAACTGAATCGAAGTCTTAGATTTTTGTCTGGCTTCGGTATGCGATTGCATCCGATTCATAAGATCAGGAAGATGCATACCGGAATAGATTTTTCGGCTCCAAAAGGTACCCCAATCCAGGTCACTGGCAACGGCAGAGTCGTCGAAATTGAAAAAAATTACTCAGGTTATGGCAATTGCGTTAGAGTAGATCACGGTTTTGGTTACCTTACTTTATACGCCCATATGGATCGCGTGGATGTCAAGGTAGGCCAGGAGGTAAAAAAAGGCAATCAGTTAGGAGTGATTGGCAGTACTGGTTCTTCTACTGCACCTCATTGTCATTACGAAGTAAGATATAAAGGCACTCCTATCAATCCAATCAACTTTTGCCTCGATAATCTGACCCCACTAGAATACCAGGAATTGGTAAAACTCTCTGAACAACAGAACCAGTCACTGGATTAAATAGTGTCCCATGTTTAATGATTATATTTATGATCCAGTGATCAAACTGGACGGATATGATCTGTTCCAATTGCAGCTTTCAAGAAACTCAAGACGCAAAATTCTGTTCTTCCTGCGGCCAACAGTTTGGCCCGGCTAAACTTACCATTAAGGAATTTATCAAAGACCTCATAGATCATGTATTCAATCTGGATACTTCTTTTTTCAGAACCATTGGCAGGATTTTTATTCCCGGCCAGTTGACACTTGATTATTTTAATGGATACCGCAAGCGATATTATCATCCATTGCGATTGTTTTTCGTCCTTTTGGTTATTCATTTGGGAGTCCTTGGTGGACTCATCCCCTTTGATATTATTTTCAATCAAATCAGCAAACAAACCAATAAGATCCAGACTCAAAATCTGGTCAAATCAGAATTAGAACATTTTGCTGCTAATAGTAAAGACAAAGCGTCCAGGCTAGCCGTAGATAGTATCAAATCCTGGTTCGAAATAGGTCAGGATACCAGTGCCAAAACAGCTAATAATTTGAACGGCAACCTTTCAGTTTTCGGTAGAACCAATATACCATTATCGGATATCATCCTCCTCTCTAACGATTCCCTGGCTTCAAAATATAAGTTGCCCAATTATTGGTTAAAACTAGGATATCGCCAGGTTCAAAAATTTTTATTGGATCCAAAAGCCATGATCAGGTATGTACTGGGCAATATCTCCTGGATGATGATCATTATGGTACCTATGATCGCTTTATTTATGAAACTGCTATTTCGTAGAAAAAGCCGGTTTTATATTGAACATTTATTTTATTTATATCATTGGCATGCAGTTGCTTTTCTCCTTGGGACCTTATTGGTATTCTTCATGAGGAATTATATCCAATACTATGTCGTTCCTTATTTTGGATTGATCATTTTATTCGGCATCATTGCTTGGAAACGATATTATCAACAAGGCTGGCTAAAAACCCTTTTTAAGTTTATGGCGATGGGCTTTGCCTACCTCATGTTGTTTGCATTTTTTCTTTCCCTGACTATGGTTATAAGTTTTGGCTTTTTTTGAACTACAAAGGGAAAAATATACAAATCTGTTTTCGATGCTCCGTCGGATAAATATTCTCTTAGGTTGAAAGATTTCCAATCATTTGCGCCATTTCTAATTCTCCCTTTCTTGTTTGTGAACATAACATTGAACTTATTCAGCGTTTTGAGTATCTGCTTTCAATACTTGAGATGTATATTTTAAATCCGGCATTCCAGGATATTTGAAACAACTTACTCCGAAAATCTATATTGGAATCAAACTTTTACGATCTTAGCGCCTTTGTAGAAACCCTCCATCTTAATCAGAAGCAAGCTTTATGCAGTGGGAAACAATCATCGGCCTCGAAATACATATCCAGCTCAATACGCGCACCAAAGCATTCTGTGCTGATGAGGCAAAATTTTCTAATGATCCAAATACCCAGGTCAGTATAGTCTCCCTGGCCCATCCCGGCACCCTGCCCAAATTAAACTCCCAACAAATCGAATCAGCCGTCAAACTCGGTCTGGCCATGAATAGTCAGATCAACCAGGCTTCTTATTTCGAGCGCAAACAATATTTTTATCCCGACTTGCCTAAAGGATACCAGATCTCTCAGCAAGCGAGTCCAATTTGCATTGGGGGCCATCTCGATTTCGTGACTACAGAAGGCCCAAAGACCATACGCCTACACCATATCCATATGGAAGAAGATGCCGGAAAATCCGTACATGATACCGATCCAGTCTGGTCCAAGATCGATCTCAACCGGGCAGGTGTCCCCTTGCTTGAGATGGTCACAGAGCCAGATTTTCGCACCGCTGAAGAGGTGTCGGTTTTTTTAACTGACCTGCAGCGATTGGTGAGATATCTTGACATCTCTGATGCCAACATGGAAGAAGGCTCTATGCGCTGTGATGTCAATATTTCAGTTCGCCCCATTGGCACTCAAGAACTCCGTGAAAGATGTGAGGTGAAAAATGTCAATTCGAGACGCTTCGCCCGCAAAGCCATTGAGTTCGAAGTTCAGCGACAAATAGACCTATGGGAAAATGGTCATATTGTCAAAAGGCAAACGATGCAGTTTGTGCCTGAGGAAGGCATCACGACACCGATCCGTCAAAAAGAAGATGCGCATGATTACCGTTATTTTCCAGACCCGGACCTGCCTCCCATTATTATTACTCAGGATAGATTGAATCAGATCAAACTGTCCATCCCGTCACTGCCACAACAATTGCTGGATACCCTCATTAAAGATAAAAATCTGAGCAGATCTGATGCTACGGTATTGATAGAAGATAGATCTATAGCTGAATACTATTTGAAACTGGTCCATGACCATCCCTTTCTAAATAAATCTGCAGCCAATTGGATGATCCAAACTATACTGCCTCATCTCAAAGATCAAAACAAATCGATTGATCAACTATCCATAACACCAAACAATCTGCTTCTATTACTCTCGACCATACAAGCCGATAAACTCAGTATGAATCAGGCTCAGGAAATCTGGCAGGAAGCCCTCCTCAGCCCATCAAAATCCATAGCTGAACTTATATCACTAAAAATATCCTCTGCGCCTGTCCTGGATATATATCTTGTGGTCGAAGAGCTATTCACAGCCTTTCCAACAGAAGCAGCTGAATACAAAAGCGGAAAAAAGAAATTATTAGGATTCTTTTTGGGCGAAGTAAAAAAACGGTATCCAGGAGTGAATATAAAGGAAGTACAAAGTGTATTGTCTGCTTTGTAAGCGCCACCAACATTAGCTATTTAACATTTGATCACCAGAACTAATTATTGATGATTGAATATATTAATTGATCACTGATATCCCGATATTCATGGGCAGCATATATTGCTTAAGGTTTCGATTCAAGATCTTGATATTTTTTATCCATCCGGTTGGCTGCTCCATGTCAAGATTTGGCCCCAAAAAATGAATCTTCAATGCAATATATCCTTTACGATACTTTTTATTCTTCATATGGGTAGCCTCTATCCCATTCACCCAAGTTTTAATAACATTACCAATGGCTTCTATTCTATAATGATCCCAGGTACCAGGTGGGTGCAAGGCAATTTGAGCAGCCTTATTATTTGTCAAAGGGTATAGCCAGTTCCACGTATTTCCAAAGTCGTCATAGATCCCTCCGGTCCAGTTGCGTGTCGGTATATGATCAACCTTGATTTGATAACCGTATAGTCTGACATGGGCAGAATCCGGAGCATTAATAGCTCTAAACAATATGCCATAATAAAATTGAGAATCTCGTTTTGCGTCTAACTCCAAAATAAAGTTTCGATACTTTTCATTTGTTCTTAAAAAAGTATGCTCCCGGGTATTGGCTTTTTGATGAAGTACTATAGCACTATCCAGGACAATGAAAAGCGCTGAGTCTCCAACTTGCTTCCATCCTGAAAAATTCTTGCCATTGAACAGGGGACTCCAGGGGTCCTGACCATTTAATGAAAAAGTCAAAAAAAGAGCGAATATAAATGGGATTGCACCTGCTTTTTGCCCTGATAAGAATTTGACAACAGATCTCATAGTTTAAAATCACCTAAAATACTTCACCTCATTGAGTCCGCGAGTATCTTTTATCGCGACACTACTTGGCCTCAAATACTTTGAAAGGTGTTTTGTAATTATCCTTGGCTCACGATAAGCAATTTCCAAATCTGCTTTCTCCTTTTCATTCATGAGATAATGGATTTTGAAAGCAATATATCCTTTTCGATATTTATCATCCATCAGATACACTGTTGATATATCATTAAGCCATACTTTTATCTGGTCGCCTATAGCCTCTATGCGTATAGTATTCCATTCTCCCTGTTTTCTCTCGGCATGTTTAGCGTTCTCATCTTTGTCCAATGGATACAACCATTGCAATCCATTGCCAAAATCCAAAAACACACCACCTGTCCACAACCTTGTTTGACTTGGATCTATTTTTACCATATAGCCATACAAATCGTGGAAGGCAGTATCTGGCGCATCAATACTTCTAAACAATATACCGGAATCAATATCAAGATCTCTTCTAAACTGAACTTCGAAGATAAAATTTCGGTACTTCTTATTGGTTCGCACAAATGCATGACGCGAGGTATATGGCGTCATATGCAGTACTATGCTGCTGTCTCTGATCTTTACATTGGCAGGCATACCCAGTATCGACCAGCCTTGTTGTGACCTACCATCAAACAAATACTGCCACTTAGGCTGATGTTGTCCTATGGAATTGATGGAATATAAAAAGAAAGCAAAAAAAGAAATAGCCTTAAACATAATTAATCAGATCGCTGATTCAAAATACGAAATATTTATGCGCACAGGATTAAAAAGGGATAATGTGCCTTAATGCTTCAATCTCTTAATATCCAGGAAAACCCTAATCGCATATTGGTCCTAAACAGTGGCTCTTCATAAGTTTCATAAAAAGTCTTACCGGCATAATACATAAAATATTCCAGTCCTTCTACTTTAAAAAAGCCTCTAAAATTCTTTAACTGAAAATTGAAGAAAAATTCAACGGAAGGATGCAATGCCACCGCTGCCCTTTCAGAATTGTAGAAATTGCCCAATAAAGGAAAATAAGATTGTGTTTTAAAGGAAGGCAGTACTCGGCTATCCAGGCCGGTCTGTAAAAACATATTATTTTTAAACCAATTGCTCTGATAATAAATCACATTCTGAGTGTACCAGGCCGGTATGCGCATCACATTCTGGTTGGTCGAAAACTGAAAAATCAATTTGTGATGAGAATGAAATTTTCCAAAATCTATAGTCTTGTCCCCATATACTGAGGTAATACTAATTGCGGTTTTCTCCTGGCTGGGAGTCCGGGAAGCATTGAGGTAGATCGTATTGGATATGATAGACTGGTCCAGACCAGCCTTAAAACCAATAGCGGCAATGTTTATAGATCCGCCAAGTTGATTCGTAAGCGGTTTATCAAAATTATAATCATATAGCAGTTGATTATGACTATACAATTTCCTAAACATCCATGGCACCGGCGAACGTTGAAGTATAGCATGTCCTTCGATCGCACCAAGGGTTTTGCTTTCCGCGGAAATTTTTCCATTCAGATAATATTCTCCGAGGTTGTCCAGGATTCCCCACTGCCCCTCGCCATTAAAATGAAATTTACCCGCAATAGTCTGATCATACTCTCCTATAATTGATAGCAGGTTAAGAGTATTCTGAGAGGGTCCCTGATTTATTTTATGCCACTCATGTTTGAGCCCGGCCATTAAATAACTCGACTCTTTAATCAGTCCATCCAGTCTAAATTCATTGACGATCCCATTAGACTTAAAGGTGATATCCTGGGTGTCCCGCACATAATATTGATCATAATATGTCGAATCAATCGAGGATGTTTCATCAAAAAAAGTGTTCGATGAATTTTGCGTAGATATCCTGTGGGTGAATCCCATTTTAGTGCCTTTGACATGTACATTAAATCCATTTTGAATGCTCAAAGACTTATCATTTTGTTTAGTTCTACCATCAATGTAATATTCGTCGATTGTCAACGGGTTACTCCGGTAGGTAGACTGTTTTAGAAAAGCCTCTGCGTTTGGGATACCACCATGGTCCTGTTGACGAATATCATTAAATAAATAACTCAATATAAAATCATAATTTCCTTTAGGTGCATGATACCAAAAATTAACGGCCCCGGTATGATGCTTGGTGATTTGTTGGAGAAAATCGCCTTTGTATTGAATGGTCCTGTACATCAAATTTAGATGCAAGCCATTTTGAAATGTTTTGCCTAGTCGTGGCTCCAACTGCAAATCTTCTTGTCTGAAATTTCTTTGGCCAAACCTGGCGATAAAAAATGGTCTCCTAGATTCGAAGAGCTCCAAATCTTCATATCGTTGTTTATACAAGTCAAAAATATGAGATCCAAGATCGAGACCTTGTCTTTTTTCGTTGTTGAATACCAGCGGCCTGTACGAAGAACCGACATTGCCCAGGTGTGCATAAGGGATCGATTGATACCGTATGACATCATATTGGTGAAAAACATTACTCAAAGTGGTATCTGAGAAAAAAACCGCTTGTTTTAATTTAAAGGGAGAATAATATAATATAGTATCTGGCGGCTCATCTGTAAGCTCCTCTTGTTCTGTGCTATCGACTAACTGATCATTCGGATTTCGGGGAAAACCACCCGGGATAGGGCGCTGTGCGACTAAAGTCATCCCGACCAAAACCATCAAGCTGATCAAATAATAGATTCTCGTCAATGGATAGGATTCAAAGTTTGTTTTAAATTAATAAGTACCAGCCTATGGTTATGTCCTTTTAATCCATGAAGTAATGCGCCCATAATAAAAGTTTATTCACTTTTATTTTCAAAAATAACCGGATTAATACCCATTGCAGAAAATCCTCCGTCGTGAAATAGATTTTGCATGGTGACCATACGGGTAAGATCAGAAAACAGGGTGACGCAATAATTAGCACAATCCAAAGCTGATGCATTGCCTAGAGGTGACATATTCTGAGCATAATCAAAAAACTCCTGAAATCCTTTTACACCACTGCCAGCCGTCGTCCAGGTGGGCGATTGCGAGATCGTATTGACTCTGATCTTTTTTTGTACACCCAGGTGATACCCAAAACTTCTGCCAATAGATTCCAACAAAGCCTTAGCATCTGCCATTTCATTATAATCGGGAAATACTCTTTGGGCTGCGATGTAGGTAAGTCCCAGGATAGAACCCCAGTCAGCAATACTGTCATTTTTCAAGGCTACTTGCATCATGCGATGAAAGGAGATTGCAGAGATATCCATGGTTTTTAACATCCATTCATAATTGAGATCCGTATAATGTTTGCCCTTGCGCACATTGATAGACATCCCAATGGAAGATCGGAAGAGCGTCGTGTAGGGAAAG
>OBID01000152.1_pt1 | contig 30196 bp, 29 predicted proteins | sample 1519781 | NCBI WGS metagenome assembly OBID01 (sample SAMEA3991478, study PRJEB22521) | metagenome | biome: anthropogenic terrestrial biome; feature: sewage plant; material: sludge | place: Sweden | collected 2012-09-26 | reverse complement strand
CCAAAACACGCTCGCGCAACTTAAAGAAGACGAAAAAGAGGCGGCAAGCCTCGAATTCGAACTCAAGGCGCGTAAAATTGAGGTAACTCAGCGCAACGAAGACCGCGCGGCGACGCTCAAAAATCATAATCGCGAACTGCTCGCGCTCCTTGATGCGACAAATGCCACTGAAGCGGCCGCAGAGACCCAGCTCGCAAATCAAATCATTCTTGGGCAGTATAAAGACATCACGGTTGAGCCAGGCTCGCCTGTTGAAACCGCTATGGAGTACCGCGGCATCCCTTATGTGTGGGGAGGCGCATCGAAGCGCGGCTTCGACTGCTCGGGGCTGCTCGTCTATGTGTTCGCGCAGCACGGTGTTTCTCTGCCGCACTATTCAGGCAGCCAGTACAAGATGGGGACTGCGGTAACGGGAGAACTTGCGCCAGGCGACGCGGTGTTCTTTGGCTCGCCCGTCCACCACGTTGGCATTTATATCGGCGGTGGATACTTTATCCATGCTCCCCATACGGGAGATGTGGTAAAAATTTCAAAATTGAGTATCATGAGCGATTATGTCGGCGCTCGCCGTTATAATTGGGAGACGCGCACGGGAGCAATTCGGTAGCGCTGAAATGACACGGTTGTAAAAACAGGCACGCGTGAATGCATGCCGCGTTGAAATACAGGGAGAGAGAATGAAGAACTGGAAATTGCCCGCGTGTGTTGGACTACTCGGTCTCATTGCAGCCGTTACGTGTGCGCTCAACTATCCTGCTGTTGAAAGCCTCGGCGCAAAAGTGCGCCTCCCGGTTTTTCATGGAGCACTCACATGGGCAAATCTGATGGTGTTTGTGCCCTTCGGCATTATGGCACTTGTGTACTTATTTAAAGGTAATGAACAGGCATATCACTGGGTATCCGCGCTGCGCATTGTGACCGTTTCTATGTGGATTGTTGGTACCGTACTCGGATTTCTTGCCGCGATGAACACATGGGACTTCACCGGTTCTCAAACTCCCATGATGCAGCTCCTTATGTCTGATCCGCGTCTTGTTGCGCAAATCGTCATCGGACTGTGCGGCATCGCGCTCTTCGTGTTGCCCCTTATTGTTGAGTCAAAAAAGGTGCGCGCGCTTGTAGAGTTTATCTTTGTTTTTGGAACCGGCGCGGGCCTCAGCTGGGCGATGACGGCGGGTAAAGCACTGCACCCCGATTCTCCTGTGCTCAATTCATCAGATTTCATTATCAAGGCGCTCTTTTTTGCCATGGTTATCTCGAACTTGGTTATGGCTGCTGGCTTTAGCTCGGCTCTTGTTGCCGCTCGCTCGAATCCCCTCGCGACAAAAGAAAGCCGTTAATCCATTTTTTGGTTTTTCGCAACAATTTATTCATTTTGAATATGGTATCTTTACTATGCAGCTGGAAGGGAAGCCAACTGCATAGTTTTATTTTAGTAGGGAAACATTAGGACCATAGGAGGAAGTATGAAGATGCGCAACACGCGTTTCTTTGTTGCAATCGTGGCCTTGATAGCAGTCTCACTGCTTGTCGTTGGTTGCGGTGGCAAGGGAGGAAATACAAGTGGCAAAACCACTCTGACCATTGGTATTGGCGCTCCACTCACACAGGGTGTAGTTGCAATCGGTCAAGGTATCAAGCGTGGTACCGAACTCGCGGTTGACCAAATGAACAAGCGCGATGACGTCAAGAAACTCGGTATCACTTTCAAGACGACCGAAGGCGACGACCAGGGCGACCCGAAGACGGGCGTTACTGCCGCGAATACCTTCGCATCTGACCGCAGCCTTATTGGTGTTGTTGGTCACTACAATTCAGGCGTAACAATTCCAGCTTCAAAGATTTATAACGACAATCGTATCGTTATGGTATCTCCAGGCGCAACGAGTCCAAGCGTAACCGCTCAAGGTTATGACGTTGTATTCCGTACCTGCGCAACTGACGACCTCCAGGGCCCTTACGCTGCAGACCGTGCTCTCAAATTGGGCTACAAGACGGTTATTGTTGTTGACGACTCAACAGCATACGGCGAGGGTCTCGCAAAAGCGTTTGAGGAGGAGTTCGCCGCAAAGGGTGGCAAGGTTTTGTGGCACACCAAGACGCAGGCAACTGATACCGACTTCAATGCTCTCGTAACTAAGGCAAAAGCAAAGAACCCAGCAATGGTTTACTATGCTGGTCTTTACAACGCGGGCGCACTTCTCTCAAAGCAGATGAAGAATGCTGGACTCAACGTTCCTGTTATCGGCGGCGACGGTCTTTATGACGCAGAGTATCTCAACTTGGCTGGCGAGCAGGCAGAGGGCGACCTCACGACGTGCGTTGGCCTTCCTGCATCAATGCTTCCAGCAGCAGACCAGTTCGAAAAAGATTACAAGGCAAAATTCCCTGGAGAAGAAATCGGTGGCTTTGATGCTTATGCATACGACGCCGCGATGGCTATCATGGAGGCAGCTGTAAAGACTGCTCAGAAAGATGGCGCTGATAAGCTTACTTCACCACAGGGTCGCGAAGACCTCATCAAGGCAACCGCTGCCATTTCATTCGATGGCGTAACGGGCCCCATTTCATTTGACAGCAAAGGTGACACCAAGAACAAGGTTGTTACGCTTTACAAAGTTGTCGAGGGCAAGTGGGTTCCTCAGGCAGAGGATAAGTAATTTAACATGAGCGAAGGCGCGCGGGACATTGACCCGTGCGCCTTTCTTCACGTAACCGCGCGGCGGTTACCTTCGTAAGGGATATTTTGTTTATGGATACCATTATTCAGCAACTTGTTAATGGAGTGACGCTTGGTGGCATGTACGCCTTGATTGCACTCGGTTACACACTCGTATACGGTATCTTGCTGATGATCAACTTCGCACACTCCGAAATGTTTATGTCGGGTGCGTATTTTGGCCTTTTTACTATGCTCTTTTTTACCGATGAGGGCATGATTGGCAAGGTTACCTCGGCATTGCCATGGATGTCATGGTTGACGCCCGCTCGTGAGTTTTTCTTGGGGTCAACATTTGGTCTCATACTACTTTTCGTAATTGTGTTTGGAGTGGCCGCCGTGCTCACCGGACTGCTCGGTATGCTTATTGAACGCGTGGCTTATCGCCCTTTGCGCAATGCTCCGCGTCTTGCTCCCCTCATTTCTGCTATTGGCGTTTCAATCTTTTTGCAGAACGCCGTGCTTCTTTGGGTCGACTCTAAGGCGATCCCATTTCCTTCGATATTTCCGGTCAAGACATTTGCATATGGCATAAACTCCCTCAAGATATTCATCGTTGTCGCGTCGTTTGTGCTGCTTATATTTCTTGATACGTTTGTTTCAAAGACGAAAATTGGTAAGGCAATGCGCGCGACGTCGCAAGATCGCGACGCGGCCGGCCTTATGGGAATTGATATTAACTCGGTCATTGCGCTGACCTTCTTTATTGGACCAGCGCTTGGCGCGGTAGCCGGTATTTTCCACGGCATGTACTACGGCGCGGTCATATTTAACATGGGATTTTTTCCTGGCATCAAATCGTTTACCGCAGCGGTTTTGGGCGGTATTGGAAATCTTCGCGGTGCGATGCTTGGTGGATTTGTTCTTGGCATCATCGAGTCGCTGGGCGCTGGCTTTATATCAACGGGGTACAAGGACGTTATCGCGTTCGTGATTCTCATTGTGGTGCTCATCTTCAAACCGGGCGGCCTGCTCGGCGAGTCTGTTGTGGAGAAGGTGTAGCTCATGGCCTCAAATATTAAAAACGCACTCTTGAGTGACAAAGCAAAACCATGGCTTATTGCGCTCGCAATCGTAGCTATCGTTGCGGCACCAATTTTGTTCCAAGGCTTTGGCCAAATGTTCATGGTGCGCATCCTTGCGGTGTGCGGTCTCTACATCATTCTTGCGCTTGGTCTCAATATCGTTGTGGGCTACGCAGGATTGCTCGACTTCGGGCGTATCGCGTTCTACGCGGTAGGCGCGTATGTTGCCATGTGGGTCGGCCTGCCGATTACTAAGATGCTTGGCCCCTCGCTGGGCGGCCTTTCGTATTTCATCGCGCTTGTCGCGGGCGCCATTGTCGCAGCGTTTGTCGGCTTTTTGCTCGCGTTGCCAGTCTTGCGCCTTCGCGGTGACTATCTTGCTATCGTCACGCTTGGCTTCGGTGAGATTGTGCGTATCTGTTTGAACAACAACATTTTTGGCGTGACCAACGGTGCTGCAGGTCTTCCTGCCGCGGGCAGTTCGCTTCCTGAGCCGTTCGGACTAAATTGGCTGAAAATGAATGCCTATTTTACCGTGGGCAATAACTTCGAGTTTTCTTTCAACGCGAACGTGTATTGGTACTTCATCATTGCGGTCTTGATGATTCTCGCCATTATTGTTGTCAGCCGTCAAGATAATTCCCGCCTCGGTCGTGCGTGGTCAGCATTTCGTGAAGACGAAGTCGCAGCAAGCGCGATGGGCATCGACATCTATAAGACTAAGGTGTACGCAATGGTTTTGGGCGCAGTGTGGGGAGGCGTTGCAGGTGTCACGTTTGGCTACTTCCAAGCGTTTGTAAGCCCTGAGTCGTTTACCTTCCTTGAGTCAACGCTTGTTCTCGCCATTGTCGTAATCGGCGGTATGGGTTCGATTCCGGGCGTCCTTGTTGGCGCGCTCGTTATTCAAGGAGTTCCAGAATTTATTCGAGGATTCGCTTCATCGGGAACTCTCGACGCGATGGGTGTCCACCTTTCGGCGGAGGCCATTTCGAATATCTCGAACTATCGTATGCTCATCTTGGGAGCGCTGATGGTTATCATGATGGCAGTTCGTCCGCAAGGCATCATTCCTTCAAAGCGCGTGGCGCGTGAATTGCGACCCGCGACCATTGAAGATGCTGAAATTGAAAACCAAGAGATGTGGGACGTCGAGCACCATGAAGACGCACCAAGTCTCAGACGAGGGCTCTAGGGATGGTGGCAGACATGGAACACTTAGTATCAGCGAAAAATGCAACCATCCAATTCGGTGGCCTTCGTGCGGTTGACGGTGTCGATATGCACATCGATAAGGGAGAAATTGTCGCGCTCATTGGGCCAAATGGAGCAGGGAAGACAACGTTCTTCAACTTGCTCACAGGCATCTACACCCCAACCGAGGGCGAGATTCTTTTTAATGGCCAGAGCGTTTCTGGAGTTAAGCCGCACGTTATCGCTGAACGCGGTATTTCGCGTACTTTCCAAAATATCCGTTTGTTCGCTTCGATGACAGCGCTAGAAAACGTTATGATTGGGCGCCATGTGCGCACTCATTCAGGCGCGTTTGGCGCAACGTTCAGGACTCCAAAATTCAAGCGTGAAGAAGCCCAGATTCAAGCGGACGCTGAAAAGTGGCTCGCGTTTTGTGGTCTCTCGGAGTATGCAAACGAAGTATCGTCGAGCTTGCCTTATGGTGTTCAGCGCCGCCTTGAAATTGCGCGTGCGCTTGCGACGGATCCTAAGCTTATCTGTCTCGATGAGCCAGCGGCAGGCATGAACCCCATCGAGTCAGCCCATCTTAACGCGCTTATCTTTAAAGTGCGCGACGCTGGGATAACGGTTTTGCTCATTGAGCACGACATGAAGGTTGTTATGAACCTTGCTGATCGTATTTACGTGCTCGACTTTGGCAAGCTCATCGCAAAGGGAACTCCCGCAGAGATTCAGAGCAACCCTGCCGTTATCGAAGCTTACCTCGGTAAGGGTTCTGAGACGATGGCTAAAGAAAATCTAGAACAAAAGGCAACGGAGAATCATAACCATAACGGTGATTCGACGGCAGAGGAGAGTGGCGAGAATGCTTAAGGTAACTGACCTCAACACAAGCTACGGTAAGATTCACGCTATTCGCGGTATCTCTTTTGAGGTCCATGAGGGTGAGATTGTCACGCTCATTGGCGCTAACGGTGCCGGCAAGTCGACAACACTCAAGACACTGTCGGGAATGCTTGCTCCCACATCAGGTAGCATTCTTTTTAAAGATGAGGAAATTGCGGGTACGCCAGCTCATAAGGTGACCGCGAAGCGTATCGTTCACGTGCCTGAAGGCCGTCGCATTTTTTCTCAGATGACGGTGCGCGAGAATCTTGAGATGGGTGCTTTCCTACGCAAAGACAAAGATCAAATCGAAAAAGATCTTGAAGAAGTGTATGAGCTTTTCCCACGCCTCAAAGAGCGCTTGAATCAAAAAGGTGGCACGCTTTCTGGTGGCGAGCAGCAGATGCTCGCAATTGGCCGCGCGCTGATGTCAAAGCCTGATCTTTTGATGCTTGATGAACCTTCAATGGGTCTTGCGCCTGTTGTTGTTGAGACGATTTTTGAAATCATTAAAGAACTCAACAAGCAAGGCATCACAATTTTGCTTGTTGAGCAAAACGCTAACGTCGCGCTTTCTATCGCGGACCGCGGTTACGTGCTCGAAACTGGCAAGATTAAGTTGACTGGCACGGGTGCCGAGTTGCTCAAAGACGAGTCAGTACGTAAGGCTTATCTCGGCGAAGAGTAGGGCGAAGCCTCTGGCTTGCTGGACAAATTAGTATTATGTGAAATGAAGAAAGCCCCTCGTGAGAGGGGCTTTCTTGTTGAACATGGCAAGTCTTATGACATAAGAATCGTTTGGGTTTGCCGCATTATTTATTCCGTGTCACGAAGAGCTTGTAAACAGAGGTATATTTTGTTCCCGTTTGAGATACGCACTTGATATAGACCGTTTTCGTTTGCCCTTTCTTGAGAGAAATTTTCATCGTGCTCATAGTCTTGTAAGTGCCGCCCTTGTACTTCATGAAGACTTTTGCTTTGCTGTTGCGAGGGATAGGTCTAATGGTTACGCTTGAAGCGCGTTCTCGAATTCGGAGTCGATTAATATAGTTTATGCCCGTCCATTTTTGAGTGAAGTAACCAGAAGATTTCCGAACACTCTTAATTTCTGATTCGTTAGATGTCCATTTTGCGAAGAACGAGATATGAGCAACAGGCATAATTTCTTCATCAGTTTTGAACGCTTTTGTGAAAGATGTGTCGCGATACCATCCTGCAAATGTGTAACCCCAACGTGCTATTGGGGGAGCGATGATATTTTCGCCAGGGTCAAGTTCAGAGGTTCTCGCCACTTTTCCTGCGCTAATCCACTCAATTTTAAATTTGGGGAAGGATACTTTTTGCGTAGAGTAAATCATTTGATAAAAACCCATATCCTCGTATTGGGATGCACATACTCCCACATAATAGGTGCCAGTAGTTGTTGGAGTATATTCAATGATTTTATCTCCGTAATGCGCGAACTGATCTTCGTTCTCAATAGAGATTTCTCCCGATGCTAATTCAGAAAAGTTTTTGTCATACAGAAAAAAGTCGGGCGTTCGGCCGGGCATGCTGAGCTCAAAGTAATACTTTGTGCCAGCAGTTAAAGTGGTTTGATAGTAATCGTATGCGCATACATCCTGCATGGGGTCATGCGCTTCGACTTGGGCAAAGCCATCAGTGTGTTCGCTCAGGTAACCATAATTATCGTACGGATACGTTTTTGCTGTTCTGAGCGTTGCGTAATCGGCAAAGTACGAACGGGATGTGCCATCTGAGAAACTAAACGTATCATGCCCCGCTACGTCACGCCAAAATTCAATCATCGGATATTTGTCACCAGCATTTTGCGACGCCCATCCAAGAAAGACCTTCCCTGAGGGGGCAACGGGAGCTGTTGGGACAACAGATTGAAATGAGTTGTTCGAGTCTAAGGTAACGACCGTTTTTGCTGCGCCGTTCCTTGGATCAAAGGTGCACTGTGTTTGCGTTCCAGAAGCTCCCGCGGAGCCAACTAAACCAAGCAGCAGGATAACAATGACTGAGACGAGGAGCGATGCTCTAACTTTTAATGTATTCACTGCAGCCACCACCCTATCGATTTCTCGTTACAAACACTTTGTAGATAGACATGTAGCGAGAACCTGTTTGTGAAACACATTTTATGTAAATTGTTTTTGTCTCTCCGCGCTTTAGCGTAACCTTTATTGAGCTCATAGCTTTGTAGGTCCCCTCTTGAGTTTTAATAAAAATCTTTGAGCGTGACGTGTATCTTAGCGGTCTAATGGTGACTCGTGATGTGTATCGACTAATGCGCAGCCGATTAATGTAGTTTGTTCGCGTCCAATGCTGGGTGAGGGTGCCCGACGATTTGGCGAGCCCTCTAAGTTGGCACTCGTTTGAGGTCCATTTTGCATAGAAATTGACATCGGATGTTGGCATCAGGAAGTTAGAGAAGTCAACGCGTTTGGTGAGCGCCGCATCGCTATACCATCCGACGAATGAGTAGCCTTTTCTCTTTGGAGTGCCAAGTGAGGTAACTTTCTCGCCAGGAGCGTAGTATGTTCGGGCAATAGTTGTGCCTGAGGAAATCCAAGTTACGCATACTTGCGGTTCAGCAATAAACGCGGTTCCAATCCTAAAGAATGACATACCGTGGTCAAAAGGCGGACTGTACTCAGTATGAGTAGTGTCGAAGAAGTAGTAGGTACCAGTTTTTGTTGGCGTAAATTTGACATACGATCCTCGATCGCTTAAATAACTCGAGTTAGTATTACCGTCATTGTCTTCAAGAAGTAGTTTGAGTGCGTCATCAAAAAGATACAGATGCGAATCTCCGCCCGGAAGCCAAGTTTGGATATGGTAGGTGACTCCGGCTGTGAGCGTGCGCGAATAGACGGCTACGGGATGCTTTTTCCAGAGGGGTGAATTTTGCGAAAGCATATGTTGGTATGTTGTATTGAGTGAGGCGTGATATACGTTTGCCCATTGTGCGCTTACGGTCGTGTCTGATGAAATCTGCACATTTGTTGGAGTGTAGTGCGTAACAAGATTGCTTGGACTGCTCTTTGGCGATTGAGCAGACTGGCTTGCGGTGAGCCAATCCCAACTAAAGAAATTGGTGTCACCGTTTTCTGATCGAGTCATCCAACCTAAGAATAGTCTCTTTCCAAAAGTTGGATTGTCGGGCAAGCCTAGATACATGGGAATTGTGCCCGTAGCAACGGTTGAAGCCATTCCGTTGTTGTATTTATATACAACACGGATGGAATCCGGCTCAACTGCAGATGACTTTGCCGGCTTGACGCCGCACATTGCGGTGAGCAAGCAGGCAAATACGATGCCCATCAGCCAGACTCGCCTGAGTGCTGAAGAACTGTGCGAACCCATAATTTCATCCCCCTTAAACGCAAAACATTAATTTCAATCTTCCACTCATACACAAAACTCACTTATTACCGCTCTTACCCACCTGAATGTTGTGCTAATCTTTGGCAGGAATTTAAACTTTGTCGGAGAGCGTTTATGGCACAATGAATGTATGCTCTCTTTTTCTGACATAACAATTCAATACACTACGCAATCGCAGCCGCTTTTAAGCAATGTTTCATTTGACGTGGAACAGGGCAAGCATGTTGTGCTCTTGGGCTCAAATGGCTCGGGAAAATCCTCACTCATGCTTTGTGCTTTGGGCTTTTTGGCGCCGAGTGATGGTGGGGTAGTCGCAGACGGGTTTTCGATGGGAGATGCCCATCAAGCACATCAAGCTCGTCGTTTTCTTGGGTACGTTGGGCAAAATCCCGATGATGGCATTGTCGCAACGCATGTAACTGACGAGGTGGCTTTTGGTCCTGAAAACCTCGGACTTCCTCGCGAAGAAATTGCGCGCCGTGTTGATGAGGCGCTGGCGAAAGTCGGATTGAGTGATTACAAAAACCGCGAGCCGCATACCTTGTCGGGCGGTCAAAAACAGCGTCTGGTGATTGCGGGAGCGCTCGCAATGCATCCGCGCTATTTGTTGCTTGATGAACCGTGCTCGATGCTTGACCCAGCTGCTCGCGGAGATATTCTTGCGCTCATTGAGCAAGCGCGCGCTGAGGGACTCGGCATACTGCATATCACACATGATATTTTTGAGGCAAAAAACGCTGATGAAATTATTGTTTTGTGTGGGGGCGCGGTAGCATTTCGTGGTACTCATAGCGAGCTTCTCCAACATGAGTCGGATTTTGATGAGTGGGGCATAGAGCTCAAGGCACCTTTCGTTGAGAGAGATGGCATCGCGCTGAGCGAAACGCAGTACGACCTTGAGGGCGTGGGTGTTACTTACCTCGAGGGTAATCAGCAAATTAGCGCGCTTCGTGAAGCGAGCATTGTCATACACAAAAATGAGTTCATTGTTATTGAGGGCCAAACGGGGGCGGGGAAATCCACGTTATTAAAGGCTCTTGCTGGCCTGCTCGATGTCACAACAGGTGCCATCACTTTTGAGGACCAGCCCTTTTCGACAAAGCGTGCTCGTGGGGCAGTCGGCCTCGTGTTTCAAAACCCAGAAATGTCGCTTTTTGGCGAAACGGTTCTTGATGATGTCGCTTTTGGGCCACGAAATTTCGGCGCAAGTGAGGCAGAGGCCCTTCAAGCAGCACGAAAATCGCTCAGCGAGGTTGGGCTCGACCCTGTTACTTTTGGGCAGCGGACCCCTTTAAAACTTTCGGGAGGAGAAGCACGCAAAGTGGCTTTAGCGGGTGTTCTCGCGTTTTCTCCACGCGTAATTTTGGCAGATGAGCCAACGGCTGCGTTGGATGCTTCGGGGCGCCTTGCGGTGCGCCGTTTGCTCGCGCAGTGTTCACGTGCTGCCACGGTAATTGTAGTGACGCATTCGCCTGAAGAGTTTGTCTCGATGGCAGACCGCGTTTTCCATCTCGAAGACGGCTCAATAAGCGAAGTCGAAAAGGGTTCATGGAAACGTGCGTCTCTCCGTGGGGAGTCAAACTGATGCAAATCCCTATAGGCTCATATGTTCCTGGAGATAGCGCCGTTCATCGTGCTGACCCGCGCGCGAAGTTGCTTGTAACCTTCTTTTTGGTTGCGGCGCTGTTTACGCTCAAGAGTTGGTATCTGATTGTGGCCCTCTGTACGGTCATGATGTTGGTGTGCGTAATCGCACGCATAAACGTACGCACTTTTTTGCGTATGCTCAAACCTGTTTTATGGATTGGCGCGTTTACGCTTATCGTCAATAGCTTTTCGTTTGTAGGTGGATTCCATTTCATTCTCCCCGGCTTTATGCGCGGGATGTTCTTTGTAGTCAGACTCTTTGTCGTTATGGGCTCAACTGCGCTTATCACGTTGACCACGTCACCCGTTGCGCTGACCGACGGCATAGCCATCATGATGCGCCCTCTGGCTCGCTTGCGTGTGCCTGTTGAGGATGTGGCTATGATGATTTCAATCGGCATTCGTTTTATCCCAACCATCGCCGAAGAGATTGACCGCATCATTCTCGCTCAAACCGCGAGAGGAGCTACTTTTAATGAGGGCTCGCTGCTCAAGCGCGCTCGCGCATGGATTCCCGTACTCATACCTCTTTTTGTGGGACTTTTTCGCCGGGCAGACGCACTTGCTCGTTCAATGGACGCGCGGTGTTACACGGGCATCGGGCGAACTCACTTGCGTGAACTCAAGCTTAAGTTGAGCGATGTGGCTCTTATGGTTGTATCGGGATTACTGTTTGTGTTAATTGTGGGAGGGGTCATTCGATGAGCGCTTCACTCATACTTCTTGTGGCCTATAAGGGTGCGTCCTTTGCGGGCTTTGCGCGTCAACCTCAGCAAAAAACGGTTCAAGGACAACTTGAGGCGGCCTTAAAGATTATCCTCAAGCGCGAGGTTGAGACAGTGGGAGCGGGTCGTACCGACTCTGGCGTGCATGCACTTGGCCAGGTTGTATCGTGCGCAATTACCGATGATGAGCATGATTCCCTTAATCTTTTTGCGCTGCGTCGCTCGCTCGAGGTTCTTGCGGGAGAGGATATTTCTCTACGCGCATTAGCTTTCGGACCCGCAGCATTTTCGGCACGTTTTGATGCGCTTGAGCGCACCTATCGCTACCGTATTTTCACGGGCATCGAGCGCCCGCTCTTTTTGGCTGATTTTGCTTGGCATGTCCCACGCGCGCTTGACATCGAAGCGATGAGACAGGCAACTGAGTATGCGAAAGGCGAACACGACTTCACTTCTTTTTGTGTGAAGGCATCAGCGGACGAACTTAAAGCGCAAGGGCTCTCGCTCTGTCGAGAAATTAGCGCGCTCGAGATCTTTGAAGAAGAGGTGCTTGGCGAGGCATGTCTGACCATCGAGGTCAGGGGCAATGCCTTCTTGCATTCGATGGTGCGTACGCTTGTCGGCACTCTTGTCGAGATTGGTAGCGGCCAGCACAACCCTGCATGGATGGGCGAGGTTATCGCAGCTCAGTCGCGCGAGGCTGCGGGTCAAACAGCCCCGGCAGCTGGTCTCACTTTCTTTCGGGTTAGGTATCCCAACGGCCTTTTTGATAACTGATTCCTTGACTCACGCTGCTCATGTGGGTAAAATAGGCAAGTTCACTTTCACTGCCCCGTGAGAAGAACATATCGTAGAAATTTATTTGGAGGACTTTGTGAAGACCTATTATGCCAAGCCAGGCGAAGTCGAGCGCGAATGGTTGCTCGTAGACGCCGAGGATATGGTTCTTGGTCGTCTCGCTACTCAGGTTGCTCAAATCCTGAAGGGTAAGACCAAGCCAACCTATACACCACACGTTGATGTTGGTGATTTTGTTGTTGTAATCAACGCTGATAAGGTTCGCCTTACCGGTAAAAAAGCTGACCAGAAGAACTACTACTCACATAGTGGTTATCAGGGCGGTCTTAAAGAGACTTCATTCAAGGAGATGCTCGCTAAACATCCTGAGCGTATCGTTGAGAAGGCTGTTAAAGGTATGCTCCCTAAGAACACTCTCGGTCGCGCCATGGGTATGAAACTCAAGGTTTATGCGGGCAGCGAGCACCCACATGCTGCACAGAACCCACGTAAGATTGAGTTGGAGGGTTAAACATGGCAACTAAGAAATCAGATGCAGTTGTATATCTCGGAACAGGCCGTCGTAAGAATGCTATCGCACGCGTACGCCTTGTTCCTGGTAAGGGCGAGTTCATTATTAACAAGAAGTCAGCACTCGAGTATTTGGGTCGCGAAGCTTTGGTAAATTATGCACTCCTTCCTTTGAAGACTACCGATAACCTCGATAACTTCGATGTATTGGTCAATGCTGATGGTGGCGGAATTTCTGGTCAAGCCGGAGCTATTCGCCTCGGTATCGCTCGCGCTCTTCTTGAGGCAAGCGCTGACTATCGTGCAGATCTCAAGCGTGCAGGCTTCCTCCGTCGTGACCCACGTATGGTTGAGCGTAAGAAGTACGGCTTGAAGAAGGCTCGTAAGCGTCCACAGTTCTCAAAGCGCTAAACGAAACTTTACAAGTATTCTGTGGAAACCCGCCTCGTGCGGGTTTCTTTTTTTGCGTTTTTACTCAGAAAAGATAGACTATAAGAGGTTTTAATTTCAAATATTTTTTACGCTTCATGATGGGGCGTATAGTTATTGTGCGAAAAGGATGTTTATGGCAGCCAAGCTTTTTGGTACTGACGGTATTCGAGGCATCGCGAACAAAGAACTCACACCTGCGATTGCTTTTCGCCTTGGGCAAGCGGTTGTGCGCTACTTGACCGACAAGTCACGCGCGCGTTTTCTTGTGGGTCGCGACACGCGTATTTCGGGCACGATGCTCGAGTCTGCTCTTGTTGCGGGAATCACAAGCGCGGGGGCCGATGCCTATCTCTGCGGTGTTATTCCTACTCCGGCGGTCGCGCATCTTATTCGCGAACTTGATATGGATGGCGGAATCGTTATTTCTGCAAGTCATAATCCCCCTGAGTTTAATGGCCTTAAAGTCTTTTCTCGTGAGGGCTTCAAGCTTCCCGATGAACTTGAAGAAGAGATTGAATCCTTCCTGAATTCGGACGACGATATTGAAGCTCCCATTGGCGCTCATGTTGGCGAGGTTTTTGCTCAAGATGACGCGGCTGAGCGCTATATATCGTTTGCAACGCAGTGTATGAAAGACCAAGGACTCTCACTTGAAGGATTGCGCGTTGCCATCGATTGTGGCCATGGTGCCTCAAGCGCGACAACGCCCGAGGCTTTTAGGCGACTTGGCGCAGAAGTTGCTGCCATCAACGATACCTATACGGGTAATGATATTAATGTTGCGTGTGGATCTACACATCTAGAGCCTCTCAAAGAGCTTCTAAAGTCAGGCGGTTTTGACTTCGGTATCGCCCACGATGGTGATGCTGATCGTATGCTTGCCGTAGATGAGATGGGCAATGAGATTGACGGCGACCAAATTATGGCGATTCTCGCAGTCGATATGCACGAGCGCGGCACGCTGCGCAACAATACGGTCGTTTCAACTGTTATGTGCAATCTGGGCTTTGAAGTGGCTCTACGCAATCGCGGGCTTTGTGTTATCAAGACCCAAGTGGGGGACCGCTATGTACTTGAGCAGATGCAGGCCATGGAAGCAAATTTGGGCGGCGAGCAATCAGGTCATGTTATTTTGCTTGATCACAATTCAACAGGTGATGGGTTGGTTACTGCCCTGTGTCTTGCGAGCGTCGTTGTGTGCACAGGTAAACCGCTTTCAGAACTTGCAAGTGTTATGACGAAGTATCCACAGATTCTGAGAAATGTTCATGTTGCGGATAAGTCTCATCTTGTGGCGAGTGCGGTCATCAGCGAAGCAATTAAACGCGCTGAAGCCGAGCTTGGGGAGACCGGCCGCGTACTCGTGCGCGCATCGGGCACCGAGCCCCTTGTGCGCGTAATGTCTGAGGCACAAGATACGGCGCAGGCGCAGCGTGTAGTGGATGAGCTTGTGGCTGTCGTTGAGGCAGAACTCAACTAGTTATCACGCTTAGGAGCGAATAGCGCTATAATGTTTAATTCGCTGAAGAATACGCGTAACAGATGACCGGAATATATTTGGGAGAATTTTTATGATAGGTGCATTTCGAGAGCTTTTCGAAATAATCAAAACCAATATTCGTGAGCGCAAAATCACGAAAGCGCTTGCAAAAATTGAACTCAAGAAAGAATACAATAACTCTATCCTTGGCGTTGCTTGGGCATTTATTCGCCCTATGGTGTATGTTCTCGTGTTCTATTTTGCAATTCGGGTTGGTTTGCGCGGTAATAAACACTTTAATGGTGTTCCTCAGTTGCTCTGGCTGGTGCCGGGCTCGTTTATGTGGTTTTTCATTTCAAACACTATTACACACTGCGGAAAGTCGCTTATCAAGAATCGTCATCTCATCACGAAAATGGTGTTCCCTGTTTCAACCATCCCTGTTATCGCGGTGTGCGCAGAATTTTTCGTTCATGCGATTTTGATATTCGCAGTCATACTTTTGTATGGAATTTGGGGATTTGGCCTAAGCATCTATTATCTTCAAATTGTGTATTACTTAATCTGCGCGTTCGTATTCTGTTGCATTATCGCAACACTAATCTCAGCGCTCTCAGCCATTTCTCGCGACGTTTCGTATCTGATGCCTTCGGTTAATCAGGCGTTGTTTTGGTTGTCGCCCATTCTGTGGCCACTTAAAAATATTAAGTCCCATTTCATTAAACGTATCGTCGAACTTAACCCCGTTGCATATTTGACCGAGGGAATTCGTAACGCTTTTGTGTATCACAAATGGTTCTTTGAGCAGTGGCATTACGCACTGTATTTTTGGGGACTCATGCTTTTCCTTGCTTTGCTCACCTCGTTCATTTGGTCGCGCACTAAGTCCGAATTTGCAGACGTTTTGTAGGAGTTTTCATGACTAACGCGGTAGAAGTACACAATTTAACTAAGGTCTATAAGATTTTTCCGCGCTCGATTATTCGTGCGCTCGATGCTGTGGGAATTAAACAGAAGTACGAGGAGTTTCGCGCGCTCAACAATGTCAATCTTGATTTTGAAGAGGGAGAAGTTCACGCAATTCTGGGCAAGAATGGCTCGGGTAAGTCAACGCTCCTCAAAATTATTACCGGTGTTGTAACCCCAACAAGTGGAGAAATCGTTGTTAATGGGCGCATTTCAGCCATGCTCGAATTGACTTCAGGCTTTGACCCTGATCTCACGGGTATCGAGAATGTATATATGAAAGCCTTAACTATGGGTCTAGAGCAAAGTGAAATCGAAGATCGCATTCAAGATATTATCGATTTTGCAGATATCGGCGACCATATCAACCAACCATTCCGGACCTACTCTTCAGGTATGAGGGCCCGTCTCGGATTTGCTGTTGCGGTAAACGTCAATCCAGACATTCTTATCGTTGACGAGGTTCTTGCTGTTGGTGACGATATTTTTAAGATGAAATGTATTGATCGTATGGCTAGCTTCCGCCGTGCGGGAAAGACGATTTTATTCGTAAGCCATTCTCTCAATACCGTGAAAGCTTTCTGTACACGCGGCGTATGGCTCAACAAGGGTAACGTAGAAGTTCAGGGTTCTCTTGGCGAGGCGATTGTTAAGTATGAAGCCTATCTTAAAGAAGAGCGTGCTCGCGTACGTGAAGAAACTCTTATGAAGGCGGCAAAGAATCCACAGGCTGTTTCAAGACGCGCACTTACTAAGAGCGACCTTATTAAAACAGGTGGCTTCACCTTTGTTGATGCCGACGGCGAGCCGACCGATACCGTCGCGTATGGTGAAGATATTACTTGGACGGTTGAGTACGAAGTAAAAACTGACCAGATGGGTGAACTGACCGCTTGTTTCTCAATTCATGATGCCGAACAACTTGAGGTCTTTATGCTTGATAAGCGCCGTTTTTCGATTGACAGCTCACCAGGCGTACACAAAGGCAAATTCACTATCAAGGCACCAAAACTTATGGCGGGCAAGTTTCTTATTACAGGAGAAATTTGGGAGCTCGATTCAAGCTGCGTCTTTAGGTATGCCAGCAAGCGCCCGCTCTTTGTCATGCAAGAAGATTACCTTGGAACAGGTGCTGTGTTCTTTGACCATGAGTGTGTGATTGACGGCAATGAAGTTGACCCTATCGTATACGAGCTGCCTGAAGAGGAAAACGGCGTTGTTCCTATGGAGATAGACGAGACGGGAGAGGTTGAAGTTGGCTAATTCATCCCAGTTTATTGACCTATTTAAAACGCAACCAAAGCGAGAACAACTCGCAGAGGTATTTGATGGCTTTGAAGCTGATATCACCTATATTGATGACAAGGAGATCGTGGTTTATTTTTCTCCCTTTAGGATTTTCAATCGTCCTGAGTCAATTCTTGGACAGTCAATGTTTGATTGTCACTCACCAAAATCATATGCCGCTATCACCGAAATGCTTGATGCTTTCAAATCTGGGGCAAAAGACAAAGTAAGTCACAGTGACGTGCATGAGAAAAGCGGGCGCACTGTGCAGGTGTGCTACCAGGCGATGCGCGATGAGCAGGGCGTTTATCTTGGCTGTCTCGAGGCGGTAACGTATCGCGATTAGCGCGCGTTTGTTATAATGAAAAACTAACATGACCAATAAGGCAAAAATTTGTTGGCCTTTCCGCCTTCTCAATTTTTGCTTTTTTATATTTTTATCCCATTGTTTATTCGTCGCTTAACGCGTTGGAGTTGAGGAGATACTATGTGCGGAATTGTTGGGTACGTTGGCCATCGCCAGGCACACGAGGTATTGTTTCAAGGACTTGCTCGCCTTGAGTACCGCGGATATGATTCTGCTGGTATTGCAATTGCGGGAAAAAACAAACTTGAAGTGCGCCGTCGTGAAGGCAAACTCCAAAATCTGATTGATAGCATTGCCGCAGAGCCTATGACGGGTACGACAGGCATTGGGCATACTCGTTGGGCAACGCACGGAGCGCCCTGTGAGCGCAACGCTCATCCACATCGTGATTGCACAGGCAATATCGCGGTTGCGCATAACGGCATTGTCGAAAATTATGTGACATTGCGCGAGCAACTTATCGCTGAGGGTCACAAGTTTACTTCTGATACTGATACTGAAGTTGTTGCTCACCTTATTGAGCATTATTACCGCGGCGACTTGCTTGTCGCTGTTGCAAGTACGCTCAGAGACCTCGAGGGCGCTTTCGCGCTGACTGTTGTGCATGAACTTGAACCCGAGCATTTGATTGCTGCTCGCAAGGATTCACCTCTCATTATTGGTGCGGGTGAGGAAGAAAACATCATTGCAAGTGATATTCCGGCTGTGCTCGAGTATACGCGCGAAATTGTGGTGCTTCATGACATGGAACTTGCTGATGTGAGTGCTGATGGTATTGCGGTTTACGACTTGGGCCTTACCCAGGTGACCCCTGAAATGATGACTGTTGAGTGGGACTTGGATGCTGCCGAAAAGGGTGGCTATGAGGACTTCATGCTTAAGGAGATTCACGAGCAGCCAACCGCTATACGTGAGACCTTGCGCGGTCGTTTTGTTGACGGATGCGTACAACTCTCAGAACTTGATATGACAGCTGAGCAGATTGCGGCAATAGACCGTGTCTTTATCGTTGCGTGCGGTACGAGCTACAATGCTGGTCTCGTGGCCAAAACGCTCATCGAAAAATGGGCGCGCATTCCCGTTGAAGTACAGGTTTCAAGTGAGTTTCGTTACTCAAACCCTATTGTTGACGAAAACACGCTTGTGGTGGCCATTACGCAGTCAGGTGAGACGGCTGATACGCTCGCCGGAGTTCGTGAGGCACGTGCGCATGGCGCTAAGGCTATTGCCATCACGAATGTTGTTGGTTCGCGCGTGACACGTGAGTCGGATGGTGTTATCTATACGCATGCTGGTCCTGAGATTGGCGTTGCCGCAACGAAGACGTTTACTGCCCAAATTATCGCGTTGAATGTGCTTGCTCTGCGTCTCGCGCAGGCAAAGGGAACGCTTACCGAAGATGAAATTGCGGGCATTTTTGAGGAGCTTGGAAAACTTCCTGATATTGTGCAGGAGATTTTGGACGATAGCTACAACATTGAAGCATGTGCCGCTGAGTATATTCACGCTCACACTTCACTTTTCTTGGGCCGCGGCGTTGGTGTGCCAATCGCCATGGAAGGCGCGTTAAAACTTAAAGAGATTAGTTACATTCACGCTGAGGCATATGCTGCTGGCGAGATGAAGCATGGTCCAATCGCGCTTATCACAGAGGAAGTGCCTGTTGTCGGTATCGCGATAAAGAGTTCTACTTACGAGAAGGTAATCAGCAATATTGAAGAGGTACGCGCGCGCAAAGCTCGTGTTGTGCTGGTTGCTACTCAAGGAAACGTGCAGGCCGCAAACCATGCTGAGCACGTGCTCTTTGTTCCAGAAACAAGCGAGCTTCTCTCAGCAATTCCCGCAACGATTCCTTTGCAGTTACTTTCATATTACATCGCAAAGTTGCGTGGCTGTAATGTAGACCAACCTCGTAACCTCGCAAAATCGGTAACGGTGGAGTAGGCGTGGAGGATAACGAACTTATTGCTGGTCTTGGCGTAGATATTGTCGAGATTGAACGCTTTGCCCGTGCTCTCGAGCGTACTCCTCGCATAAAGCAGCGGGTGTTTACCGAGGACGAGCGTTGGTATTGCGAGCATAAGCCAAAGCCCGAGGTGCATTATGCACTACGCTTTGCGGCAAAAGAAGCCGTATGGAAAGCTTTGGGCAGTGGCTTTAGCGGGATGAAGTTTGGCGATGTTGAAATCGCCCGGGATGACCGAGGCAGACCGATTGCAAAACTCACGGGAAATGCGCGGCGCGCAGCCGATGAAGCGGGCGTGATTGAGATACATCTCTCTCTTTCATTCACGCATACAACTGCTGTCGCGAGTGCGGTGGCGCTCACTCAAAAGGCGCGCCCTAAAAAAGAAGATAAGCGCGACCCTCGCCAAGAGATTGCACAGAGTTTTAAAGAGTTGCGTTCGATGCTCGATGAAGAATTTGGCGCTGAACCTGAAGAGCCAGTAGAGACAGGCGACGAGCAGTAAAGAGAAGCCATGTATAAATTACTGAGCGTAGAACAGATTCGTGAACTGGAACGCAGGGCCGACGAGGAGCAGGGGCTTGATGGCGCGTCTTTGATGCGTGAGGCGGGTCTTGCTCTGTGTGAGGCTGTTATTGACACGCTCGAGGGGCCTTCTCAGTTGCGCGGAGATAGCACGGCGCCGCTTGCTCAGAAGGTAGCGATTTTCGCGGGTCCTGGCAATAATGGCGGCGATGGCTGGAGTTGCGCTACGTTCTTGCAGCAGCGCGGCGTGCGCGTTACGGTATTCTCCGTTGTTGATATTAACGATTTATCAGGAATCGCGAGCGATGCTGCTTTTGTGGCGGTAAATGCTGGCGTTCATTGGACTTTTATTGATGAGGCGGCCGGCCTCGAGGATATCTTCACTTTAATTGATGGCGCGGATGTGTGCGTAGATGCTCTTTTGGGCATTGGCATTCGCTTGCCGCTTGATGAGCATATTGCCACAATTACCGATGCGCTCAATCGCTGTGCCCTGCCCGTCGTAGCCGCTGATGTGCCAACGGGTGTTGATGCCGATACGGGCGCTGTTGACGAGCGCGCGGTGCGAGCTGATTGCACGGTGACATTCATGGCAGCAAAGCGCGGTCTTGCGCTCGCGCCAGCTTTTGCCCATACGGGAGCGGTGATGGTTGCGCCCCTCGGACTTGATGAATCAGCCTTTTTCGATTTCCTCGGGGTGCCCGAACTTTATACTGACGATGATTTGGCGCAGCAGGTGCCTTTGCCTGCATTGGATGCCAATAAATATACGCGTGGCCGTGTGCTCATTATTGCTGGCAGCCGTCAGTATCCCGGAGCCGCCGTTCTTTGTGCGCGCGGAGCCGTGCGATGCGGCGCTGGCTACGTGACACTTGCGTGTCCCGAATCGCTTGTATCGCTGATGCAGACTCATTTGGTGACGGCTCCCGTGGTGGGGTTGTCCGAAACGCGCGAGGGCTCGATTTCTGAACGCGCTCTGCCTATGCTCCTAAACTTGGCCTCTATGGCTGATGCAATTGTTATTGGGCCAGGCCTTGACCGCGCTCCGAAAACCGCGCAACTGGTGCGTGAGTTTGTTGCGGCGGTCAATGATAAGACGTTGGTTATCGATGCCGATGCACTGAACGCGTTTGTGGACCATCCAGAAGTGCTCACCAGCCATGAGGGTTCATTGGTACTTACTCCCCATGCGGGAGAGTTGGCCCGTTTGCTTGAAGAAGAGTCAGATAAAGTGGCGGCCGTGCCACTCGACTTTGCGCGCAAACTTGCCGGAGAGAAACGAACCGTTGTTCTTAAAGGGCCTATCACGGTTGTTTCGTGCGCAAAGGTACAGTCAATCGACATGTTTGGACCTCCCGTGTTAGCAACGGCTGGCACAGGCGATGTTTTGGCGGGCATGATGACCTCCTTTATCGCGCAAGGTGTTGACCCTTATCGTGCGGCATGTATTGCTGTGCGACTTCATGGTCACGCAGCCATTGCCGCGATGGAGGCCTTAACTCCGCTATGCGTTACCTCTGAAGATGTGGCGCAGTTTATTCCTGTGGGAGCACGCAATATGATGATGACGGAAAATGGTGACGAGTAACGTGGGAACTGAGTCGCGTTGGGCATGGACAGAAGTTGATTTAGGGGCATTCGATTATAACGTCCGCACGTTTAAGAAGATGCTGCAGCCTTCAACACGGATGATGGCAGTTATTAAGGCTGACGCATACGGCCACGGTGCCGAGCGCTGTGCGTTCGCTGCTCTTATTGCCGGGGCTAATCGTTTTGGCGTTGCGACGGTTGAAGAGGGCGTGAAGCTGCGCGATGCGGGTATTGAAGTTCCCATTCAGTTGCTTTCAGAGCCTCCCATTGAGACCATTACCCAACTTATTGAATATGAGTTGATTCCCGCGGCGACCACGGAGGAGTTTATAAAAGAGCTCTCTCGTCAGGCCCTTATTGCCGATAAGACGGCGCTGTATCATATGGCCGTGAACACGGGCATGAATCGCATTGGCTTCAGGCCTGATGATGTAGTGCGCGTTGCGCTACGCGCGGCAGCGCTCCCTCATATAAAAATGGAAGGTGTGTTTACGCATTTCGCGACAGCAGACGTTGCTGGCGACTGGGATGCTCAAGATGCCTTTGCTCTGTTTGAGCAAACGATCGAGTCTTTGCGGGCAAACGATATTGACCCCGGAATTGTGCACTGCGCAAATACCGCGGCTACAATCTTGATGCCAGAATCTCACTTTGATATGGTGCGCATTGGCATTGGTTTGTATGGCCTGCATCCTTCTCGCGACACCATGAAGTTGGTTAACCTTGAGCCAGTGATGGCTGTTAAGGCACGAGCGACCTTGGTGAAGCCTATCGCTATGGGCGAGGGAGTAAGTTACGGACTAACATGGCATGCGTTTGAGCGCGGCTCTATCGCGACGCTGCCGATAGGGTATGCTGATGGTTTGCCGCGCCGACTTTCTAATAAAATGGAGTGCCTCGTTGGTGGTAAACGCGTGCAACAAGTGGGACGTATCTGCATGGATCAGTTCATGTGCGAGATTCCCGCTTCGATGGACGTGCATCAAGGTGATGAGTTTGTTATTGTCGGCAAGCAGGGTGATGAAGAAATTTCGCTCGATGCTTTGGCCGATGAAGTTGGAACTATCAATTATGAACTCGCGTGTTTGTTGGGCTCAATGCGTCTGCCACGCGTATATGTAGGACTTTAACAGGGAGCATAGATGCAGTTTAGTGACGTTATTTCAGAGCGCAAAAGCGTGCGCAATTTTTCTGATCGTGCAGTTTCTGATAGTGATATCGAGGAAATTCTGCGCGCGGGTATTCAGGCCCCAAGTGCTGGCAACATTCAACCTTGGCGTTTTACGGTTGTTAAGTCTGATGCGGCTCGTGCACGTCTGAATGCGGCTGTCGGTCAGCGTTGGGCTGCTGCAGCACCAGTTATTATTGTGGTGTCGCTCGACCCTCGTCCCGTTAATGCTCGCTACTCAACACGTGGCTTAACACTGTATGGTATTCAAGACTGTGCTGCGGCAACTGAAAACATGCTGCTTAAGGCTGTCGATCTTGGTCTTGCAAGCTGCTGGATTGGAGCTTTTGATGAGTCTAAAGTAGTTGAGGCTCTTGGGCTCAAGCGTCCAATAACTCCCGTAACGCTGCTTCCTATCGGTTACAGCGCGCAGGGCTCAGGCAAACAGTCACGTCGTCCCCTTGATGACGTTGTGTCGTGGATCTAGCCTATGGCATGCGACCTTGCTACGTTGCCGCAATGCACGAAGTGCCGTCTTGCAGAGACGCGCACGCAAGTCGTTGTCGGTAGTGGTGCGGCTCGTGCGACCGTGATGCTTATTGGCGAGGCTCCGGGACGCAACGAGGACGAAGGCGGCAAGCCTTTCATTGGCGCAGCGGGCAAACTGCTCGATCAATTTTTGGAGCGCGCTCAGTTGACGCGCGATGAAATCTATATCACAAATGTGGTCAAGTGCCGTCCTCCTAAGAACCGCAATCCCTTGCGTGATGAAATTGAAGCATGCCAAGACTGGCTTGTTGAGCAGATAAAGCAGCAACAGCCAAGCCTTATCGTGACGCTTGGCTCATTTGCGTCTGCGTGGGCTCTCGGCCAGACTCGGCCCATGAGCCAACTCGTGCAAACTTCGGGTACGTATGACTATATCGATGGGTCGGACACGGCCCGTCAAGCGCAGGTAATTGCCGTGTATCACCCTGCTGCTACGATATATAACCAACAACTTCGTGCTCCTTTTTTGGCGAGTGCGGATAAGGTGCGCGCAGCGCTTGAAGTAATGGAGCGGAGTAAAGATGAGCGATGAGCTTAAAGTGACCAGCGAGAGCGTTGAAGAAACGCAGAAATGCGCGTCAGATCTCGCCTCACATATTATTCCTGGAGATTGCCTCGTGCTGAGTGGTGATTTAGGCGCGGGAAAGACGCATTTTGCGCAGGGATTTGCGCGCGGTCTCGGTATTGAGCGCGCGGTGGCAAGCCCTACGTTTAATATTGTGCTGCAGTACCCTGAAGGGCGCGTGCCGCTTTACCACTTTGATGTGTACCGTCTTGAATATGCAAGCGAGCTCGAGGATATTGATTTCTATGGGCTTGTTGAAGACGAGGGTGTGTCACTCGTTGAGTGGGGAGAAAAGTTTGAAGAAGCACTGGATGAGGCTGATATTCAGGTGACAATCTCGGGAGTTGAAGATGCGGCTCAATCCCGCACTATCAGACTGCGCGCGTTTACTCCCCGCGGTAGAGACCTTTTGGCTGCTTTTTCGAGCGGCAGAGATAACTAAGAAACAGGAATGAATCGTGAGCAAATATCTTCTCGCATTTGATACAGCAGGAAACGCTTTGAGCATTGGAATCGCGCGCTACACGGGGCGTAGTTTCTCAACGCTTGCGGCAAGCGCCCATTTTGGCTTAGGTGCTGCTGATGCGCAGGCGACGAGCGTAAGCCCTTATGAGATGTTGGCAGATGAAAACGTTGTCGCGCCCCGACAGGCTAACACCTTGTTGCTTGAGCGCATAGACAGCTTGCTTTATGAGCATGAAATCGATTTGGGAGATATTGCCGCTGTGGTTGTGGGCCGCGGACCCGGGTCATTTACGGGCGTCCGCATTGGTGTGGCGACTGCAAAGGGGCTTGCGCGCGGGTTGAAGGCGCCGCTGTATGGGGTGTCAACAACGGACGCGATTGCGTGCGCGCTTGCGGCGCAAGGCTATGAGGGTTGGGCGTGTATTGCGCTCGACGCGATGCGCAAAGAGATTTATCCGGCTGTTGTACATATTGAACGTGGCCAGGTGCAACGCGTACGAGGAGATTATGTTGGCAAGCCTGCTGAGGTTATGCCCGGCGTTATCGCCGAACTTGTCGAACGTGGATTTGCGGCGGGCAAAGATTCCTTGCGGGTGCTTGGCAGTGGGCTTGAAAAACATTATGCGGATATTGCTGAAGCATTTGAGGCGGCTGCGATTACGTGCGTCTATGATGAAGAAAACGCCAATCATGTAACGGGCGAGGGACTTATTCGCGCGCATATTGCGGATTATGTGAGCGACCCTTACGCGAATGCGGGAGAAATTGCTGACGTGCTGCCGATATACACGCGCATGTCCGATGCCGAAGAGGCGGAGAAGCTTAAGTCGCCGTCGTGCGAGGCATCGTCCTCACGTCCTCGCTGCGCTGCGGAGTGTTCGGATGACGCACGCCCGACCGCGACTCAGTCAATTTCTGCATCGAGCGCAAACGATGCGCCACACCGCATTACTGTACGCCAACTTAATCCATCAGACCTTGACGCGATGATTGCTCTCGAGAAACGACTTGAGCATTCGGCTTTCAATGCGGGACTGCTTGCGCATGAGTTTGATGTGATGCATGACGTGTGGATGGGTGCTTTTAGCGGCGCTCAACTTGTGGGCTATGTGGGAATCGCAAATATGGCAGGCGAAGTGCACGTTCTGAATATTGCCGTTGACAGCGCGTATCGTCGCAAAGGTGTCGCGCGTCAAATGATGGAGGCGGCGAAGCAACGGGTGCTCGCGTGGAAAGCTTCGTGTATGACTCTCGAAGTGCGCGTGTCCAATACGCCAGCCATTAATTTGTATGAGTCACTTGGATTTAAAGAAGAGGGCGTGCGTCCGCATTACTATCGTGATGGCGAAGACGCAAGCATTATGTGGCTCGTGCTTGTTGATGAAAAGACGGCTCTTGCTTGGTGGGGCAGCGAGGCTTATGAACAACGTCGAGCGAACGGAGCGCGCGTCTTGGGCTTTGAGTCGTCATGTGACGAGACCGCTGCTGCCATTGTTGAAGGTAATGAAATTTTGAGCAATATTGTGGCTAGTCAGATTGATTTTCACGCGCGCTTTGGTGGGGTTGTGCCCGAGATTGCAAGCCGCAAGCACATTGAGGCGGTCGTGGGCGTGCTTGATGAAGCGCTTGAGACAGCGGGTATGCCGCTTTCAGCAATGGACGCGCTTGCCGTCACGACGCGTCCTGGTCTTGTGGGAGCGCTTGTTGTAGGTCTCGCGTTTATGAAAGGCTTGGCCTATGGTTGCGCTAAGCCTTTATACGGCATTAACCATCTCGAGGGACACATTTACGCGAATGTTCTTGCTCATCCCGATGTGGCATGGCCTCTTGTCGCGCTCGTTGTAAGCGGTGGTCATACTTCTCTAATTTATAGCAGTAAACAGGGATCATACGAAACGCTTGGTGAGACGCTTGACGACGCAGCAGGCGAAGCGTTTGACAAGGTGGCTAAAGCGTTGGGCCTTCCTTACCCAGGAGGTCCGATAATTTCGAAGCTGGCTGAAGCCGGAAATCCTCACGCTATTGATTTTCCGCGCGCCATGCTCCATAGCGGCGATTATCAATTCTCGCTTTCGGGATTAAAGACGGCTGTTATCACCTACATTCATCAGCAAGAACAAAAGGGACTTGAACTGAATAAAGAAGATATCGCGGCTAGTTTTCAGCAGGCCGTTGTTGAAGTGCAAGTCGCCAAAGCGGTGCGCGCGGTAAAAGAAACGGGCGCAAAATGGTTTTTGCTGGCGGGAGGAGTATCAGCAAATCCTGCGCTGAGGCAAGCGCTCATTGATGGACTTGCTGGCATTGATGTGCAGGTAAGCGTGCCTCCTCTGAAATATTGTACTGACAATGCCGCCATGATTGCGCGCGCCGCAGTTGAACGCGTGAATCGTGATGAGCCTCTCGACTTTGATGCTGAGGCTCAGGCGCATGCGCCGCTCGATGATGAACGCGCATTGCGGTGGTCAGAGTAGCATTTGGGAGCTTTTCAAAAATGAGTCTTAAAAAAATCTGAAATCTAAGTGTCTTACACTCATATTTATGGAAAAAATATGACGCAAACGGACAAAGCACTTGCAATGAATCTGAAGACTACTATCATTATCAATTAGCACTCCTATTTGCTGAGTGCTAATATTTTGGTTTCATTGTTGGCGCTCGTAGATGTGCAAAAAAATGGGCATAACTATGAGCACCCAAGTAGTTGTCGTTTCAAAGGAGGAGTCGAGACTATGAATCTCAAGCCATTAGGCGATCGCTTGATCGTAAAGCAAGCAGAAGCCGAGACCCAAACAAAGTCAGGAATCATCTTGGCAGACAGCGCAAAAGAAAAGCCTCAAAAGGGTACCGTTCTTGCTGTTGGTGAAGGTCGCTTCAACGACGCCGGTGAGCGTATCCCAATGGGAATCGAGCCGGGCGACGTTATCATTTATGGTAAGTATGGCGGAACAGAAATCAAGCATGAGGGCGAGAACTATATCATCCTCACTGCTAACGACGTATACGCAATCGTGGAAGAGTAAAGGAGGCCGATGTAAGCATGGCTAAAGAAATTCATTTTAATGAAGAGGCTCGTAAAGGCCTCGCAAGCGGTGTTACTAAACTTGCTGACGCTGTCAAGATAACCCTTGGACCAAAGGGCCGCTACGTTGTTTTGGAGAAGAAATTTGGCGCTCCAACCATCACTAATGACGGTGTTACCATCGCAAAAGAAATTGACCTTGAGGATAGCCTTGAGAACATGGGCGCTCAGCTCGTAAAAGAAGTTGCCATCAAGACGAACGATGTTGCTGGTGACGGTACTACCACCGCAACTCTTCTTGCCGATGTTATCGCCAATGAGGGCTTGCGTAACGTAACTGCAGGAACCAACCCACTCGCTATTCGTCGCGGTATCGACGCTGCGGTCGAGAAGGTTGTTGAAGCTGTTAAGAAGAACTCAAAGGTCGTAGGCGGCAAGGATGATATTGCTCACGTAGGTACTATTTCTGCAGGCGACGAAGTTATTGGTGAGAAAATCGCCGAGGCTATGGATATCGTTGGCAAGGACGGCGTTATCACCGTTGAGGAGTCACAGACTTTCGGTATTGATATCGAGACCGTAGAAGGTATGCAGTTTGACAAGGGTTATCTCTCTCCTTACTTTGCAACTGATACCGAGCGCATGGAAGCAGTGCTCCATGATCCTCTGATCTTGATCGCGAACCAGAAGATTTCTAACATTCAAGAAGTATTGCCTCTCCTTGAGAAGGTAATGCAGGCTGGCAAGCAACTCCTCATTATTGCTGAGGACCTCGAGGGCGAAGCTCTCGCAACTCTTATTGTTAATCGCCTTCGCGGCACCTTTACCGTTGTTGCTGTTAAGGCACCAGGATTTGGTGACCGTCGTAAGCAGCAGCTCGAAGATATCGCAATTGTCACAGGTGGACAGGTTATTTCTGAGGAAGTTGGTCTTTCTCTCGAAGGCGCAGACCTCTCAATGCTTGGTCGCGCAAAGACTGTTAAGGTCACCAAGGAGAATACCACCATCATCGATGGTGCTGGCGAGAAGGCCACTATCGAGGGCCGCGTAAAGCAAATCCGTCAGCAAATCGAGAATTCAGATTCTGACTTTGATCGCGAGAAGCTCCAGGAGCGTCTTGCTAAGTTGGCAGGTGGCGTTGCTGTTATTAAGGTTGGCGCTGCTACCGAGACTGAACTCAAGGAAAAGAAACTTCGCGTAGAGGATGCTTTGATGGCAACCCGCGCAGCAGTAGAAGAGGGCATCATCGCTGGTGGTGGCGTTGCACTCGTTGACGCGCTTTCATCTCTCGATGAGCTCGAAGGTCTTCCTGTAGACGAACTGGTCGGCGTAAGCATTATCCGTCGTGCGCTCACTGCTCCGATGAAGACAATTGCTGATAACGCTGGCTTTGAAGGTTCTGTTGTTGTTGAGAAGGTACGCGAGCTTCCTGTGGGCGAAGGCCTCAACGCGGCAACCGGCGAGTATGGCGATATGCTGAAAATGGGCGTTATCGACCCTGTTAAGGTAACTCGCACCGCTTTGCAAAACGCTGCTTCAATCGCAAGCCTCATCCTCATTACCGAGGCAACTGTTGCTGACGCACCCGTAGAGGGCGGCAGCGCAATGCCTGACATGAGTGGCATGGGTGGCATGGGCGGTATGATGTAGTTACCGGCTTCCACTGCCGATAACATAGATCGCCTCGCATCAAACTCTTTCACCGAGTCTGCGAGACAGTGCATATGTCCTCACGACATTTGTACACAGAAAGACCCCGACCATTTGGTCGGGGTCTTTTTTTAGCGCGATACTATTTCTCCATGAGTTTCTTGGCGTAATACTTTGAAACAAAGTAGGGTGCCGCTGCCGCTGCTGCGATGGTGACGCTCAGCAAGATTATAAGTGAGACGGTTGGGCTTGCGATATTAAAGTAGTAATTTACGATTCCCCAAATCACAAGAAGGATACCTGTAGCAAAGCCAATGTATCCCGCCATGCGATTGGTGAGGTTCCAGATGCGCTCATCGGCTAGAGTTGCCTTTGTGCGCACACCAAAATAACGATTTTGCTTAATCTTGCCGTAAATATTGCACATGATGATAAGCATGCTGCCTAAGATGAGCGCAGTGAAAAGCGCGAGTTTTTCTGGGCTCACTCGTGTGGCGCCAACGTTAATGAGGGCAAGAAATCCCCAGTTGATGATGAGGAAAATGTATTCGAGAACTATTACGACGCGACGTTCGTACGGATGATTGTGCGCGTTGAGTCGTTCGTGATTGCGCGCATACAGTTGATAACTTATTTCAAAAAGTATCGGTATAAACGCAAAAATCAGATAGACCCATTTGGATGCCCATGAGTCAGCTTGACCTGTGATGCCAAAATGAATCGGCACAATAGCAGGGACGGTGAGGGCAATGAGCGTCGCGATGGCTAAGAAACTGACGATTGTAATAATAAGCTGAACATATTTTTTCATGATGACTCCTATTTAAGGTCGGTGCCCGATTGTGTGAAGTTAATAAGTGCGCTGGTGAGATCCTCAATAACGCTGGTGTTGAGCGAGTAAGTAATAAATTGCCCATGTTTTTCAGAGCTTATGAGTCCTGCTCGCTTCAGGATATCAAGATGTTTGCTGATTGAAGGCTTGGACATATCAAAGTTGTCCGCAATTTCACCAGCGTTCATATCACCTTTGCGCAGGAGAGTTAGAATGCCCCTGCGTGTTGGATCGGAAAGTGCTGTCCATGTGTCTTTCACGATGTGCTCCGGTCTTTAAATTTGAGATCCTCTTTGCTCCAATAGTTAGATATTTAACTATTTGGCTAAATAATAGGGGCACCGAGATGGTTTGTCAAATAGTTTTTTGAAAAACAGCCCACCGAAGTGAGCTGTTAAGCGTTTCCCTTGTGTTTTTGCTTAGCGCGAGAGGGTCTATTGCT
>OBID01000147.1_pt1 | contig 30902 bp, 28 predicted proteins | sample 1519781 | NCBI WGS metagenome assembly OBID01 (sample SAMEA3991478, study PRJEB22521) | metagenome | biome: anthropogenic terrestrial biome; feature: sewage plant; material: sludge | place: Sweden | collected 2012-09-26 | reverse complement strand
CTGAATCTTCAAGGGTTTTTTGTTAGTGCATTGTTCAATTTTCAAGATACTTTTTTCTGTTCTTTTTGAGCATATTTCCATATTGCCCATTCAGAGAACTTCTTTAGTATAACACACATTTTAGTGTTTGTCAAGCTTTTTTTAGATTTTATTTTCATAAAATCTTTTTTTCGCTTGCCTGTCTCTTTAACCGACAGCTTTTATATCATATCATATTTGTCCACACTTGTCAATACTTTTTTTATTTTTTTTATTTTTCTGCAGAACGTTTTTCTGCAGAAGGGTTAATATTCAGCCACTACCATTTTAGCAGGGGTTTCGATTCTGCGGAATCGACCGGGCTTTCCGGTCGCCCTGGGCCTTCGGACATATATCTGCCTCACTTTATGGTAGAATCAAAGTCACTGTGATTTGAATTTTCGGGATAAGCCAACTAATATCGGAGAAACCTATTTTTATGAATTTTTACTTTGCTTTGTAAAGCTGTAATTATAATCATCCACACATATCAAGGCTCAAAGCTGTATTCCTTTGCATTCAGGCTCTCGTACTGTTCCTTTGTTATTATCTCGCTTTTTTTCAGGTCAATTATGCTGTAATATTTCGCCGGATATTCTACATGCTCTTCTTCAGGGTATATTTTTACATAAAGATTGTTTTCGTCAAACCATTTAAAATCCGCATTTACAATTGAATAACTGAGTCTATAGTTATCTGCAAGTTTTATCGGAACCGAAAAAAGTCCAAGATATGATTTTCTTACCCAAACACTTTTGTAAATTAACATACAATGGCTTTCAAATGTTATAATGTTTGTTTTATCCGGTGAATGAAATTTCATACCGAAAGCACCAAAAAAAATACTTATCATTGATGAAATTCCAAGATACCAAAGTATTATCTTTGCTACTAAACGTTGTCTCCTGGATAAGAATATTACTGTTCTTAAGATTAATAAAAATATATTGATAGTTAAAAGTATAATGAAGCTTAAGACTCTTATACTATAGTCTTCTATGTATACCGGCTCTTTAAAATTATAGGGAATATCCGTATATGCAAAAATAAAGATAAGAATTACCGGAATAAAATGCAATGAATAAAATATTATTGATTTCCATCTTTCCCTTTTCGTCATCAGTTGTTATCTCCTTTTATAAAAACTCAGGTTTTTTCTCTATTAATAAGTGCAAAAATGTCCACTGGGTTTTTCGCGCGGTCACGGACTCTCGGTCATATGCCTTTAAAACGGGAGCTGACATATTCACATTCAGTCTCCTGTTGGATGTGAATATGCAGAAAATTAAATTATTTGTCTGTGTACTCCAATATATCTCCCGGCTGACACTCCAGCACTTCACATATTTTCTCAAGCGTCGAAAATCGGATAGCCTTTGCCTTTCCGGTTTTAAGTATTGAAAGATTCGCCGGCGTTAATCCAATTTTTTCCGAAAGATCTCCGGAAGATATTTTTCTCTTTGCCATCATTACATCTAGGTTTACTACAATCGGCATTTTGATGACCTCCTTATTACGCTATATAGTATAATCATTTTCTTCCCTGATACTTACTGCTTCTTCGAAAACATTTTTTAAAATCCGAAGTATAAGCCCTATAAAGCCTGCAACAAATGCTACCAATACTGACCATGTTACCCATATTCCAAATACAAGCAGTATACCTGCTATAAGAAAACAACACCATGATATTCTTCTCAGGTATTTTGTGTTCTGACTTACGAATATCACTTGCTTTGATATGTTGTTAAGCAGTCTGAATAATGTGAATACCAGTATTATTACAAAGGTCAGGACTATGTAGACAACAATGGTAAATTCAAGCCAGACAGGCTCATCTCCGGAAATCGTATCGTAAAATCCTGCAACCTCAGGGACAAACGGTATTATAAAAAGTGTCATTAAAAAGCCTACTATTATCAGTCCCTTTGATAATAATATTGAACAGTCTTTGCTCCACATATGCAACATTCCTTTCTTTATTTGATATTTGTATTATATCAGATTAAATATTAATTGTCAATACTTTTTTATTGAAAAACAATATTTTTTTTTTTTTATTAATATAAATTTCAAAAGGAATCTGAGTAAAAAAATAAACAGGGTCTGTACTTATCTGTACAAAACCCTGTTTATTTATCCAGCTTAATGACAAGGAGATCAATCAGCCATTAATTTTACCATTATTGCTTTCTGAGCATGGAGTCTGTTCTCAGCCTCTTCAAATATTTCTGAAGCATGTTCTTCAAAAACCTTTGCTGTTATCTCTTCTTCTCTATGTGCAGGCAGGCAATGCTGAACCACAACATCCTTATTAGCTAAAGCAATTACTTCATCATTTATCTGATAGCCCTTGAATGCTATTCTTCTCTTCTCTGCTTCGTCTTCCTGACCCATAGAAGCCCATACGTCAGTTATCAGAACATCTGCATTCTTAGCAGCTTCAAGAGGTTTATCAGTAAGAGTAAATCTACCTGTAGACTGTGCATATTCAAGAACAGTTGAATGAGGATGATAACCAGCAGGACATGCAGCTGCAACTGTCATTCCAACTTTGAGACATCCTGTAATAAGAGAGTTAGCCATATTGTTTCCGTCACCGATATAGCACATTTTAAGGCCGTCAAAGCTTCCCTTTATTTCACGGATGGTCATAAGATCTGCAAGCACCTGACATGGGTGTGAATAGTCTGTAAGTCCGTTTATTACAGGAATTGAGCCATATTCAGCAAGGTCTTCTACTTCTTTTTGTTCAAAAGTTCTGATCATTATTCCGTCTATGTAACGTGAAAGAACACGTGCTGTATCCTGTACCGGTTCTCCTCTTCCTATCTGCATATCGACCGATGAAAGAAAGAGAGGATAGCCCCCAAGCTGATACATACCTGTTTCAAAGGAAACTCTTGTTCTTGTTGATGCCTTCTGGAATATCATTCCCAGAGTTTTACCTTTAAGAAGATTATGAGGAATATTGTGTTTTAATTCGTATTTTAACTGATCTGCAAGATTAAGAATATCTATTATTTCTTCTTTGCTAAGATCTATCATTTTTAATAAATTTTTCATTTAATTCACCACTGTAAAAATACAGTTCCCTTCTAAGAAATTTTTATGCAATCAGTTCTTTTAATATACTGAGTCCCTTATCTATTTCTTCATATGTTATAGTAAGAGGCGGAAGCATTCTTACCTTTTCCTTTGCTGTAAGAAGCATCAGACCATTATCAAGAGCAGCTTTAACTACATCTGATGCCTTTTTATTCTTTAATGTAATTCCTATCATAAGTCCAAGTCCGCTTACATCTTCTACTCCATCCATTGCTTTAAGCATCTTGACAATGTATTCGCTCTTTGCTGTTACCTCGTCAAGAAAACATTGTGAAGATATTTTTGAAAGAACAACATTTCCACCCGCACATGCTATAGGATTTCCGCCAAATGTTGAACCATGCGTTCCAGGAGTAAGTACAGCGGAACATTTCTTTGAGGCTAAACATGCACCTATAGGTATTCCGCCTGCAAGCCCCTTTGCAAGAGTTGTTATATCAGGTTTTACTCCGAAATGCTCTGATGCAAGCATCTTTCCTGTACGTCCGACACCTGTCTGTATTTCATCGGCAATCATGATAATATCTTTATGATCACATATCTCACGTACAGCCTTTGCAAATTTTTCATCTATTTTTATTACTCCGCCTTCACCCTGTACAAATTCGACCATTATTGCACATACAGTATCGTCTACCATATTTTTTAACGCTTCAATGTCATTTGCCGGAGTATACTTGAATCCACCTACAAAAGGAAAGAAATAATTGTGGAAACTGTCCTGACCTGTAGCTGAAAGCGTGCATATTGTTCTGCCGTGGAATGAATTCACAAGTGTGATTATTGTATTTCTATCAGCGCCATATTTATCAAAACTGTATTTACGTGCAATTTTAATTGCACACTCATTAGCCTCTGCACCACTGTTTCCGAAGAAAACCTTATCATAACCAGTTATGTCACAAAGCTTCTGGGCAAATTCAGCCTGAACTCCGGTGTAATAATAATTTGATGAATGCTGAAGTGTCTTTACCTGATTGCATACAGCCTCTACCCAATCATTATCACAATATCCAAGAGAATTTGTTCCGATTCCGCTGCCGAAATCTATATATGTTTTATTATTTTCGTCTACTGCAGTTCTGCCGTTGCCGCTATTAAGTACAAGATTATAACGTCCATAGCTTTGCATTACATTACTGTTAAATTTATCTATAGTATTCATATTACATTCTCCTTTCTATTTTATTATTTGAATTGTGTGCCTATTCCTTCATTGGAAAGAAGTTCTATCAATATAGAATGTGGTATTCTTCCGTCGATTATTGAGGTTTTTCTTACTCCTCTTCGTACTGCTTCAACACAGCAGTCTATCTTTGGTATCATACCACCTGAAATAATGCCCTGTCGCTTCATAAATGGAACTTCACTAACATTTACAGACGGAATAAGAGTCGTCGGATCGTCTTTATCACGGAGGAGGCCGGCAATATCCGTCATAAGTATAAGATTTTCTGCATCAAGCTCTGCAGCAATTCTTGAAGCTGCTGTATCTGCATTTATATTCATTGTCTGGCCATCAACAGTACTTGCAACAGTAGCAATAACCGGAACATAGCCATTATCAAGACAATCAGTAATAGGCTTTGTATTTACTGATACTATATCACCTACATAGCCCAGATCCTGTACAGACTGAATTTTTTCAGCTACGAGCATTTTACCATCTATACCGCACAGACCCATTGCATTTCCCTGATTTTCTGTAAGTAAAGCAACCAGTTCCTTATTGACTTTTCCGGCAAGAACCATTTTTACTACATCAATAGTATCTTTGTCTGTGTATCTCAGACCACCGATAAATTTGCTTTCTATATTGAGTCTTTTAAGCATATCATTTATTTCAGGACCACCGCCGTGTACAAGCACAACTCTTATGCCCACTAATGACAGCAATACTATATCGCTCATGACAGCCTGTTTGAGTTCATTGTTTGTCATAGCATTTCCACCGTATTTTATTACTACTGTCTTATTATTATATTTCTGTATATAAGGAAGTGCATCGATAAGCACCTGCGAGCGAATATTATTAGATATCTTTTCCAATTATTTTAAAACCATCTTTCTTGTTAATATACGTCTTAGCTTCTGTAATCACCATTTATTTTTACATAGTTATATGTCAGATCACAGCCCCATGCAGTTGCCGAAGCTTTTCCGTTTCCTATTGAAACGTTTATTGTTATTTCTTCCTCAGCAAGTATTTTTTTTGCTTCTTTTTCTGAAAAATCAATTATTATGCCATTTCTGCATGCCTCAATTTTTCCTCCGGCTGACATAACATCAACATTAACATCTGAAATATTAAATTCTGCATCTGCATATCCTATTGCACAAAGAGCACGTCCCCAGTTTGCATCCTGTCCGAACATTGCTGCCTTAAAGAGACTTGAGGTTATTACGCTCTTTGCTACGGCTTCAGCTGATTTTTCATCAGTAGCATCACTGCAGCAACACTCAATGAGTTTTGTTGCACCCTCTCCGTCACGAGCCATCATTTTTGCAAAATATATCATCAGAATATACAAAGCCTGCTTCAGTATCATGAATCCCTCTGACTCAGAGTCAATCATACTGTTTCCCGCATTTCCATTTGCCATAACACAGACCATATCATTAGTTGATGTATCACCGTCAACGCTTACTCTGTTAAGTGTTGTTTTTATATTTTCATCCAATGCCTTCTGAAGTAATTCGTGTGAAACTGCAGCATCTGTTGTTATAAACGTAAGTGTTGTTGCCATGTTCGGGTGTATCATGCCACTGCCCTTGAGCATTCCGCCCATTTTACAAAGCTTTCCGCCTAATTCAAACTCAACTGCAAGTTCCTTTTGCATTGTATCTGTAGTCATAATTGCTTCAAGCGCTGCTCCATTTCCATCCTGGCTTAAGCCGGCTGCGAGAGCAGGCATTCCATTTTCAATAGGTTCAATCGGAAGAACCTGACCTATTACACCTGTAGATGCAACAATAACATCCTTAGAGTTTATTTTCAGTGCTGAAGCTGCAAGCTCACACATTTTTTCTGCTTTTTGAATTCCATCAGCATTGCATGTGTTGGCATTTACTGAATTTACAATAACAGCATTTGCATATCCGTCAGATATATTGTTTTTGGTTACGGTAATAGGTGCACCCTTTACCTTGTTTGTTGTATAAACTGCAGCTACTGTACATTTTGTCTCAGAATATATCATCGCAAGGTCATTTTTCTTTTTTACTGGTTTAGAATTTTCTGAACCATCTTCAGTTAAAGGCTTATGAGCAAGACCGCATTGTATTCCGTTAGCTTTGAAGCCTTTTGCCGCACATACGCCGCCTTGTATGTATTTAAAGCCGTCAAATTGTTGTAATTTCATAATATCTATTCCTCACATATTTTTAAAAAATATTAAGTCCTGTTGTTTCATCTATTCCCATCATGATGTTAAGACACTCAACAGCAGCTCCTGAAGCGCCTTTTCCAAGGTTATCAAATCTTGAGCATAAAAGAACCTGATCATCATTTCCGAATACAAAAATCTGCATCTTATCTGAATTACTCATTGTGTTTGATGCAAGAAATCCGTCAGGAAGTATGCCGTCACCGACGGGAGGCATAACAGATACCATCTTTTGTCCCTCATAATGCTTTGAAAGTGCCTCATAAATATCATTAATCCCATGCTTACACGAAAGCATTCTTGTCTGAACCGGTACCGAAACTACCATACCGCTGTAATAATCACATACTATGGGATTAAACATAGGTTTTACACAAAGACCTGAAATTTTCTGCATCTCAGGCAGATGCTTGTGTGCCTGAGTAAGCGCATATTGTCTCGGGCTGTTATAATCCGATGGCTTTTCGTCACTTTCATATACTGCAATTGCTTTTTTTCCTGCACCGCTGTAACCTGATGTTGCATAAGCGAAAACCGGAAAATCATTCTGCATGATTCCTGCTTTTATAAGAGGATGTACAAGTGATATAAATCCGCTCGCATAGCATCCAGGGACTGCAAGTCTTTTAGAAGTTCTGATTTTTTCTCTCTGTGATAAAGAAAGTTCCGGAAAACCGTATACCCATGCATCATTTGTTCTGTGTGCCGTTGAAGCATCAAGAATTTTTACGTGGTCATTTTCAACAAGTGAAACTGATTCCTTTGCTGCTGCATCAGGCAGACACAAAAATGTATAATCAGACTGATTAATAAGCTTTTTACGTTCATTAATGTCTTTTCTTTTGTCATTATCTATCTTTATCAGTTCAATATCGTTACGGTTACTGAAACGCTCTAATATTCTCAGTCCTGTCGTTCCTTCCTGACCGTCAATAAACACCTTTACTGCCAATATACTCGCATCCTTCATTTATTTTTTGATATTTTTCTTAACACTTACGATAAGAGTTCCTACGAACATTATTATGATCCATGCTTTATTTACTGCTACGAAATTTTCAAAGTCCAGAAGAAAAATCAACACCAGTCCAAGAAGCCATATTCCAACTCCGGCAAGACTTATAAGAAATATTGATTTTATATTTTTTTTACTCATCAGCTAATTCCTTCTTAAGAGCCTGCCTTGTTTTATCAATCTGAATCATTACAGCCGAAGGAGCAGGACCGCCCTCAGAATTACGTTGATTTACACATGTCTCCATGTTTATTGCTTCATATATATCATTATCAAAAATTTCTGTAAATTGTTTATATTCATTCAGAGGCAGACTTTCAAGTGTAATACCCTTATGTATGCATAATGCAACAAGCTGTCCTGTGATTTTATACGCATCTCTGAATGGCATTCCTTTTTTAACAAGGTAATCTGCACAGTCAGTAGCATTTATAAAGCCCTTTGAAGCAGCATTTCGCATGTTTTCTTTATTTATACGCATTGTCTGGATCATAGGTATAAATGTTTTCAGACAAAGCTTTACGTTATCTATTGCATCAAATATTGCTTCCTTATCCTCCTGCATATCTTTATTATATGCAAGCGGAAGCCCTTTGAGCATTGAAATAAGTGTGACAAGGTCACCTGTGACACGTCCGGCTTTTCCGCGTATAAGCTCAGTAATATCCGGATTTTTCTTCTGAGGCATAATTGATGAACCTGTAGCATATGCGTCGTCAAGATCTATAAATTTAAATTCCCATGAACACCACATAATAATTTCTTCTGAAAATCTTGAAAGATGTATCATAAAAATTGATAATGCTGATGCAAGCTCAACACAAAAGTCTCTGTCAGAAACACCGTCAAGGCTGTTTACTGTAGGTGCTGTAAAACCAAGAAGTTCAGAGGTTATATTTCTGTCTATAGGATATGTCGTTCCTGCAAGTGCACAGCTGCCTAGAGGATTATAGTTCATTCGCTCTGACGTATCCTTCATTCGTGAAATATCTCTCAGAAGCATTTGTGCATATGCCATCAGATGATGAGCGAGTGTTACAGGCTGTGCTCTCTGAAGATGTGTATATCCCGGCATAACTGTGTTTAAGTTTTTATCTGCTATATTACATAAAGTATCTGTAAGCTTTGATATCAGATCAATTATCTTCGTTATTTCATCTCTGAGGTAAAGTCTTATGTCAAGTGCAACCTGATCGTTTCTTGAACGTGATGTATGAAGGCGTTTTCCTACATCTCCATAGCGTTTTGTAAGCTCAGCCTCGACAAACATATGTATGTCCTCAGCTGTCATGTCAAGTTCAAGCTTACCGCTCTCAATATCACTCAGTATTTCTTTTAATCCTGTCTGTATTTTTTCAGTGTCTGTTTTTGAAACAATACCGCATTCTCCAAGCATCTGAGCATGAGCGATACTTCCCATAATATCATGTCTGTACATTCTTCCATCAAATGATATTGATGAATTGAATGCATTTACCGTTTCATCAACTTCCTTTGAAAATCTTCCTGCCCACATTTTTGCCATTAATATTTACACACCTTTCATCTGACCAAAACAAATTGCTATTTAATCAGTTCATCAATATCAATTTTTTTATTCTTTATAGCTGCCAGAAGTACTGATATATCAACACCATCTATTTTTAATCCTGTAATGTTGCTTTCTGTAATTTCAACATCTGTTAAATTACAATCATTGAATTTTGTACCTATCATTACTATCTTTTCAAATTTTGCATTCATCATATCTGAAAAATTAAGTCTCGAATCATCAAGTGAAACTTCAGTAAATGATGTTTCCTTAAAATTCATTCCCTTAAATGTAGCTCTGCTCATATTAAGATTATTAAACTTTGTTCTTTCCATATTTACATTTTCAATAACTGCATTTGCAAAACTTGCATCGTTAATAGTGCTGTTATCCAGATAAGCATTATCAAATGAACAGCAGTTAAGATCAACATCATTAAATACTGCACACTCCATATTTGCCTTTTCAAATACTACAGTTGATAAATTTGCATTGCTGAATTCCGCCCTTTCAAGATTTACTGTATTAAAAATTGAATCAGGCATACTGTCTTCGGTTAATTTGAGCATTTCTCCCACTTTATGCTCATAATGCTTTGTTTCATTCATATATAATCCTCCCCTAAAAAAAGAAAACAGGCGGACGTAAGCCCGCCCTTACAAAAAACATACCATAAGAGTAATAATTGTCCTTAATAAGATCTTATTTATCACATTAAAATATATTTAATATACATGTAATACATCTGATGATCTTATGTATTTTATATTATTTTTTATTGCGTTTTGCATCAAGCTGAGCCTTAACTTTTATCGGAAGTCCGAACAGATTTATAAATCCTGCACTGTCCTTCTGATCGTAAACATCATCCTCGTCAAATGTTGCTACTTCTTCATCATAAAGAGTATATGGTGAAGTAACACCTGCATTTATAATGTTTCCTTTATAAAGCTTGAGCTTTACATCACCTGTTACAGTCTTCTGAGTCTCTGCAACAAATGCTGATAATGCTTCTCTTAAAGGTGTGAACCACTGTCCGTTATAAACTATATCTGCAAACTTGATTCCAAGGTATTGTTTCATTCTTGCTGTTTCCTTGTCAATACAGATAGTTTCAAGAACATCATGTGCATGATAAAGAATAGTTCCGCCTGGTGTTTCATAAACGCCACGTGATTTCATACCTACAAGTCTGTTTTCTACAAGATCTGCAAGTCCTATACCGTTTGCACCGCCGAGTTCATTGAGCTTCTTGACAACATCAACGCCGCCCATTTTAACACCATCAATTGCAACAGCAATACCTTTTTCAAATGAAATAGTAACATATGTCGGCTTGTCCGGTGCCATTTCAGGTGAAACGCCCATTTCAAGGAAGCCCTTTTTGTTGTACTGTGGTTCATTTGCAGGATTTTCAAGGTCAAGGCCTTCGTGTGAAAGATGCCAGAGGTTCTTATCCTTTGAATAATTTGTTTCACGGTTTATTTTAAGAGGAATATTGTGAGCTTCTGCATAGTCAATCTCCTCATCTCTTGATTTGATGTTCCATATTCTCCATGGAGCTATTATTTTCATTTCCGGAGCAAATGCCTTTATTGCAAGTTCAAAACGAACCTGATCATTACCCTTACCTGTACAACCATGACATATAGCGTCTGCGCCTTCTTTTAATGCTATTTCAGCTATTCTCTTAGCAATGATAGGTCTTGCAAATGATGTTCCAAGAAGATATCTGTTTTCGTATACTGCACCTGCCTGAACGGTCGGGAATACATAGTCGTTTATAAATTCATCATTGAGATCCTCAATGTAAAGTTTTGAAGCACCTGTTTTTATAGCCTTTTCTTCAAGACCATCAAGCTCTGTTCCCTGGCCAACATCTCCTGAAACTGCTATTACTTCGCAGTTGTTGTAATTTTCTTTAAGCCATGGAATAATAATTGATGTATCAAGTCCACCTGAATATGCAAGAACAACTTTTTTAATATCATTTGCCATAAAATAACCTCCATAAATTAAGAAAATAAATTCTAAAATTAATTTTATAATTGATATATTTAATTATACAATATAAATTATAAATGTCAAGCACGGATGCATATTTATTCATTTTTGTTTAAATATTCATTGTATAAATGAATATCTGTATTTTAAAAAAATACAGGGCTAACACATTATGCAACTGTGTCCACCCTGTTATTTTACGATATAATCTTATATTATTCTGTGCGTTATTCTTTTACATATACGTCTATTATCTCTGACATGTATATTTTATGATATGGATCATTTGCATAAAATTTTAATGCAGATTTATCTGTAAAAAGATTCTCGTCCAGATTTTGTGCATACATTTTTCGGCATATAAAAACCATCTCTGCTTCTTCAAATGTTACTGTATTTTCAAGCATGGCCGGTGTAATTCCAGTTTCCTTTGCCTTATCATAATCTCTCCCGGAATGTGAACCGCAAAATTTAAGCATCTCTCTGTACTTTTCATTAAAAAAAGAAATTGAAAAATATTCGTCGTTATCTACATAATTAAAAGTCTTTCTGTTTGGTCTGATTCCACAGGTAAAAATATGTTTTCCCCACATTTCACCGAACGAACCCCAGGATGCGGTCATAGTATTATAGTCAGCGAGTTTATTACCTCCTGTAATCAGGAACCAGTCACTGCCTATCATTTTAAACGGATTAATTTTCAGATCCATTAAATCAGATTTTTTAAAACTCATAACAAAATAATTCCTTTCTGGTAGATTTAATCTATTATGATACATCCGTATGAAATATAAAGGCAAGAAAAAACATTAATCAGCTTGAAATAACTGACTTGTACTGTAAGCGAAGCTTATCTGTTATCAGTGCTATAAATTCTGAGTTTGTCGGTTTGCCTTTGCTTGTATTTACAGTATAACCAAAAAACGAATTCAGAATTTCCACGTTTCCTCTGTCCCATGCTATTTCAATAGCATGACGTATCGCTCTTTCAACCCTTGAAGATGTAGTCTGAAATTTGCATGCTACATTCGGGTATAAAGACTTTGTTACACTTTCCAGCAGATCCTGATCTCCAAGAGATGACAGGATAGCTTCACGAAGATAATGATATCCTTTTATATGTGCCGGAACACCAAGCTGATGAATAACATCTGTAACAACTATTTCAAGGTCATTATGACGTTCACGATCCTGCTCATCATTATGTTCATTTTTCTGGGTAAGTGATATTATTCTTTCTCTTAGTGTATTAATTTCAAATGGCTTTAGCATAAAATATGCTGCACCAGACTGCATTACCTGCTTTTCTACAAATGGATTGTCATATGCTGAGGTTACTATAAACTCAGGCATTCTGCAATCTGATTCTGATACACGCTTGATAATATCAATAGCGTCTATATGAGGCAGGACTGCATCAATAATTACTACATCCGGTGAATCATTTTTAATTGATTCAAAAATTTTGTTTCCATCTTTCGGACGTGTTACAACATACCAGCCAAGGCCTCGGAGCGTATTCGCGCATGCAATGCCATATTCCACACTGTCGTCACCAATTAATACTCTTATTTTGCTAATCATTATTAAACCTCCTAAAATATTACTGCAAATATATTTTACCACATATTAAATTGTTAATCAATGGCTTTTGCAATAAAATTTTACATTTAGTGATTTTTATACGTTCTTCCAAATTAAGGTATGTAGCAGAGGTTTGGTTTCATGATTTTTTACATATAATTACATTTATTTTTTTGACTCATCAGCATCCTCTTTATTTTCTTTAATTTTACGTTGTAACATATTGTCATACGAGAAATAATCTATAAGTGATAAAGCGAAAACCACAAGAAAATGAATTACCGTAGGGAAATGTCTTTGAAAATATATCTGAGAATATGGTTTCAGGTTTTCATCTGACAATCCACTTTTTTTTACTATATTTATGAGTAAAACAAGTACTGTTATAAAAATTATAAAACCGGATGTCTCCAGTATAATTGACAGCATATCGTTTTTTTTAATACAAAGAACAGTTGCAGATAGCATTAAGACTGAAGATAAAAGAAGTAGCACTCCTAAATTCCTCAAACTGAAAAAATCAGATCTTGTCAGTAATCCAGCTGAATAATTTGTAACTGACTCATATACAAGTCCCGCTCCTCCCAGCAGATTAAAGAATAAAGGAAAAATCACAGTTGACACAATTAGAATTATTTTAAGTGTCTTTTTTAAAATTTTAATATTTTTCACTTCCGTTTCATTCCAAAGGTGCCGTTTGGTTTTTATAAATTCCGTACATTGATAAAATTACTTTTAAATTCATCTATTATAGTATCATAATTTTTAATTACAGTCAAATGAAAAAATTAATGAAAAATAAGAACATCAATATACTTTAATATTTTGCATGGTTCAGATAATATTAATAACATCCGGAAAAAAATTTTTTCAAGAGGTAAATATGAATAATATCATTAAAAAAATTACATTTGTTTTATTTGTTATTTGCTGGGCAGTATGTATTTCACTTATATACTACTCTGCAAAACTACCGGACAGCTACTACCGAAGAGCTGATTCGGGTTCAGAAATTTCTTTCAGTACTGCTCTTAAAATCACTGCGTCATCATCAGATAAGCTGTCACTGACGTCTGCCAGCAGTACTGTTCCTGCAACATCTTCAATGACACTCCGTCTTATGGGAATTATTCCGATAAAACAAGTGGCTGTTCAGAACATTGACGTTCCAATGCTTGCCCCATGCGGCAAGCCATTCGGAATAAAGCTTATTATGGATGGCGTTATGATAATAAAAACCGGAGGGATTGTTACATCATCCGGAATAGTATCTCCTGCTGCAGACGCGGGTATACAGACAGGTGATATAATTAAATCAATAAATGACATTCCTGTGTATTCAAACAGCGATATTGAAAAAAGAGTATCTGAACTTTCTGATAAAAAAATTAATATAAAGGTTATGAGAAATGGTAATGAGATGACATTAGAAACTTATCCTGCATATTCGGAAGATGAAAAAGCATATAAACTCGGCATCTGGGTTCGTGACAGCTCTGCAGGGATAGGAACTGTAACATACTATGACGATGACACAGGAACATTCGGGGGACTCGGACATCCTGTATGTGACTCTGATACAGGACAGATTCTTCCTCTTTCAAGTGGTGAAGTTGTAAATGTAAGTATACGGAATGTAAAAAAAGGCAAATGTGGTGTTCCTGGTGAACTCCAAGGATATTTTACAAAACTATCACCATGCGGAAAACTTTATCTTAATAATAAATTCGGAGTATTCGGAACAATTGATAACTCATTTTCAGGTCTGGATGAAATTCCTATGGCATTAAAACAGGAAATACGTACAGGTGATGCTGTTATATATTCAACGCTTGACGGATGTGAGCCTGAAAAATTTGATATTGAAATTGAAGAGATAAATTATAATTGTGATGATACATTCAAGAATATGGTTATAAAAATAACAGACCCCGAACTGATTGCAAGAACAGGAGGAATAGTTCAGGGAATGAGCGGAAGTCCTATAATTCAGAATGATATGATCGTCGGTGCTGTAACTCATGTATTTGTAAATGATCCTACAAAGGGATATGCTATATTCTGCGAAAGCATGTATGAAATGAGCAGGACATCATAGCAACTACAATGCTTCCACTTGCTAAGCCATAATTATATGAATTAACAAGTGATTTAAAATAACAATGCATTTTTTACGTGTATATAAATAAAAATCAGTATATTTAAATTGAAGTATGAGTGCAATTTTCTGCTTGAATGCGGGTATGCATCTTAACTGCATACTTCAACGTTAAAAACAGGCAAGCTCTTATTTAAAAAAAACGGACTATACCTGTAATTATCATACAGCATATAGTCCGCTTTTTTAATATTTTACTAAGGATTAAGTTCTATCTTCACTAAAACCACTTGTAACCAAGTCAACAAGTGCTTCTACTGCAACCTGCTCATCTGAACCATCAGCAATAATCTTAATTGATGTACCACCAACAATACCAAGTGAAAGGATGCCTAAGAGACTCTTTGCGTTTACTCTGCGTTCTTCCTTTTCAATCCATATAGATGCTTTGAATTCGTTAGCCTTCTGAATGAAAAATGTTGCTGGTCTGGCATGAAGCCCTACCTGATTCTCTACCATTACGTCTTTAACAAACATATAAAACTCTCCTTGTTCAAATATTATATATATTCGGTATTAATATTGCACATGACAGCATTTACCACTAAACTGACGGCAAATATATAATTATACGGAATATCTTCCAACAGCACGGTATTAAACTTTACCTTATTGTTATTATACAAGTTATTTTGGGCTTAGTCAACGCATAAATCACTATATATGTGCTTTTAAGCTTAAATTTCTACGCATTGGTTATGCGTGAAATATTTATGTGTTTGATTTTTGTCGATATTAACGAAATTTTATTAAACAGTAACAATTTTCAACAACATTTTATATTGAATATTACTTTTAACTATTCTTCCATATTTCTTTTTAAGTATTTTTCATACATATCAGGTCGTAATTCTCTGGTAATTTCAAGACTTTTATTTAATCTGTAATCGCTGATATTTTTATGATGCCCTAAAAGGAGTACCTCCGGTACCTTTTCTCCTTCCCAAACCTCTGGTCTGGTATATTGAGGATATTCAAGAAGACCGTTAAAATGACTTTCATCCATATAACACATCTGATCTGACAACACACCATCACACATACGTGAAACACAGTCAACAAGAACAATTGCGGGAAGTTCTCCACCGGTAAGCACATAATCACCTATGGAAATCTCCTCATCTACTATTTTATCAAGTATTCTTTGATCCACACCCTCATAATGCCCACAAATAATAAATATATTCTCGTGCTTCGTAAGTTCGATTGCTTTCAACTGTGTAAAGACCGTTCCCTTAGGTGACATATATATAGTGTGCGGCTTCTCACCAAGTTCATTACACACTGACATGTAGCAGTTATAAATAGGCTGTGCCTGCATTACCATACCCATTCCACCGCCATATGGCATATCGTCTACACGTCTGTGCTTATCATTAGTATATTCACGTATGTTGCGGCATGATATATCTATAAGTCCTTTTTTTCGAGCTCTTCCTATTATACTTTCTGACAGGACTGCCTCACACATTTCAGGAAAAAGTGTTGCAATTTCAAATTTCATCGTCAAAAAGTCCCTCCATAGGAGTGATAAGCATTATTTTATTTTCAATATCTGTACTGAAAACCACATCTGGAATTGCAGGAATAAGGTATTCCTTCTGATCATTTTTTATCGTATATACATCGTTGGCACCAGTCTGAAATACATCTTTAATGACACCATATTCCTTTTGTGTTTCTTTGTCAATCACCTTAACGCCAATCAAATCCTTTATAAAATATGTTCCTTCTTCAAGTTCAACGTCATCTCTTGAAATATAAAGTATCTTGTCTCTCAGGCGCTGTGCATCCTCAACAGTATTATAGCCATCAAACTTAGCTATAACCATATTTTTAAATACTCTGGAGCTTTCTATATTAATGGTCTTCTGGCCTTTGCCGTCCAGATACAGGTAATCAAACTCACATATAAAATCCGGGCTGTCACACCATGGAGCAATTTTAACTTCACCTTTCAGCGCATGCACTGATACTACTTTTCCAACTTCCAAGAATTTCTCTGACATTTTTAAATACTTCTCCGTTTTTTAATTTAAAAAACTGTCAGAAAACATTGACAAATTAAAACCTTGCCTAATAAAAGTTATCTGACAGTAACTATATATTTTGATAATATCCGTATAATTTATTCTATTTCAAGCAGTACTTTTATATCATTTTTTGCTGCTCCGGCGCGCATAACTGTACGTATAGCCTTTGCAATTCTTCCCTGTTTACCTATAACTCGTCCCATATCACTCTGTGCAACATGCAGATGAAATACTATTACGCCTTCATCATTCGGTAAATCTTCTGTTATCTGTATTGCGGCCTTATCCTCAACCAGACCTTCAACTATTGCCAAAAGCAGTTCTTTCATATTTCCCTCCGATATAAATAATCTATTTTCAAATAAGGGCTTACCCGTTTTAAACGTGGCATTGTGCAGTGTACCTGCACATTTCCATCCGATAGGAGATCTGTCCTACTGAATGTGAATATGGAACCTGCCGCCTTAGAGGTAGGAGACATATTGCCCATGTTTATAAAAACCTCCACATAATGTGGAGGATCATCTTCTCATATCATCAAAGATACAGACAAAATGTCTGTATCCGATATAGATGACATTATTGCTGAGCATATTTAAGAAGCTTCTTTACTGTTTCAGTAGGCTGTGCGCCATTCTTTATCCACTTATCAGCTTTTTCTGCATCAACGTTAATAGCGCTAGGGTTCTTTGTAGGATCGTAAGTACCGATCTCTTCAATGAATCTACCATCTCTAGGGTATCTTGAATCAGCAACAACTATACGATAAAAAGGAGCCTTCTTAGCACCAATTCTCTTTAATCTGATTTTTACTGCCATTTATAATTCACCTCCATGTATAATTTAAATTTATTTTATATTAATGCCTGCTGATAATAAATTTTATAAGCCAACTATCTGCAGTAATGCAAAAATATCATTTTATTGGTGGCATTCCACCCGGCATATTGTCAAGATTCATTCCTGCAATACGTCTTTTTAGTTTTTTAGCGGATGCACCGCCCTTTCCGAATTTACCGAATTGCTTCATAAGCTTCTGCATCTGGTCAAACTGTTTTAATAACCTGTTTACATCCTCGACCTTCATGCCGCTTCCTGATGCTATACGTTTTTTTCGTGAAGGGTTTATAATTGACGGCTTTGCTCTTTCAGCCTTTGTCATAGATGTTATCATTGCCTCTATACGCTGGAACTGACGTTCATCAATATCCATATCCTTTACCTTGTCTCCAACACCCGGAAGCATGGAAACAAGACTTTTTATTGATCCCATTTTCTGAATCTGAAGTAGATAGTCATGAAGGTCATCCATATCAAATGAGTTTTCCTGGAACTTCTTTGCAAGCTTTTCTGATTCTTTTATATCAACAGCATTTTCTGCTTTTTCTATAAGAGTCAGAACATCGCCCATTCCAAGAATTCTTGATGCCATTCTTTCCGGATGGAATTGCTCAAATTCATCAAGCTTTTCACCCATACCAACGAACTTGATCGGCTTACCTGTTACAGCAAGTACTGATAGTGCAGCACCGCCTCTTGTATCTGAATCAAGCTTTGACATCAGAACACTGTCTATTCCCAGTGCATCATCAAATGCCTTGGCCACATTAACTGCATCTTGTCCTGTCATAGCATCTACAACAAGCATTATTTCACTTGGATTTGTCTGTTTTTTAATATTTTTGAGCTCATCCATAAGCTCTGTATCAATATGAAGACGACCCGCAGTATCAAGTATTACTATATCGTGGCCGTAATCTTTTGCATATTTTATTGACTCGTTAGCTATTTTAACAGGATCAATCTGTCCCATTTCAAATACTTTTACTCCAGCTTTTTCTCCTACGATCTGAAGTTGATTGATAGCAGCCGGTCTGTAAATATCACAGGCAACCAACATCGGACGATTTCCCTGTGATTTAAAATATTTTGCAAGCTTTGCTGCGTGTGTTGTTTTACCTGAACCCTGAAGTCCACACATCATAATAATACACGGCGGCTTTGATGGCATATTTATCCTTGCATTGGAATTTCCCATAAGACTGCAAAGCTCTTCGTTTACTATTTTTACTACCATCTGAGCAGGTGTAAGACTTTTAAGTACGTCCTCGCCTATTGCTCTTTCAGACACTTTAGCAACAAAATCCTTTACTACCTTGTAACTTACATCTGCTTCAAGAAGTGCAAGGCGTACTTCTCTCATTGCTTCTTTAACATCGGCCTCATTAAGCTTTCCGCGAGATTTTAAACGTTTGAATACATTGTTAAGCTTATCCGACAAACCTTCAAATGCCATACAGCACCTCCCTTATATTATCTGAACAGTTCTTCACTTTGTTCTATACAACTTGTAATCTCATTTATACATTCTGCAATATTTTTTGAATATGAATATTTTATATTGTATTGATCCATTATTAATGTGCATTCTTTAATTTTTTTTATCGTTTTTTTGTATTGTTCTGTTTTCTCCAGAAACCCCAGTTTTTCTTCAAACCCTGTAAGATACTGTTCTGCACGCTTTATTGCATCATGTACACCCTGACGCGTTATGTTTTCGTTTTCGGCTATTTCCGAAAGTGATAAATCTTCGTAATAATAAAGCTGCATTATATCCTTCTGCTTATCAGTAAGCAGATCTCCATAGCAATCAAGAAGCATTGCATAATTAAGATCTTTTCCCATTACAATAGCCTCCAATTCATCAACTGTAAAGCTATAAACCTTTACAATTATAACTCTATTTTTCAAATTTGTCAATAGGTTTTTAAATTATTTTAATAAGGTCGGTTACTGTTTGATCATGACGTATCCCGAACAGTATATTAAGAGAATATATTGTTCCATTGTAATAAAATTATCTTTTCTCCATGTGATGTATTCATAATTAAATTGTCAAATATAGCATCATCAGGTTAAAACCAATCTATCTTAAATGTAACATTTACCTCTCCAAAATCAGACGTTGATGGTTCATTTGTTATTCATAAGTCTGACTTTTTGGGTGCACTTTATTAGCAGGGGGGTTCGTTGCACAAGAAAATGCTCCGATTCTGGTGAACCGGAGCACTCTCCAAGGAAATATGAGAAAAACACTATTTGTTTGAAAATTTCTTTAATGCTGTATAAATGATGTTATATCCTTTATAACGTACTGTTTAAACATTGCCAGATCTGCAAGGTCAACATAACCATCACGGTTTACATCTGCATTTACTGTGCCTGATTCTGAAATATGTACATCACCAAGCAGGTAAAGTGAAATTAATGTGAGATCTGTAATATCTACTCTGCCGTCTTCATTAATATCGCCTAAATAATTTTCTGTATTTTCATTTACTACTACTGCGTAATTTGAAGCATGTTCTAATGAAATTTTCATTGAACCATCGTCATTTATTCTTATATCTGTTTCTTTATCCAATTTTCTCTCTGCTTCATTATAATAGTATACTGTTGCAGATTTCTTTGCATATTCTTTGCCTATATAATAACTTACATCTGCTGAAAGTCCGAACTGTCCGTCATGTGAAAGATTAAGCTCTACATATTTATTATCAGCTGCTGTTTGTAAAAGAAGGTCTGAAGGAATTATTCCCTTATTTTCATCTATCTGAAGGTTCAAATTCTGTGATGCTTTTACATTCTGACCGTTTATAGCCCAGCTATATCCGTCAAATTCAAATATAAGATTAACATTTCTACCCTTTATCATATTGATTGCTTCTGCAGGTAATACCTTGTCAGGCTCTTGTGACATATTAAATACTGAAGTACCACCGTCTTTTAAATCTGATATTGACTTTAACAATGTATCTATATAAGAATAATTGTTAAGATGAAGGTTCATTATTTCATATAATGTTCCTTCGTCAGAAGGAGCCTGCTTAATAACTGCATAAAGCATATCATCATTAAGAATCATGCCATATACATAACCTTTTGTATCATACGGATTTACATATTGAACTGACTGTTTATTTGATCCGTCAAGGTTCATTTTGTATATCATTGTAGGTGTGTTGTAATAAACCATGTCGCCTGATATAATAAGGCTTGAATATTTGCCGCCCCAATACTGGTTTACGCTTTCCCATACATACCACTTTTCATCATCTATGCTTACATTTGTGTTTACTGAATTTTCTGAAGGAATATATGTGCTGTACATGCCCTTGTTGTCTATAAAGTACCATCTGCCTGCGGAAATATAAATTTCAGAATTTACATCATTCCAGAACGCATTGTCAAATCTTGTATCTGTCGCTGTCAATCCCTTACTGTTCCAATTGTAATGTTCGTTTTCTCTTGTCTCTGTAACTTTACCTATTTCACTGTCGCTTAACATAAAATATTCATGATTTACTCTTCCCTGAGCATCAGGAACCGGGTCATCCCATGTTACATCAACATGATACCACTGACCATCTATCTGAACAAGATTCCATGCATGAACCATTTCATCACTTGTTACCATTATTGCATTTATACCAACCTTGCCAAGAAGATATCTGTATGCCTGTGCATATCCCTGACATACACCATTACCTTTGACCATTATATCATATGCAGATGAACCACCATTAAGATCAGGTATTGTATCTGTTGTATCATATTTTGTATTAAGAACCAGATAATCATGAAGTTTCAGAGCTTTTTCAATATCTGTCATACTGTCATTTATATTGTTGTTTATTATTTCATCAGTTTTCTGATTGAATTCATCTATTTCCGGTTTACATTCTTCATAAGTGTTTCCGTACTCTACTTTTACCTGTGATAAAATCACATTACCATTTGCATCATAAGCTCCGCTGCATTTTATTGATGAAAGATTGAGATAAAACAAATCAGGATCTAGTATTACCTGGTTAATTATATCATTAAGCTGTTGGAAATTATCCATTGACATTTCATACTGTTTAATATCAATACCTGTCTGAAAGTTTATAAAACCATTTCTTATATCTTCTGTGATGTTTTGTGATGAGATTTCTGCTGACACCGCTTCTTTTGGAGCAACTACAAATATTACATTTATAGAAAAAGCCAGTGATAATACTGTACTTAATAATGTCTTAATAGCTTTCATAATGATTACCTCCCCAATTTATTACTCTCATGTTTACATTTGTTATAAAAATTTAAAAGGCTGATACCTGTACGATATCAGCCTTTCATTCCAACCATAAACGACTAATAATGGTCGCCGTTTAAAAATTGTGCAGCTGGCTGTCATACCATCAGTAATGGTTTAGACCCTTGGCTTTGCGTCCTTGCTTTTCAGCAAGTTTGCCCAATATTTAATTTTTACCAGTATGGTTACATAAGTAGTAAATCTGAATTATAATCATTAGTAAAGATATTGGAAATAAATTAGTGAAATGGATAAGTGAGTATATTGGCATTGTTTTGGTTAGACAGAAGATAATAAAATTTAGAATCAAATCACATGAGACCTGTTCATATCCTTTACTTATCTTCTGTTATCAGTATAGCATCCATATGTTTTATTGTCAATAGTAAATAGTAATTTTCTTAAAGAATACTCTTTATTTGTATATATGCACATTTTAGACGATGTTTTAATAGCCACAATAACTAATAGTAATTTAATTGACAACATTTTATTTTATCATTTAAATTTGTTAGCCTAAAAGTCTTGAATTTATATAGCAATCCGTGTATAATATTTATATATATCACTGATTTTGAGTAGCCGACGTTATGCTCAATTAATCATATCAACCAATCTGACACATTTCTTATTTATCTGTCGCACATATTTTTTTACGTCGGAGAATGGAGAACTAAATGGAAAAAATGTCCAAAGAGCATATTAAACATGAACTAATAAAGGTATTACACTCAGATTATAATGTAACGCCCGATGATGCAGCTGATGCACAGGTTTATAATGCACTTTCAACTATAGTAATGCAGCATCTCAATGAAAAAAGAGCCAGCTTCACCAACAGGATAAATTCTCAGGGAAAAAAGCAGGTATACTATCTTTCTATGGAATTTTTAATGGGCAGATCTCTTAAAACAAGTTTATATAATCTTAAAATAGTTGAAAATGTACGCAGTGTGCTTAAAGAGTATGATATAAATCTTGATATGATCTACGAAAACGAACCTGATGCAGGTCTTGGAAACGGAGGACTCGGACGTCTTGCAGCATGCTATCTCGATGCTATGGCAACTCAATGTATACCTGCAATGGGATATTCCATATGCTACGAATACGGAATATTCAAGCAAAAGATAGACGAGGGCTGGCAGACAGAACTTCCTGATAACTGGATGCCAGGAGGAGAAGTCTGGCTTGATCCTAAGCCTGAACGTGCAGTTGAAGTTCATTTTGAAGGAGAGCTTCATGAGTACTGGGATAGTCAGTATCACCATATATCCCATCAGAACTACAGCACTGTTCTTGCCATACCATATGATATGTATGTTTCAGGATATAACAGTGACGGCGTTTCTGTACTGAGACTCTGGACTGCAAAATCACCAAGCTTTGATATGGCAACCTTCAATCAGGGAGATTATGCAAAGGCGTTAAGCCAGAACAGCATTGCAAATGCTATCTCAAAAGTTCTTTATCCTAACGATAATCATCTTGAAGGTAAATCACTCAGACTGAGGCAGCAATATTTTCTCTGTGCAGCTTCAATCGGTGATATTGTAACAAATCACATGTCTGTTTATGGAACACTTGATAACCTCCATGACAAGGTAGCTATTCACATAAACGATACCCATCCTACCCTTGCAATTCCTGAGCTTATGAGAATTCTTCTTGATGACTGCGGATATTCATGGGATAAAGCATGGCATATCGTTAAAAATACTTTTGCTTATACAAATCATACAGTTATGGCAGAAGCACTGGAAAAGTGGGATATTAACCTTGTTAAAAATATCATTCCAAGAATATTCTCTATCATAGTAGAAATAAACAACAGATATTGCAAGAAGCTTATGCAGCTTGATGATAATGAATATGATAAAACAAATCGTATGTCTATAATTAAAAATAACCATATTCATATGGCTTCATTATGTGTTGCTGCCTCACACAGTGTAAACGGTGTATCAAAGCTTCACTCAGAAATAATCAAACATGATGTATTTTCAGATGAATATCAGTATTTCCCTCTGAAATTCAAAAATGTAACAAACGGAATTGCCTACAGACGATGGCTTTATCAGTCTAATCCGGGACTTACCAACCTTCTTTCAGAGAAAATCGGTGATAAATTTCTCAAAGACGCTGATGAACTGAAGAAATTCGGAGTATTTGAAAATGATAAATCTGTTCTTGATGAGCTTGCAAAAATAAAGAGAATAAATAAAGAAAACTTTCTTAGATATTCAAAAAATCGCTATAATCTTGATTTTGAGATTAATCCTGACAGTATATTCGATGTTCAGGTAAAGCGCCTTCATGAATATAAACGTCAGCATCTCAACGCCCTTAATATTTTAGCTGATTATAATTATCTGCTTAAAAATCCTGATGCAGACTTTACACCTAAAACCTATATATTTGCCGCAAAAGCAGCACCGGGATATTATCTTGCAAAACAGATAATAAAAATGATCTGGTGCATATCTGAGGAATTGAGAAAAAATCCTAAAATTTCTGAAAAGCTCAGCGTATTCTTCCTTGAAGACTACAAAGTTACACTTTCTGAACTTCTTATGCCTGCCAGCGATATTTCTGAACAGATTTCACTTGCCGGAACCGAGGCATCAGGAACAGGAAATATGAAGCTTATGCTTAACGGTGCTATCACTCTTGGCACACTTGATGGAGCAAATGTTGAAATCAAAAATGCTGTAGGCGATGAAAACATTATTATATTCGGTATGACAGCTGATGAAGTTGCTGCTAAGAAAAACACGGGCTATAATCCGCGAGGATACTATGATTCAAACGACATTATAAAACAGGCTGTAAACCGTATGTACAACGGAATAAACGGATTTACCTTCCCTGATATAGCTAACTCTCTTCAGAATCCAGATCCTTACATGGTTCTTGCTGATTTTGACTCATATCGTGCAGCACAAAAACGTTCAACTGAATTATACAATGACAAATACAAATGGCTTAAAATGTCACTCAATAATATTGCCAGTGCTGGAATATTCTCTGCAGACAGAGCTGTAAAAGACTATGCAAGAGACATATGGGGAATGTTATAATCAATAAAATATATGAACATTAAAATTCAGATGCATTAACAGCAAAATGTCATGGTCTTATCAATAAGATCTGCACATTAATATTTATACAGCGCCGTTATATTTCGTCACAGTTGCAATGACGGCAGAAAATTTTATCTGCCGTCATTTTATACACTAATATATTCATCATATATTTACTTCAAATTCAAAAAGAAACGGGGTATTTTCAATGAAAAAAATTTATGACAGCTGGGATTTATCTTACAAATCTGTATTCGGTGCAATAAAGTCGGAAGAATTTTGTGATTTTACAATTAAACTCCCTGATTCCCTTAAGATCGACAGTGCACCGGTTATGACAATATACAAGATCGGTTTTAAAAAACGTTTTATTAAAATGAATAAAACAGGATCAGATGACGGATGTACTTATTATACTGCATCATTCAGTACAATTTACACTGGTATTTACTGTTACTGCTTTTTTGTAACTATTAATGGCAGCATGACATATATTAAAAAATTAGATGCCCATACAGGCAGTATAGGTGACGGTGAAATGTTCCAGTTGACTGTGTTCAGCAAGGAATTCAGAACGCCTTCATTTCTTAAAGGTGGAGTAATGTATCAGATTTTCCCTGACCGTTTCTGTAAAAGCTGCAAGGTTCATCAGGATATACCAGAAGGCAGACTTATAAGAGATGACTGGGGCGGAACGCCTATTCATACGCCTCATCCTAAAACAAATTTATGGAATTACGACTACTTTGGAGGAGATCTTGAGGGAATAAGTTCAAAGTTATCATATTTAAGCAGTCTTGGAGTCACATGTATATATCTGAATCCTGTTTTTGAATCACACGAGAATCACAGATATAGTACTGCAAATTATGAAAAAATTGATCCTATGCTCGGTACTAACGAAGAATTCAAAGAATTATGCAGTCAGGCAAAAAAACTTGGTATCAGTATAATACTTGATGGAGTATTCTCACATACCGGAGCAAACAGCATCTATTTTAACAAATATAATTATTATGACAGCGTTGGTGCTTATAACTCCAAGGAAAGCGAATACTATGACTGGTATACGTTCACATCATATCCTGATGTATATGAAGCATGGTGGGGTATTGATTCACTTCCTAATATAAATGAAAACAACTACAAGTATACAAGATACATATGTGATGATGATGGAATACTTCAGTACTGGATGTCACTTGGGGCTGCAGGATTCAGACTTGACGTAGCAGATGAACTTCCTGATGATTTTATTTACAATGTAAATAAATCAGTAAAAAGTATAAGCAATGAAAAAGTACTCATAGGAGAAGTATGGGACGACGCTTCAACCAAAGAAAGCTATGGGATCAAGAGAAGATATCTTCTCGGTGCACAGCTTGACTCCGTAATGAACTATCCTTTCCGTGAAGCAATACTTTCATATATAAAAACAGGTGATCCGGCGTTTAAATCAAAAATAATGACTATTATAGAAAACTACCCTAAGCCTGTACTTGACGTTCTTATGAATTTTATCTCAACACATGATGTGGAACGTGCCATAACAGCACTAGGAGATGAATCAGATGAAGGAAAAAGTAAGGATTGGATGGCATCACATGTAATGACTCCTGAGCAATATGAGAATGGCAAAAAACTTCTTAAGCTTGCAATGGTACTTATGTATTTTCTACCGGGAGTACCGTGTATTTATTACGGTGATGAGGCAGGAATGCAGGGACACAAGGATCCGTTTAACCGTGGATGCTACCCATGGGGAAATGAAGATACGGAGCTTATCAAGTTTACAAAGCAGCTCAGTACGCTCAGAAAAAGCAGCAGTGTATTCAGAGACGGAATTACAAAATTCTTGTTTTCTGATGAAAATATTACAGGCTTTGTACGTATTAAACAAAGTCAGAACAAAGCTGTTGTTGTCTTTATAAACCGCTCTGACAAGGTAAAATATGTAAGTCGTACACTTAGTCAAAAATATTCAAAATATAAAATAATTGTCGGAAAACAGGAACAAAAAGCTGAAAAAGACGATGAAGTCAAGCTTAGACTTGAGCCTTTCAGTTTTGCATTTATAAAAATTGAAGCATAATATTATTAAAAACGACTATATAAAAGTTAATATTAACTTTTGTATAGTCGTTTTTTTAATAACACTATAAGCATGTGATTGTCTGAGTTATATATTGTTGTGTCCGATACTTTGTTTTTTCAAAAACATATTCACTGTGTTCTGAATAGGTCCGATATTTATAAGGGTAATAAATGCAAAGCCTATAAAAAGCCATAAATTCATAAGCGGAAAATCAGCAAGTATTACTACTGCCATAATAAGCATAACAACAAGGTTAGTGCCTATTTTACGCCAGCTAATTGAATATTTTGCTATACGCTGTGTATCAACAAGTCTTATAATAAAGCACACAAAGTAAGCAATCATGGTTGCAAACGCTGCCCCCTGTGCACCAAAGAACGGAATAAGTATTATATTCAGTACTATGTTTATTATTGCAGCAAGCAAACTTGTCTTAAGAGAATTTTTATTCTGACTAGTTGCATTGTAAATACTGCTTAAAAATGTACAGTAACTCTGCAACAGAACAGCTATAATAAGAAAAGGAGCAAATTTATATGAATCCCAGAATTCTTTGTCTGATATAATTTTTGTCAGGATCTTAATAGTAAACATAACTCCTGCTGATGCAACAAACATAATTGAAAGGTATGAATCAAATACCTTTGTATAAAATTTTCTTCTTTCCTTTGAATTGTATTCGGTAATTGCGGACATCTGCCATGCCCTGAAGAAAATAATTGAAATAAGTGATATAAGATTAGGTATTTTATATGCAACAGCATAAACACCATTTACTTCAGGAGATATAAATCTTGAAACCATAAATGAATCAGACGAGCTTACTACCCACCATAATACTGACGTTGGTATAAGCGGAAGTGTGTACTGGATCATATTCTTTGTAAGGCTTATGTCAACTTCCCTGATTTTCAGGTCGTCCTGTAAATTTCCAAAGAATATAAGAAAAATTATTGATGACAGGTCAGACAAAATAAGTGCGAGTATATATCCTTTTATGCCCATGTCAAATCCCATCAGAAACAATAATGAAAAAATAACAAGACTCACCACCGACATTATACTGTCAATTGCATAAAGCCGCAAATAATTCTTTACTTTTACAAACTGCTGATTTACCCATCTGAACTCTGATGTAAACAGAAAAATTATCATATATGATATATACGGCTTGAATTCTTTGAATAAACCGATAATCGGAAACAGACATGTAAATGCCAGCATGCCTAAAATACTGACTATAACTCCTGATGTGTATACTTTGGACTTCTGTGTTTTTTCGTCGAGACCATATTTTAATATTCCCTCTGCTATGCTTAATGATGCTATAGGGCCAATCAGATTTACAAGATATTGTATGTTTGTTACAGTCGAAAACTCTCCCTTGCTCATGCAACCAGTATATATTCGCACAAGCAGTATTCCCAGAATTTTTGAGCTGAATGAACCGAGAGAAAATATCAACGTATTTTTTGCCAGTTTTTTATATTTGTCCATGTATTTCTCCATTCTTCTCTATTATATATTTACGATAAACAAAATAATTTATTATTATTATTTATCCGATATATTATATTATAACAAATATTTTTACAAATTTAAATAGGTATTTTAATTTTTTTAATTTATACAAAATACCTGAGGATTTATTATTTATTATTATATAATAAATACATAATGTTGGAATCTTTTTGATATTTTAATTAAAATCCTGATTACTGTATATGATTACTTAAGTAAATATATTCAAATAAGTACAGATCCCTTATCTGGAGTATTTTATACACTGTTTTTTGATATTTCCCATTTTATAATAATTAAGTTATGTTTATTCACATATTTTTTCATAGCCAGTACTATTAAATTTTTATTCATTTTGTCGATATATATTTATATAAGTCAAATAATAATTCAGACAAATTCGTTATGGAGTTGTTGTAATGAAGAAAATATTGCATATAGCCGCACACATGGGCGGTGGAGCAGGCAAAGCAATAAGCGGAATATTAAAAAATCTCAGCCAGTTTGAAAACACATTATTACTTCTCGAACCGCCGGTTTCATCGCGGTATGTAGACATCTGTAATGAAAATAACATCAATACAATAATAACATCAGATCCGTTACAGATTTCAAAAATAGCGATGGATGCTGATATAATTGTTTTAAACTGGTGGTGCCATCCCCTGTTTGTAAATGTCTTTAAATCCATAAGCAGTATTAATGCCAGAATTGTATTATGGTCACATATTAACGGTCTTAACTATCCATATCTTCCATATGATTTTCTTGATATGTTTAATCTGTCTATGTTTACTTCTCCATGTACTTACGAAAATACAATATGGAGTGAGACGCAGAGAAAGATAATTGAAAGAAAATCATTTGTTGTATATGGAACAGGTGACTTTCATCCTGAAAAATCTCTGTATAAAAAAGATTATTCCATTAACGGTATATATAAAATAGGATATTCAGGTACGCTGAATTTCAGCAAGTTAAGCAGTGATTTCCCTCAGATATGTTATCAGGTACATGAAAATATAAAAAATACTGAATTTGATTTATACGGTCACTGTCATGATGATGTAAAAAGCAGATTCGATAATTCATATGTAAAATTCAATGGATTTGTTAATAATATTGAAGATTCATTGACTGACATGGATATATTCTGTTATCCGCTTACAAAAAATAATTTTGCTACTACAGAAAATGCACTTCTTGAAGCTATGGCTGCCGGCCTCCCTGTTGTGGTTATGAACAATCCTCCTGAACGAAATATTATTACTCATAATAAAACAGGACTCATTGCCGAAAACCCACAACAAGTATCAGAATATGTTGGTAAGCTTTATTATAATACAGATTTAAGAAAACAGCTTGGAGAAAATGCAAGACAGCATGTTATAGAAAAATACTCAGCTGATGAAAATGTGAACAGATTTATAAGCTGTATAAACAGTTGTATACAAAGTGATAAGAAACAATATAACTTTGATAATATTACAGGAGATTCCCCATGGGACTTTTTCTTATACTTTTGCAGACCTGATATATCAGTAATTAAAAATATTCTTTCAGGGAATCTTACAGATGTTCTCCCGGATATATATTATGAAAGCAGTAAAAGTTCACCATTTCATTTTCTCAGATATTTTCCGGATGATAAGCATTTTAACAAATTAATAAAATTTATTTTAAAACAACAGGAGGTTATCCATGAAAGCTAAAGAAGGCCATAGATATTACGATGAACGCACTCGTCTTGAAACTGTAATACCATTAAGTACACCATATATTTTATATGTAGATCCGGCAAGCATCTGCAATCTTCAGTGCAAATTCTGCCCATGCGGAACTGCTCACAAGGAGTTGTGGACAACAGAAAAAAGTAAAAGTATCGGCATAATGGATTTTGATCTGTATAAAAAAATAATTGATGACTGTATGGCGTTCCCGGGGAAAATCAAGGTACTTCGTCTCTACAAAGAAGGTGAACCGCTGATAAATCCTCACTTTGCAGATATGATAGCATACGCTCACGCTACGAATAAATTTATCGGCATTGACACAACTACAAACGGAACACTTTTAAATCCTGAACTAAACAGAAACATAGTTAATGCGGGTCTGACAAGAATCCACATATCAGTAGAAGGGCTTGACGGAAAGGCATATAAGGAAATCTGCGGAAAAGAAATAGATTTTGAGATCGGAAGAGCGTCGTGTAGGGAAAGAGTGTCTTCG
>OBID01000144.1_pt1 | contig 31035 bp, 29 predicted proteins | sample 1519781 | NCBI WGS metagenome assembly OBID01 (sample SAMEA3991478, study PRJEB22521) | metagenome | biome: anthropogenic terrestrial biome; feature: sewage plant; material: sludge | place: Sweden | collected 2012-09-26 | reverse complement strand
AGCATCCGGATGATCTTTTTCGTATCCAAAAAGCCCAAACTCTCCCGCAATTTGCCCAAGAGTTTTTCTCCCCATCACAAACTGTCGCACTTCCATGACGCGATCATCCAGTGTAGGGGAATAGCCGCTTCCAGCTGGAGTAGGCCCGCTCACAATGGACTCTTCGATCTTCGCACCCTCAAACCACATTTTGGTCGCTGACTGATAAATCTTCGGCATGAGCGCACATACCACACCAGCAATACTTAGCGAGACCAAGATTGCAGAAATAACAAACCACTTTCTGCTGACAACCGCTCGCCAATAATCCTCTGGAGACAATGTGCGCGTGTTCATTTCTTTGTATCCACTCCTCCTGATCCAGATTTACTCACTCCTGACTCAGCAGACGAGGAGGCACCGGAGGGACCTTCCCAGAAGGCACCAGACCGGAAAAAATCTCCTCGTGGTGAATACGCGTATGTGAAACCAAGCAGAACTACTTGTTTTGCAAAACCGAAATCGGCAGCACTCACACCACTCGTTTGATTATCAAACTTGAGCCACTGGTGACTTAGTCTGGCAGTCAACATGGGTGTGATGAGGTAATTGAGGGATACAGTCGTTCCATAGGTGCTGAACGTCGTACCAATGGCCTCAGATGTGTAACTGCTTCGGGCATAGTTGAAAAGCGCCTGAGCACTCAGCCTATCAGTGATTCCAGCGGTACCACCCAATAAGATTGTATGCGTATATATAGGCCCGGCAGATTGAACAAAGCTTGGAAACACGCCGAGGTTATACATAAGGGTGACTCGATAAGACCCGGGAGCCGCAATTCCACCGGGCATATTCATTCCAGCAAGAAGTGGAAGAAAACCTCCACCTCCTACAGAACCGGCACCACTCGTTCCAGTCGCCTCTTGAATTTCACTGCCTAACTTCCTAAGAAAAGAAGAGCCTGAGGCATACGTTACGCTAAAACCCCCCGTCGGAAACATTGTGGCGGGGATTCTTCGCTGACCTCCGGTAGTAGAGAGGTCCGGGATAGGCTCAACGAGGGTCAGCCCCCCGTTAAGCGAGGAACTCAGCTCCTTGGTCCACGCTCTCCCCCAGCCAAGTGTCCCACCATGAGTCGCATAGTCGCCAAATTGGGCTTGAGACATTTGCACAAACGTATACTTCACGGTCAAGGTGTCGATAGCGGAAATCCGTGACGTCGGCCCTGCTGAAATGGAATGGGTCGTGGTATCGAACACCGTGTTCTGGGCTTGCCCGGACACTGTCGTAGATGGGGTGAATGACCCACCGAAACTAATCTGAGAATAGGTGTAGGTAGTTTGAAAATCTGTAGTCGGCGAAAGGGAGTAAGAGTTTGCAAACCCAGCGTTGAACATAGTGGTTCTAATTCGCTGAGTGAGCAGTCCCGAGTCAATCGGCCCTGCAATCCCGACCCCTCCGGCACCAAACCCTCCTCCTCCGAAACCTCCCCCTCCCATTCCAGCCCCACCCCCGAGGCTGCCAGCACCGAATGCAGGGGCCGAAGGGGTATACATGTATGTTCCAAAGATCCGAGCCCCTCGCATTCGTGGCAAAATCCTATTCACAGCTTGGGAGAGATCAATTCCCGTACTCGCATTGAATCCGACGTTGTCCAGGGCTGAGTTATTTACGAATTTCTGAACAACCGCGCCAACTGACAGATTTGTTTTCACCAGTGAGTTACTCTGCATAAAATTTAGCTGAGGAGTAACTACAGTGATAAAATCATCGACTTTTGTACCTGGTGCCAATAACGACTTCGGTGTGAAAAATACGTTACTGTCGTACTGCTCGATAACCGAGATTGACGGCACCACGCGTATCTGTTGCGCGGCAGAGTCGGATATAGTCCAACACGACACCAGGGCAAAAACGCCGTAACACAACCAACCTATCTTCAAGCACTGGTCACGGCACAACAATGACATCACCCGCCTTGAGGAAGAAATTTCCCTCCGAGTTTTTACCTTGAATAATGTCTTCATAGGGAACAGGAATTTGAACCTGTTTCGGCTGCCCTTGACCATTGGGAACAACCCGAAGCACATGGATTTTATTTCTCGAGGCAAACGTTGTGAAACCTCCGGCCAACGAGATGCCTTGTAAAACCGTTGCATACGACTTTAGCGGCACCTTACCCGGCTTTGATACTTCGCCGAGAACGTACACATAATAACTATTGACCTCTTTGACTTGCACCGACACTGTCGGATTGGACATAAACTCAGCCAACCCATCTGCGATTCTCTTCGCCAAAACATTGGATGTCATTCCTGCGGCCTGAACATCGCCAATTAAAGGCATGGAGATTTTCCCATCAGGACGAATAATGACTTCTCGGGACAGCTCTTGATTTCGCCAAATATTTACAACAAGAACGTCCTCCGGTCCCAACAAGAACTCATTCGGTGGGATATAGGTGACATTAAAGTCGATTTGTTCATTCCCGATCCAGCACCCTGGGAGAGGTAGAAGCAGGCTGAAAACAATACATACCCCCCCTCGCAACCATCTGCAACCGAAAGTTTTCAATTTCCCCACTCCTTTGGCTCGCTTCAGCGAAATGTCACCCGTAAATTCGACCGACGAGGCTCTACCTTGACGGCAACACCACCATCGTTTCAGAAGGCACGACAATTTGATCTCCGGGCTTTAGCTCTATGTTTTGATCGGATCCATCTCTCAGTACAATATCGTCGTAACTCGCCTTAATCTTGTTCAGCCCCTCGCCGTCTTTCCCGAATCGAAATACCACAATCTTGTTGCGCGCAGCCACTTGCGTAAAACCATGCGCGATCGTAATCGCTTGCAGCAAGGTTGTTTTGCTTTTTAAAGGGTACTTACCAGGTGCATTTACCTCACCAAGAACATAAATTTGATAACTATTTACCTCTCGAACCAAGATCGAAACTGTCGGGTTTTCCATGTAAGACTTCAGTCGAGCAGAAATCTCTTCGGTCAGCTGAGCCGCAGTTCGTCCCACTGCTGAGACATCGCCAATGAGCGGAAGCGAAATCCTTCCATCAGGTCGAACTTGAACTTGCTTGGAAAGATCAGCATTTTTCCAGACTGTAATCTCTAACACATCTTCTGGGCCCATAATATAATCCGGGGTCACCGTAAGGGATGATTTTTCTGCCCCTTCGCCTCCGTGGCGGACCCCAGACGAACTTGCCCCTGGAGACGGTCCCGCTACTAACGTCGGCTTGGGCACCTGGTCAAATTGTCCGGCATGCGCCACACCGATCACATTTCCCACAAGGATAATCCCGCTCAATAAGGCCTTACCATTCATGACTTATTCTCCTGAAGAAATTCCAGCTGGCCACTTGCAACAACTGCCTAGCATCTACCTTCCCGCCGAGAACAAAAACTTCAAACCCACGAAAAAGGATGCCTCACTTCCCGACGCTGAAAAGGGGACTTTTCTAATCCAGCGCACTTCCGCAAGTGTTGGGGTCTCGGCCAGCGCAACAGGGGTCGGAACATGTACCTTGATGACCTGATCAAGCAGTGGCGCCTGAGCCATGAGGATCAACATCCCACCACTGCTAATGTTCAATGAGAGCGCCCGTCCGTGGAACACGCTGGGTCCGTTTTGACCACTTTCATGATTCGGTAGGGACATTTCATAAGGAATTGGACGGAGGAGCGCTAGCCGCTCGGCGTGCTTCTCGCTGGCCGCAATTGTGGGCCAGTCCCATCCGTCCTGGGCTACAGGCCCATTTTGACTGCTTAGATCACGCATCTCCAGAAACCTCATTACCGCACAAAACTTTACAAAGCGCCTGGCTGGAACCCACCATAGCCTATACCATTAATAACTAAGCAATTTACGGTTGATGGACAGATCCGGCACGCCCATTGAACAACGGCTACCGAAGTCATTTACCAGTTCATCTCATGCTAGCTGCCCTAACCAACGATAATTGCCTCTGCTTTTGCAGTATAGAAGTACGAGCGCCAACGAACAATACCAATGACGTACGGATAAATCCCCCACAAGTATAATTTGACTACCTCGAAAGTATTATGTAGCATTACTAGTAACAGACACATGCTTTAGGTTATCAGAAATAGCCTGATTGTCTAGAGAGATTAAGGACCATACGGAGTATAACCGTGGCTCAAAACGCTGCTCACTCTCAGGAACCTGCAGATAACCTGGCTGACCAACGTGCAGGTGCCGGGATCGTCGTTTTATCCTCCTCCATGCAACTGCTGCATATGAATCGACAAGCCGCTGAGCTGTCCAAGCTCATCAATATGGCTGAAAACGGTGGCGCACCTGCAAAGTCCGCCCAGGGGGTGCTTCCCGCTGCCTTGACCGAACTCTGCACCGAAGTTCTGAAAGCACTCCAAGTTCGCACCGAGGCAAAGGACTGGGAACAATTTGAGGTCAAACGAATCGCAGGAAACCCAAATCAGCCCGTCCTCCTTCGAGGATTTGGCTTACCCGATCGAGGTGGCATCCAGTATGCCCGCCTTGTCATAACACTAGAAGAACTTGGCCGCCGGCAGCAACTTAATACCGATCAAGCCAAGGAACGGTTTCAGCTCACAAACAGAGAACAATCAGTGGTCGAAAATCTGGCGAAGGGATGGACCAATAAGGAAATCGCCAACGCGCTGAAGATCACCGAGCAGACAGTGAAGGAACACATCAAACACATTATGCGAAAGACAAATTCAACGACTCGGACAGGAGTTCTAGTCCAAGTGTTCCGATCTTAGCATTCTAGTTGTCATCCTGCGAGAATAAGATTATGGATTTCAATCGGAGCCAGCCACAGACCTGACGCTCACTTACTAGACTGAGCTTCGCCCAAACTACCATCCTGCACAAAACGCTCGAGCGAACCACCCCACGCCTCAATTCTCGACAAAATCCATGAACGCATTCTTGTTCTGACTTGGAGTTGTTACCGGGCGCCCGATATCCTTCCTGGCACCACAGCGTACTCGGACCTCCAACAAGCTCGGACCACTTGAACGCTGTAACTCTGCCAGACGGGACTGAAGTTCCTGCTTAGTTTGAGCACAAAATACCGATTCGTAGCCGCTAGCATGGGCAATGCCCGGAACATCGACATCAAAGGCCACAGTCGGCTGCCCGCCTACCGAATCGTGAGCCCCATTGTTCACAATGATATGCTTAAAATTGCGGGGTTTGAGAGCGCCAGTGATAGCAAGAGCCCCCATGTGCATGAGCAGAGCGCCATCTCCATCAAGACAATAGACGGGACGTCCCGGTTTTTGGAGCGCAATTCCCAGGGCAATTTGGGAAGCGTGCCCCATCCCTCCCACGGTTAAGAAATCCCGCTGATGGCCTTCCCCCCGCTTGCTCCTATACTCATATACTTCACGCGATGGCATGCCGGTCGTAGAAATGAGCACATCGCGTTCGCCCAACGATTCGATCACCTGCTGAATCGCCTCTTCCCGTGAGAGCGGAAACTCTGTTTTCTCAACCTTGGGTACAGCAAACGGTTTAAAAGTCCCTTTCTTGATGACGAGCGCATACGGTGCGCTCATCTTTCGAACATGAGCCAGGGCATCCGCCAGCGCTGCCTGCGGATCAACTAACTCAGGCCCCAAAATGGAATGGGGAATTTCCATCGCTTCGAGCATGGAGAGCATCACCCGCCCCTGCTTCTTGTGTTGCGGTTCATCATGGACACCTGGCTCTCCTCGCCACCCGATCACAAGCAAGAGAGGAACCGAATACACTTCGGGGTCGGCCAACGACAAAAGAGGATTGATGATGTTTCCCAACCCGGAATTCTGCAGATAGACCAGCGGAACCTTCCGCGTTGCGAGATGGTACCCGAGTGCCAGCGCCACAGCACCCCCTTCGTTAGCACCGATGATGTGGTGACCGGCACGAGGCAGATGTTCAAGGCAGGCACAGAACTCCTTCAACAGAGAATCAGGTACCCCAGTGAAAAACTCCACCCCATTGGCCTGAAGGTGCTTAATAAAATCCTGCGGATCAATCATGCCGTCGTATCTCCTGAAGCGGACGCCTCGTGTAGCTGGACCTCACCTGTGCTTCTACTGCAGACAGGATTTTTCATCCGGCCATAACCACCTAACCGAATCTACTTGGGTGGAAACTCAGAAATTCCCAGCCTGGACAACATCCTCCAGGCTGTTGACATCCAACCAATGACCGACCGTATACAACACACGAACCGGGACGTCCTGTTTCAGAAGTGCCTGCACTAATTGCGGAATGCCGGCCCTTCGATTCGCTGGATCGGCAAGCATGTCCAACAGGAGATCATTGACCTGGCTGGCCGCGCTGGAAGAGAGCTTAAGAAACCCCATCCAGACTCCATGGATCGACTCTTCGGGAAGGGTCTTCCCCAATTGCTTGAGATGGATTTTGGCATTGAAGGCTTTCCGCGAATTCGGAATGGAGCATTCGGCAAAACCGCCCAAGCGGGCATAACTGCTCTGATCCCTCCAGTTGCTGTCGACGAAAATCACGCAGTCATCCTGCTCCTGGCACAACGCCTGCGGAATATATTTATTGAACAATACATCTCCATAGGAAACGATCGTCGGCTGGAAACGCCCTTTTCTGGATTGCAAAGCCTGGGACAAGGAGGCCAACTCGCCGGTCTCAGCAAATTCGAGATTGTCGATATACGTCAAGTTGGGGAGGTTCACCGCCTCTTTCTTATAGCCACGGACGACTAAAATATCTTTAATCCCGACGGCATTATACGCATCGACGATGTGGCTCAGGATGGGAACGCCCTGCACTTTCACCATGGTCTTGGGTTGGTCCTCGGTCAGCTCCCCCAATTCCTCTCCCCGGGAAGCGGCCAATACTACCGCTGAGGTGCCCTCGGCACCTCGGGGCAGATAACGTTCTTCCGCCTCCAGCAACTCCGCGGCATTCTGCAGCCGAAATATTTCGGAGACCGGCGCGACCTTATCCTCAATGGAGAGGAGATGCTCACTCTCCTTCAACGCGCGCGCGGTTTTCTGCATGCTGGCCACGGCCGCACGCAGCATATGATTTGCCCAGATCACCATCGAAAAACCATGCTGCCGAAACACATCCGTCGGCGTCGCATAGTATTTCGTGGGCACAATCACCACCGGACAACGATTGCCCCATTCCCGCTTGAACGCGAGGATCTCATCCGGCACCGAGAGCGCGCTATGAATGAGAATGCCGTCCGCGCCCGCCTGATGATAGGCCTCCGCACGCCGCAGCGCCTCCGCCAGCCCCCACCCGCAGATAAAGGCCTCAACCCTGGCAATCAGGCAAAAATCCGGGTCGGTCTGCGCATCTTTCCCAGCTTTAATTTTGCCGCAAAATTCCTGCATATCGGCGAGCGGCTGCGCATCGCCCTTGAGAAAACTGTTGGTCTTGGGGAACAGCTTATCTTCGATGCACACCGCGGCGATGTTGCGCTGTTCGAGTTTGCGAATGAGCCGCTGCATGTTGTTGAAATTGCCGTACCCCGTGTCACCGTCAAGGAGGATCGGAATGCGGGTGGCATCGGACATGAATTCCAAGTCTTCAAGCACCTGGGTCCAGCTGGCCTCATTGTTGTCACGTACGCCGAACTGAGCCGAAATAGAGAGCCCGCTGGCCCAAATACCGGGGAACCCGGCCTCTTGGACGATTTTCGCGCTGAGTCCGTTGTGGGCTTCGCAGATGAACTGCAGTTGTTCAGAGAGGAGCAGGTTTCTGAATTGACGTGTCTTGGTCAACGCTTGGCTCGCATTCATGAGCGGAGGAACCTTTCACCAAAAGGATGGCACTCGATACGGTTTGACTGCTGGGATAGATGTCAAAACGGTCAGGCAGTCGGATTGCAACAACCGCCCCATCTGCGGAACCAGCTGCTTGAAGCAACGCGTGCCGCCGGGTTACATGACCAGACACACGGCAGAGGACATGCACACCACGAGTTCCCGACAATATCAGCCACGCACAAAATTCGCTAGAGCCACAACCGCCAGCACTCTACCCGAACCATGTGAGGGGCATTCACCCAACAATGGGCTCCTTCATCTTTAGCTACCACTGATGCCCCACTTCGCTACATCCGCCGCCCAGTTGCAGAATAGTAGCCCAGTGACGGGCACTGCCGCCACCGCATCGTCACAGGAATACCATCTCGCATCCGTCGTCCTGCGAGCGATGGCCGAGCACGGACTCGGTCATGGAGAAGTTCTCTATCACCCAATTTGCGAGGTACCACCGAGAACATCGCAGGATAACGCCAACCAGTCCTGAATACTCAGCTACACCAGACACTACCCATCACGCCACAAAGCGATCCGCGCAATCTCGACGGCTAGGTCGACCGCCAGGGAAGGCACGATGCGACCACCGTTTAGCCATTCAAGATCCCTATCCGGCTCTCATCTTCCGTGTTCTATTCAACACAGTGACATATTATTGAGACAGGAACGACTTCAAAATACGAATTTAAGGTCAATTATTTCAATTTGTTACGATTGCAAACCGTGGCCCGACACTTGCTCACTACGTTGGTTGTCTCGACAAAGAGACACGAATTGGAGGAGGCGGCACATGAGCGATAGACGAGACATCAGAGTCGGCATCCTCGCCATTCTGGTTGCTGCCCTGTCGGTCGTTGGTTGCCAATCCAACCCTGCGACCACCTCGGTTCGATACGATAATGTCCGATTTATGGATGTGTGGAGCACCTACACACATTGTCTGTCCTCGGATCAAACCCAATCGGCCCTGCTCGATTCACACAAATTACGCGAAGTCAGTCAGGCCCAGGCTTTCCGCGCACCACTCGAAAACTTCCTCCCGACCAAGCTGAAGAGCATGGTGACCCAGCCGGCCTCGAGACTGGCGGTGGACGTTCATGCCATGGCCGCTGCCTGTAGCCTGCATGCTGGGAATCTGGCCGTGTCAGTCGGAGAACATGATCTGGCAAGAAATGAGTTCAGGCTGGTGCTAGAAAACCAGACACAATCCGACTATTCTTACTACACCTCGCAAGCTCGAGAACGGCTGTCGTACCTCGACCTCACACTCCAGGCCGCTCTCCGGTAGTCTCTACGCTTCGCGCAGGTGAGCCCTACTTCCGCTGCGGCGCTTTCCCTTCAAGCAGCTCCTGAAATAACCGCAGATAGATCTCGGCTGATCGAGCCCACGACAAATCTTGCTCCATGCCCGCCCTGACGATGCGGTGCCAATCCGCCTTTTTCCGGTAGATCGACAATGCAAGCAAGAGACAGGTCAAAAGCGAGTCCGCGCTGGTATCCGTAAAGCTGAAACCGGTGACACGCGATCCCTTGAAAGCGCTCGGTGTATAGTTGACCACAGTGTCGGCCAACCCTCCGGTCTTCCTCACGATAGGAACAGTACCATAGCGAAGGCTGTATAACTGACTGAGGCCGCAAGGCTCATAACGGGACGGCATGAGAAACATATCCGCGCCGGCTTCAATCCGATGGGCCAGCCCTTCGTCAAAGACGTTGCGCACCGCGAGTCGCCCAGGATACCGTTCCGCCAACTCACGCACCAGCTGCTCATACTTCACATCTCCGGTCCCGAGAATCACGACCTGCACATCGAGTTCCATCAGTTCCGGAATAATATCGATCACGAGATCGATACCCTTCTGACCGGTCAGTCTCGCAATCACCCCGACAAGCGGCCCCTTGTCGGTACGAAGCTTCAGTTCACGCTGAAGCCCTTTCTTGGATCGCGCCTTTCCGGACATATCGGACAGAGAATACTGGGTCGGCAGGTGGGGATCCTTGGCGGGATTCCAGATCTCAGCATCAATGCCATTCACGATTCCGTGCAGCACGTCCTTCCGCCCGCTGATCACCCCTTCCAGCCCACAACCATATTCTGGCGTCTGAATCTCTTCACTGTACGTGGGACTTACTGTGGTGAGCAGATCGGCGAAGACAAGCCCTCCTTTTAAGAGATTCAGTTTCCCGTAAAACTCAAGCGCAGCGGGGGTAAACAGCTGGGCAGGCAGGCCGGTGAGGGAAAAATGTTCAGCCGGAAATAATCCCTGATATCCCAGATTATGGATGGTCAGCACGCTACGGATATTGCTGAGGGCGGACTTCGCTTGATAGAGCGTCCGCAAGTAGACTGCACACAGGGCGGCTTGCCAATCATGCACATGCAGCAGATCCACCTGCCAGCCGTCCTTTTCACCGAAGTGCACCAACAATTCCATGACGGCCCGACAAAAAAATGCGAACCGCTCGAGATTGTCGGGATAGTCGTGACCGGCCTCCTGGTAGAGACCTGAGCGGGAAAAGAACGCATCGTGGCGAACAGTCAACACTCGCAGGCGTCCAGAACCTGTCACATGCGAATGCGGGCCGGTGCGCTCTTGGATACGCGCCTCTACCAGCCCCTGCGCGGTCGGCACCGCCAACCGGGCATAGTCGACCACCTGATCGCCCAGCGCATCGACCTGTCGATAGGCCGGCAGTAGAACGCAGACATCGTGCCCCAACCTGGCAAACTCAGTCGCGAGGGCTCCGACCACATCGGCGAGTCCGCCCGTCTTCGCAAAGGGTACGACCTCGGAGGACACCATACAGATCTTCAGGGGACGATGATTGGAAGGAGGAGCCATCATAGGAGGAGCCGCCACCACTTACTTCATGGCCGGGGATAATTCGAGTCGCGTCTTGAACTGAGATTCGTACTTCCAGGTCTTGCCGACAGCATGAACCTTCTCGGGCGTCATCGCCTCATGGTACACAAGCGCCTCATCGAGAAACACCAGATACTGGCCACGATCGGCATAGGCCAGGAATAACGCATCGCCCGCGGCAAGCCCCGTCTCCCACCCCTGCGGAGACTCTCCGAGCGCCATGCGCGACTGAGGAATCAGTTGCCCGTCCTGCATCCCGAAGAAATGCGTGAACTGCTGATGGGTATAGGTCGGTTCCCCCCAGGTTTCAAGGAAAGCTCTCGGGGTCAGCTGATGGATTCGATAGTCCCCCTGCTGAACCAGCTGTTTTTGCTGATCCAACGAAGGAAGACTCGAACAGCCCGCCGAGAGGATAGCGACAAGCCACCACCATCCCACAGCAATGATTCGCGCTTGTGTCATCTGAGTAGACCTCCCGTTCCGTCATACACCTGCGTCCGACCGATCAGAGCAACCGTCTGGACCGCGGCTCCACAGGTTTCACCGGCTGGCACACATCGCACTGGCACATCCGCCGAAGAAACGTATAGGAATAGATCCCCGTATCGTGCCCGTCACTCCATGTAAATTGGAACGCATACCGTCCCACCGGCTGCACATCCTGCAACATCATCACCATCGGCACGTCATCCGGTTTCAGCCGAAGCTCTCCCGTCCACTCATCCGTACAGGCGGCGCACGGGCAATGCTGCCGGAGATAACGGACAGGATAGAGCGCCTTGTGCCCGTCACTCCACGTGATGCTCAAGACACCCTTCGCCACCCATTCCATGTCGGTCGGTTCAAACACCGTCTCAGTCATAACAGGCAACACTCCCTTACTAGAAATCCGAAAACACCTGCAACACGCAAACCGGATGCCTTTTTACGCAGGGCTTCCACTGGTCAAAAAATCGACCGGCGGAAGCCGTCGCCCCGCCACCACCGTGACATAACTTTCTATGGCCGACTCGACTTCAGTCCGCACCTGGCCGGCCGCATGCAACCGATTCAAGAGCGCCGGCTGCATATGCAACGCTTGATGGAGAAATGCGACGCTTCCGCGGGACAACGCCGTACAACGAAACGGCTGACGGCTCGCGCACCGCTCGCACACGATCCCCCCGGCCATGGGTGAAAATTGCGGGAGCGGACTTCGATGCACTTGGCCGCAGGTCGCACACTGCTCGGTTTGCGGCCGGAACCCCGTCATCCCCAACAGACGAATCTGGAACAATAAGGTCGTCCATGCCGCGTCCCGACTCTCCAACAACGTGCGTAACCCCGACTCCAACATCTCAAATACCCGCGGCTCCGGATCGCCTTCCGCCATGACGGCACTCACAAGGTTGACCATGCGCCCCGCGGCGGTCATGAGGGTCAGATCGTCTCGAAATTTGGCGAACGGCTCATCCAGCGCGACCTGTGAAATCCGGTAGAGTGAATCGCCGGGCTTCTCAAACAGATCCAGCTGGCAGAGGGTAAAGGGCTCGATCATCCCGCCGAGACGGCTCTTCAACCGACGCGCGCCGCGCGCGACCCCGCGCAACTTGCCTATACGCATCGTATAGAACGTGACGATCCGGTCGGCCTCACCCCACTTTCGGCTGTGCAGCACGATGGCAGCAGTCTTCACCAACGGCATCTCACCACCCAGCGTGAAGGATGACAGGGAAACGAGGAGACCCACCGCGCATCATTATCGAATTTGCTCGAGGAAGATCGTCGCCAGCGTGAGGTAAATAGCAATGCCGGTGATGTCATTGGCCGTCGTCACGAACGGACCGGCGGCGACGGCAGGATCCACGCCCATCCGCTTCAAGACGATCGGCATCACCGTCGCCATACTCGTCGAGACCAGGAACGCCGTAATGAGCGACACACCGACCACCATGCCCAAAAAGACCTGATGCCACAGCCAGCCCACCACCGTCAGCATCAGACTACAGGCAATGCCCATCAAAAAGGCAATCTTCGCTTCGCGAAAGAAAATCTTCCACACGTCGGTGAGTTCCACCAGGCCGGTGGCGAGCCCTCGAATAATCAGCGTGGAGGACTGTAACCCGACGTTGCCCCCCATGGCCGCGATGACGGGGATAAAACTGACGATGGCCACCACTTCCTGAATGGTATACCGGAACATCCACAACAGCATGCCGGACAGAAGGCTCCCGACGAGATTGGTAAAGAGCCAGGGCAGGCGCACACGAGCAGCGGCCATGCTGGAGGACTTGAACATCGCATCCTCTTCGATGGCGCCGGCCATTTTCAACATGTCTTCGGTCGCTTCTTCACGGATGACATCGACGACGTCGTCTACCGTGATGATGCCGACCAATTTGCCGTCTTTCTCCACCACCGGAATGGCCAGCAGGTTGTAGCTCGCGACCTGGCGCGAGACCTCCTCCTGATCCATGTCCACGGCCACGCTGATCAGATCCCGGGTCATGATGTTCTTTAACGGAGTCGCCGGTGGGACGGTCAGTAATTGGCGGAGCGATAACACACCGACAAGCCGGTCCTCCTTGTCCGTTACATAGATGTAGAACACCATTTCCGCGTCGGTGGCCTGCTGCAAGCGACGAATGGCTTCCTGCGCCGTGGCATCCTCGAAGAGCGCGAAAAACTCGGTGGTCATGATGCCGCCGGCCGTGCCTTTGGGATACTTCAGCAGGTCGGCGATTTCAGTGGAGTCCTCCGTCCGCATCAGCGCCAGGATCTCCTTGGCGCGATCGTTCGGAATCACACTCAAAATGTAGGCGATATCGTCGGAACCAAGGTCTTTCAACAACCAGGCGGCATCGGAAGGCAGCAGATCGGACAACACCAGCGTGATGCTCTCGCCGTCCAATTCGCTGAGCACCTGCCCACGCTTGACGTCTCCGCGCACCAGTTCGAAGATTTCTCGTTTTTCTTTCAGTGAGGAAAGATGGTCGATGACGTTGGCAATATCCGCCGGATGCATGCGCGCCAGCATCTTGGCCAGATTGGTGATGGCGCCACGGCGCAGAAGCCGCTGAATGGAGACCAGCCGCACGTCGGGCTTAGCCTGTCCGCCGCCGGCGTCACGAGACGCATCTTTCCCGAGCGGCTCCCGATCAGGAAGTCGCGCAGGCTCGGGCGGTTGGATGGTGAGGTCGTTAATAACCTAACTCCGCAAGCGTTTGTTCGTCTTCCCGCCAGGATTCGCGCACTTTGACCCAGACCTTCAAAAAGACCTTCGTCCCGAACAGGCGTTCCATATCTTCCCGGGCCGCCGTCCCCACCAGCTTGAGACGTTCGCCGTGTTTGCCGATCAGAATGCCTTTCTGCGACTCTTTCTCGACCAGCACCACGGCGCCGATCTTGGTCAATTTCTTGGTCTCGATAAACTCCTCGATCTCGACCGCCACCGAGTGAGGCACCTCTTCGTAGGTCTGCTGCAGAATTTTCTCCCGGATCAGTTCCGCCGCGAGGGTGCGCATCGATTGATCCGTGACCACATCGTCGCCAAACGTCGCCTCACCTTCCGCCAGGAGCGACACCGTCACCGACAACAGGCGATCCACATTGTCCGCGGTTTCCGCCGAGACCGGAACGATTTCCGTCCAGGGGAAAATCCGCAGATACTGCTCCATCAATGGCAACAACCGCGACTTGTTCACCAGATCGACTTTATTGATCACTAGCACCACCGGCCGCGCCTGCTTGGCAACCGCCTGCTTCACATGTTCGATGACGGCGAGATCGCCAGGGCCTGGCTGAGCGGTGGCTTCGACCACCACATACAGCACATCGGCATCGTCGAAGGTGTCCAGTGTCGTGCGCACCATGCGGCGATTCAACAAGTGATGCGGTTCGTGAAACCCAGGCGTATCGAGAAACACAATTTGAGCGCCCTCAACATGCGCCACACCCAGAATCCGCGTCCTGGTGGTCTGCGGCTTGTCGGAGACAATGGCGATTTTTTCTTTCAGCAGACGATTGAGGAGCGTCGATTTCCCGACATTCGACCGTCCGATGATGGCCACACTTCCAAACTTCATGGTGTCCTCACCGTGGGAAACCGTTCCTTCTCTCCAATCGGAGCCAATTGATACACCGTTTCTCCTTTCCGCACATACCCTAACCGCTCCCGAGCCAGTTCTTCGATGCGAGTCGGATCGTATTGCACACGATCCAGATCCGTGCGCAGTTCACCGTTCAACCGCTGAAGCTCGGCCAGCTCCTGATCAAGCTGCTCCGCATGGTCACGCAAATGCAAGTACCGCGAAATCCCCATCTCGCCGAACAACAGGGTTCCCATCATGAGGAACAGCGCTCCGAGCCCCACCCACTTGCCGGCGGAACAGAGCTTCCGTTGCCAATCCAACCAGTCGCGACCCCGGTTCGGCTTGATCATCATCACGGTTAGGCCCTCGATGGGACCGCTGCACGGCCTCGATAGACGGCCGCCGCGCCCAATTCATCCTCAATGCGAAGCAGTTGATTGTATTTTGCGACTCGATCCGTCCTGGACAACGACCCGGTCTTGATCAATCCGCTGTTCGTCGCCACCGCGACATCCGCGATCGTCGTATCTTCCGTTTCCCCCGATCGATGGGAGATGATGGCCGTATACCCGGACCGCTTGGCGAGTTCAATGGCATCCAGAGTCTCCGTCAACGTGCCGATCTGGTTGAGCTTGATCAGGATCGAATTACCGATGCCCTCCGCGATCCCCTTGGCAAAGATCTCGACGTTCGTGACGAAAATGTCGTCGCCCACAAGTTGCACCCGCTTGCCGAGTTTTTCCGTCAGAATCTTCCACCCCTTCCAATCCAGTTCACTCAAGCCGTCTTCAATCGAGAGGATCGGATAACGATCCAACAACTTGCCGTAATAGGCCACCATTTCCTCGGAGGAGCGTTCAGGATTCTTTTCCGCCTCCAGTCGATACCGTCCCTTTTCATAGAGTTCGCTGGCTGCACAGTCTAAGGCCAGCGCGATATCCTGACCGGGGCGATACCCGGCTGCTTCAATCGCTTCCATAATCAGCGCGAGGGCCTCTTCGTTCGATTGCAAATCAGGCGCGAATCCCCCCTCGTCGCCGACAGCCGTATTGAGCCCTTTTTTCTTTAGGAGCGACTTCAGCGTATGAAACACTTCCGTGGCCATCCGCAACGCATCACTGAAGCGGGACGCACCCACCGGCACGATCATAAACTCCTGCAGATCGAGCCGGTTATCCGCATGAGCGCCGCCGTTGATAATGTTCATGAGCGGCACCGGCAACACCCGCGCGTTCGTTCCACCAAGATAGCGATAGAGCGGTTGACCGGTCTCGTTGGCCGCGGCCTTGGCCACCGCCAGAGACACGCCAAGGATGGCGTTGGCACCCAGTTTGCCTTTGGTCTTCGTTCCATCCAGCGCGATCATTTCGTGATCGACAGCCGCCTGATCCAAGGCTTCCATCCCCATGAGGCGCGGAGCGATGGTCTTGCTCACATTCGCCACCGCCTTGGACACGCCTTTTCCCATCCAACGCTTCTTGTCGCCATCCCGCAATTCGATGGCTTCCTTTTCACCGGTCGAGGCGCCTGACGGCACGGCCGCCCGACCATGCGCCCCGCTCTCCAGAAGCACTTCAACTTCCACCGTGGGATTGCCCCGTGAATCGATGATCTGCCGTGCCTTCACGTTCCTGATTCCGCTCATGCTCGTGTCTCCTCCAGATACCCAGACTGAATCTTGACCACTCTGATCACTCTGACTCCTTCACCGAGGGCCACGTCGAAACGCGTGACGCGGCGCCCACCAGTCACTCACCCCTCAGGCCAACGCCTTCTTCAGCAGCTCATTCACTTTCCCGGGATTCGCCTTGCCTCCGGACGCCTTCATCACCTGTCCGACGAGGAACCCCAGCACCTGCTGCTTGCCTTCCTTAAATTGCCCGACCTGGGCAGGATTTTTCTTCAAGACTTCATCAATCATCGTCGCCAAGGCCCCTTCATCGGAAACCTGCGTCAGTCCCTTTTCCTGGACGATCCGGGCCGGCGCCTTACCCGAGGCATAGACATCAGGAAAAATCTCTCGTGCCACCTTAAGGCTGATCACCCCTTGATCCACCAGGGTCAACAACTCGACCAACCGTTCAGGCGTTACGGGAGAAGCGGCCGCTTCAATCCCGGAGTTGTTCAATTCACGCAGCAATTCGCCCATCACCCAATTGCTCACCGTTTTGGGTTGCGGGTACAGTTTCACGCAGGCGTCGAAATACATCGCCAGCGCTTTGCTGGAAGTCAGAATCCCCGCATCATACTCAGGCACGCCGTACTCCGTGATAAATCGCTGTTGCTTGGTCGAGGCCAGTTCCGGCAGTCCCTCGCGCAGTTGCTCGATCCATTCGGACGAAATCTCCATCGGGACCAAGTCAGGGTCTGGAAAATACCGATAGTCATGCGCCTCTTCCTTGCTGCGCATCACAGCGGTTTCCCCGCGCTCGTGATTCCAGAGCCTGGTTTCCTGATAAATCTTCCCGCCCTCGTTGAGCACCTTGGTTTGCCGCTTGATTTCGAAATCAACCGCGTCCTTCACGAACTTGAACGAGTTGATATTCTTCAACTCAACCTTCGTCCCTAACGTGGCCTGCCCAACGGGCCGCAGGGACAGGTTCGGCTCGCAGCGGAAACTCCCCTCTTCCATGTTCCCGTCACAGACATCCAGATACATCAAGAGGTCGCGCAGCGCCTTGAGGTACGCCACCACCTCTTCAGAAGAGCTCAAGTCCGGTTCGGTCACAATTTCCAACAGGGGCGTTCCGGCGCGATTCAGATCCACGAGGCTCATCCCGCTGCCGACCTCGTGCAGATTCTTTCCCGCGTCTTCTTCCAAATGCGCGCGCCGGATGCGCACACGCTTGCGGCTGCCGCCGGCCGCAATTTCAATCCAGCCGTGTTCACAAATCGGCGCTTCGTATTGCGAAATCTGATACCCCTTCGGCAGGTCCGGGTAAAAATAGTTTTTGCGCGCGAAGCGATTCTGCACCCCGATCGTGCCGTTCATCGCCAATCCGGCGCGCACCGCCATCTCCACGGCCTTCTCGTTGATGACCGGCAATGTCCCGGGCAACCCCAAACAGACCGGACAGGTCTGCGAATTCGCCGTGAGGCCGAAGGTCGTGCCGCAGGCACAAAACAATTTCGACTGCGTGCGCAGCTGCGCATGCACTTCCACGCCGATGACGACTTCGTATGCCACGCTCAGCTCTGCTCCCCCTTCGTGAAATGCTCGCGCTCCCGACGCATCGCTTCCCGCCCTGCATCGAACGCATCGCGCAACACGGTTTTCTTCGATTCAATAAAGTCGCGACCTTCTTCGACCGCCCCTTCAAACCGCTCACCCGCTTCGCCGACCAAATCCCGCAGCCCGTCCTCCGCGCGCCGGGCATAGCCGCGCAGCATCTCGCGTGATTCCTGTCCGGTTCGCGGCGCCAACAAGATGGCTGTTACCGCACCCAACGCCGCTCCGCTCAGGAAGCCCAACAATACCGCTGCCGACGATGGACCTTGATTATCCGCCATTGTGATGCCCTCCCTCTTTGAAACGTTCCGTCACCACTTGCTTTGCCGCGCGAAACCCCGCCACTACACTGGCCACATTGGCCAACAACGAACCGCCGGAGCCCCGCACCACACTATGTATCTGATTGACCGATTCGCCGATCTCCCCTACGGCATGCAGCAGGACAGCCGCATGCTCAACCCCGCCACGCGCCTGCTCGGTCACATCATTCAGATTCTGACTCATCGCGCGCAATTCGGTAATTAGCGTCGGCAACTCGACGTTCAACTTCGTCACCAGCTGCTCCGATTCGGCCACCATCTTGCGTATTTGAATCAAGAGCGGGACGAGGTAGCCCACGAGCACCGCAAAGGCAATGGCGACCAGAATCGCGGCGACATCAACAATCATAGGGCCTCCTTGTCAGGCTTACCGAATCGCCGGCCGTTTTGCCCGCCAGTTCGTTCCCTGCTCGTAGGCATGCGCCCCACGCAACAGGGTCTCTTCTTCAAACGGCCGACCGATCAACTGAAAGCCGATCGGCAATCCCGCCTTGCTGAATCCACAAGGCAACGCAATGGCGGGCAGCCCGGCCAGATTCGCCGAAATCGTGTAGATGTCGGACAAATACATCTGCAACGGATCCTGGGCCTTCTCTCCGAACTTGAACGCGGTGGTCGGAGTCACGGGGGTGACGATCAGATCGACCGTCTGGAACGCCGCCTCAAATTCCTGCCGGATCAACGTCCTGACCGCCTGCGCCTTCCCGTAGTACGCGTCATAGTAGCCTGCGCTCAGCACATAGGTCCCCAGCATAATTCGGCGCTTGACCTCCGGGCCGAATCCTTCCGCTCTGGTCTTCAGGTACATGTCCAGGAGATCTTTGCTCTCCGCCGCCCGCAAACCGAACTTCACGCCGTCGTATCGGGCCAGATTTGAGCTGGCCTCGGCGGTGGCGATGACATAGTAGGTCGCGACGGCCGCATCGGTGGTCGGCAACTTGATCTCGCGGATGTCCGCCCCGAGTTCCCGCAGGCCTTCGATAGCCGTACGCACCGCCTGGTCCACTTCCGGATCGAGCCCGTCGGCAAAATACTCGGCGGGCACACCCACCTTCAGCCGTTTGAGATCTTTCCGTTTGAGCGCCTTGAGATAGTCGGGAACCGGCACGTTCGCGGACGTCGAATCGCGCGGATCGTGGCCCGCAATGGCGCCCAATAAGATGGCCGCATCCGTCACATCCTTGGTGATCGGACCGATTTGATCCAGCGAGGAGGCAAAGGCCACCAATCCATAGCGGGACACACGGCCATAGGTCGGTTTCAACCCGACGACGCCGCAGAACGCCGCAGGCTGGCGAATGGAACCGCCGGTGTCGGATCCCAGTGCCGCCACACATTCATCAGCCGCCACGGCCACTGCCGATCCGCCACTTGATCCTCCCGGAACAGTCTGGATATTCCAGGGATTGCGGCTGGCGCCGAAGGCCGAATTCTCGGTGGACGACCCCATCGCAAATTCATCCAAATTGGTCTTGCCGAGCAGGAGATAGTGTTGCGCCCGCAACTTGGCGACCACGGTCGCGTCATAGGGCGGCACGAAGGTGTCGAGCATCCGGGAGGCACAGGTCGTCCGCACGCCTTCCGTGCAGATATTGTCCTTCACCGCCAGGGGCATGGCCATCATCGGCGCGGTTTTCCGCCACCCCTTCAAGGCCTGGTCGAGACGTTCCGCCTGCGCAAGGGCCGCTTCCTTGCACTGCGTCAGATAGGCGTTCACCTTCGGCTCGACCTGCGTCACCCGCAGGAAGTAGGCCCGGACGATCTCCGTCGCCGTGACATCCCCGGCTGTGAACTTCCGCTGCAATTCCGACAGTGTGAATTTGTGTATTAACGTGAGCGACATCAGCGTTTCACTGCCTTACGAGTGATGCGATTCTTACTATCGACTTGGATGATCTTCGGCTTATGCCGCTTGATCTCTTCATCGCTATAGTACTCGTAGCAGAAAATAATAATCTGATCCCCCACTGCCGCCTTGCGGGCGGTCGGCCCATTCAGCACGATCTCGCCTCGCCCCCGCTTTCCCTTCATCGCGTAGGTCATGAACCGTTCGCCGTTGTTGAGATTGGAACAGACGATCGCTTCATAGGGAAGAATGCCCGCCGCGTCCAACAAATCTTCGTCCACCGTGAGACTGCCTTCATACTCCAGGCAGGCCTCGGTCACCGTCGCTCGATGTATCTTTGCCCGCAACATTTGTCGAAACATAGTCGATTGATGCTCCTTCGATCGCTTAGGATTCTTGGATGATTTTCGGAACCCGGAAACACTGCGCCTCCGCATCGGGAGCATTGCTCAACGCTTGCTCGGTGGACAGCGACGCCTGCACCTGGTCCGGACGAAAGACGTTACTCTGCCCCGGCACGGTCGACGTCGGCTCCACGCCCTCCGTGGAAAACGATTTCAACTTTTGCACATAGCCCACGATCTGATTCAGCTGCTGCGAAAAGGCCGTGGTCTCAGCCTCGGTCAGCGCCAACCGCGCCAACTTGGCTACCTTCTCGACTTCCTGTCTGGTAATCTCCATCTCATGCTCTCATTTCTGTATGGATGTTCAACATGGTCTTCCGACAAGGCCGCGGGAAGCCGGGCGACCAAGAACGCAGTGGGAAGCCATGTTCACCATCCGATTATTCCACCGTCACACTCTTGGCAAGGTTCCGCGGCTGATCCACGTCCTCTCCACGCAAGACCGCAATGTGATAGGCCAGCAGCTGCAGCGGAATCGTAAAGAGAATGGGCGACAGCAACGGATGCACATCGGGAATGGTGAAGACCGCGTCGGCGATCTTGCCCAACTCGCGCTCGCCTTCCGCCACAAACGCAATCACGGGGGCCCGGCGCGCTTTCACCTCCATGAGGTTACTGACGGTCTTCTCATAGAGCCGGTCCCGCGGGGCCAACACCACCACCGGCATGTCCTTGTCGATGAGCGCGATCGGTCCGTGCTTCATCTCTCCCGCGGCATAACCCTCCGCATGGATATACGAAATCTCCTTGAGCTTGAGCGCCCCCTCCAGCGCGATCGGATAGTTGATCCCGCGCCCCAGATACAAAAAATCCGATTTCTTGTAATAGCGTTTCGCGATCGCCAGAATCTCCGCTTCCCGGCCAAGCACATGTTTCACCAATGCCGGCAACGTGACCAGGCGATCGAGCCAGGCCTTCCCGTCCGCCACAGTCAGGACACCCCGCACCCGGCCCAGATGCAAGGCCAGCATGTAGAGCGCCGCCAACTGGCTGGTGAAGGCCTTCGTGGAGGCGACGCCGATTTCAGGACCGCAATGGGTGTAGAGCACCCCGTCGGACTCGCGGGCCAGGGTGCTGCCCACCACATTGACGATCGAAACGACACGCGCCCCTTTTTGCTTCGCTTCCCGCGCCGCGGCCAGCGTATCGGCGGTTTCACCCGACTGCGAGATCGTGATGAACAGGTCGTTCTTTTCAATGAGCGGGTCGCGATACCGGAACTCGCTCCCGATATCCACCTGCACCGGCGTGCGAACCATCTCTTCGAGCAGATACTTCCCGACGAGGCCGGCATGCCAACTGGTTCCGCAAGCCACGATCCAAATGCGTCCGACTTCGGCAAACTGTTTCGGCGTCAGTCCGATATCCGGAAGATCCGCCTCGCCGCTCTCATAGGAATAGCGGCCCCGGATGGTATCCAGAATCGTCTGCGGCTGTTCGTGAATTTCCTTCAGCATGAAGTGGGGATACCCGCTCTTTTCAGCGGCAGAGGCATCCCAGGTTACCTTCGTCTTCTTGCGCGTGACGGCCCGGCCGTCGAGATCCGTAAACGTCACCGCTCCGGCCGTGACTTCGACCACGTCGCCTTCTTCGAGAAACGTCACGTCTCTGGTATGGGACAACATCGCCATCACGTCCGAGCCGACGAACGACGCATCAGCCGTGCGACCGATGACCAGCGGACAACCGGACCGGGCCGCGACCAGCATGCCGGGCTCCCGCTCCGAAATCACCGCGATGGCATAACTTCCGCGAATCTCTTTCGCCGTCGCGCGCACCGCATCCGCCAGATGCAGCTTACTTTTCTTCATGTGTGTATCGATCAGGTGCGCCACGACTTCCGTGTCGGTTTCAGACTGAAACTTGTAGCCGTCCTTGACCAGGCGCTGCTTCAGCTCGACGTAATTTTCGATGATTCCGTTGTGCACCAGGACACAACTCTCGGAGCGGTGCGGGTGGGCGTTCTGCTCGGAGGGCTTGCCGTGCGTCGCCCAACGCGTGTGCCCGATGCCGCACATCCCGCCGATGGCCTTCTGCTCCAGCGACTTTTGCAGATTGATCAGCTTGCCGACGCTGCGGCGAATCTCGATCTTCTCCCCGCGCTGAATCGCCACGCCGGCCGAGTCGTACCCGCGATATTCCAGCTTCGACAACCCGTTCAACAAAATTGGTACTGCGTCCTGATTTCCCACGTAGCCAACGATGCCACACATAGGTCGCCGTTACCTCCGTTTTGTACGTTGAACTGCCGGTTGCTTCTTCTTCACGGCACGCGTTGCGGATGTTGCTGCCTTTGCAGTCTTCGCACGCTTCACAGCCTTTGCGGCCTTCACAGGGATTGCGCGCTTCACCGAGGGAGCCGGAGGCGGGACCTGCCCGCTCTGTAACGCGCGCCGCCTGGCCGCCCAACCCTCGCGGGTCACCTGGGGAACCCGGGCAATCACCAATGCATCCTTCGGCACATCCTGCGTCACGGTGGCGCCGGCCGCGATGATGGAACCTTGCCCGACCGTCACCGGCGCAACGAGCTGCACGTCGCTGCCGATGAACACACCGTCCCCGACCACCGTGTGAAATTTCTTATAGCCGTCGTAATTGCAGGTGATCGTTCCGGCGCCGATATTCACTCCCGACCCGATCGTGGCGTCTCCAAGATAACTCAAATGGTTCGCCTTAGAGCCCTCACCGAGTTCCGTCTTTTTCATCTCGACGAAATTGCCGACCTTCGCTTTGCGTCGCGCGATGACACCCGGTCGCAGATGCACAAACGGTCCGAGATGACAGTCCTCCTCCACCTGCGACTCACGCAGAATGCAGTGATCCAGAATCTCCACCCTGTTGCCGATGGCGCAATCCGTAATCCGGGTCCCGGAATGCACGACAACGGATTCGCCGATCACGGTCCGGCCTTCGAGCGTCACGTTCGGATACAACACCGTGTCACGGCCGATGGTCACCTCAGCATCGATCCAGGTCGAGGCAGGATCCCGCATCGTGACACCGGCTTCCAGCCATCGCTCCCGAATCCGCTGGCGAATCACCTGCTCAGCCTCCGCCAATTGCACGCGGCTATTGATCCCGAGTCCCTCGTCGATCGCACGGAGACGCAGAGCCGACACCGTGCGTCCCTGCTGAACCGCCATCTGTACAATATCGGTGAGGTAATACTCGCCTTGCGCATTCCGGGGATCGAGTTTGTCGAGCGCCGGAAAGAGAAACTCGCCGTCGACGACGTACGTCCCGACGTTGATCTCGCGCACGGCCCGTTCGGCCTCAGAGGCGTCCTTGTCTTCCACAATGCTCTGCACCGCGTTGTCCACCGCGCCTTGCAGCCATTCATCGCGACGCCGGCGAATGACCCGTCCGTAGCCGGAGGCGTCGTCGAGCACGGCGGTCAACAGCGTCACCGCAGCACCCTGCGCATCGTGCATCGCCAACAATTCCCGCACCGTCGCTTCCGTCAATAACGGCGTGTCGCCATTGAGGATCAAGTAGCGCGATGGTCTGCGGTGGGCGCCACCGCTGAACACCGGACGCGCCTGCAACACCGCGTGGCCTGTCCCCAATTGCTTGGTTTGCTCGGCGACGGCAACCTGCCCGCCGACCGCTTCAACAACCTTCCTGACTTCCGTCCCCTGGTGGCCGACCACCACCGCCACACCCTGTTCCGCCAGGCCGCAGGCGATATCGAGTACGTACATCACCATCGGCCGGCCCGCGACCGGATGCAGCACCTTGGCGAGCGCCGACTTCATGCGCTTGCCGAGTCCCGCCGCCATGATGATGACACCAAGCCCGGGAATGGAGGATGGCACGGCCTTGTCCTGCGATGAATGAGTCATTGAGTCGTCACCATAAGAAATCGACGCGATGTCCGTCGAGTGCAAGCGCGATCAACCGACCTGCACACCTGCGTCTGGTTGCTTAATAGGCGCCCACGTCTTCCCGCTGGTCTGCGACGTGCCGCCCGATGGAGGAGTCGGCGTGTAGAGTCCCCCCGAGACAATCAGCTTCATGGCCTCTTCCACCGTAATATCCACGGCGATCACTTCACGCTCGGGCACCAGCAAGAAATATCCGGACGTGGGATTGGGCGAGGTCGGTACGTAGACGTGCACCAGCGGATCCGGCGAGAGCTGCTGCATTTCCCCCTTCGTCACCCCGGTCACGAACGCAAAACAATAGTGGCCGTTCTTGGGAAACTGGATCAGCACGACGCGGCGATAACTCTCCCGCTCCGCAAACGACAGAATGTCCATCATCGACTTGATAGTGGAATAGATGCCGCGCACGACCGGCACGCGATTGAGCAATCCCTCCCACTGTCGCACCACATGACGGCCAATAAAATTCGCGGCAAACAGCCCGGTGACAAAAATGAGCAGGATCAGCGCCACGATCCCCAAGCCCGGCACATAGTAGCCGGGGGTCACCAACTGAGCCGTAGCATCGCCGAGAATGCCGTCCAGACTGACGAACAGGGTTTTCAAAATCAGGATGGTCCCCCAGAAGGGGATCATGATCAGCAAACCGGTGAGAAAATAACGTTTGAGTGAAGCTTTCAACATGTGTGGCTGAAGGGCCCTTGGTAGAGCTGCATGATACTGGTCTTTCACCAATCGTCGCAAGCCTTTTCTTGCTATTTTCAATCACTTGGAATAGGATCCCGCCCTCTTGCTCCGTAGTTTTTCAGACCCGAATGATGACGCCACGCAACCGACCACCCCGGGGCCTGTTCATTACCCTCGAGGGAACGGAGGGGTGCGGAAAATCGACCCAGGCCAAACTCCTGGGCGAACACCTCCGGAACCAGGGATACGACACGGTTGAAACCCGGGAGCCGGGCGGCACTCCGCTCGCTGAAAAAATCCGTTCGCTGCTCCTGGATCGCGCCGACGAACCGGTGGCGCCCGAAACCGAGGCGTTTCTGGTCCTCGCCGCGCGCCGGCAACATGTCGCTCAGGTCATCGAACCGGCACTCGCGCGTGGCAGCATCGTGCTCTGCGACCGGTTCATCGACTCCACGCTTGCCTATCAGGGCTATGCGCGAGGACTAGACATCGCCACGCTCGAACGACTCAATCGCCTCGCCGCCCATGCGCTCATGCCGGACCTGACACTGGTGTTCGACCTCCCCGTTTCGACGGGACTGGCGCGACGGCGTTCCGCCGCCGAGTTGAACCGGCTGGATCGCGAGTCTCTCCGGTTTCACCGGAGCGTTCGGACCGGATTTCTCGATCTGGCCAAACGTCACCCCACACGAATCAAGGTCCTGTCCGCAAGGGCATCGAAAGAGACGGTGGCCCACGCAGTCGCCCGGGTCGTCACGCCGATGCTCGGTCACATCCGCCGGGGCGTAGACCACAACAGGCCGGCAGCAAGCCGGCCGTCACCTCAGAAGTCACAGGCTCGCCATGCCATTCGCTGATATCATCGGCCATGACAGCGCCAAAACCTTGCTCCGGTCTGCAATCCTGCAGAATCGGCTTGCGCATGCCTACCTCTTCCATGGCGACGATCGCATCGGCAAACGCCTCCTCGCCCTCCGCCTGGCGCAAGCGCTCCTCTGCGAAACCGTCCCGGACGATCCGACTCCGGATGCCTGCGGCGCCTGCCGGGCCTGCCGCCAGGTGGACGCGCGCACCCATCCGGACTTCATGGTGATCGAGCCGGATCAAGAACTCGCGAATCCCCAAATCAAGATCGAGCTCATTCGCGACATCGAGCACCAGATGATCTATCGCCCGCTGATCGGTGATCGGAAGATCTGCCTGATCGACGACGCGGATCGCATGACGATCGGCGCCGCCAATGCCTTGCTGAAAACGTTGGAAGAGCCGCCCGACCACAGCCTGTTCATTCTGGTGTCGAGCCGACCCTATGCGCTGCCGGCTACGATCCGCTCCCGCTGCCAGGCCCTGCGCCTGACGGCACCCGCGCAAACCCAGGTGGAAGCCGCCGTCATTCTGAAGCGCGAACTGCCTCCCGCCGACGCGCACTTCCTGGCGGTGCTCAGCGACGGACAATTGGGGCGGGCCCTGGAATGCGATCTCGAACAGGCGCGGAACAGCCAGAAGGAATTCGCCGCCATTTTTTCATCCAAAGGCCTCCAGTCGTATGCCACCGTCCTCGCCGCCGCCGAAGCCCTGTCGAAAGAAGAGCGTGGACCGGAAGCCTTCGACTGGCTGCTACGTTGGCTGCGCGATGTGCTCCTGGTTGCCGTCGGCGCCGGCTCCGATCATGTGCTCAATCTGGATCAAAAGGCCGGCATGCAGGCGCTGGCCGAACGCATCGACATCGACGAACTGCTGGACCTGATCAACGATCTCGAAAAACTGGAGCGGCAGGCCCATCGGAACCTGAACGTGCAGATGGCGCTTGAAACCATCTTGCTGCGGGTCCGTCACCTGCTGACGCCTCAGGACACCGCCGACACGCCGCGATAAGCTAGCTTTCACCGCAGGCATCTTGCTATCTTCGTTCGAAAATATATGAACAAGCGCGACACCTTCTACATCACGACGCCGATCTACTACGTCAACGACGTCCCTCACATCGGCCACGCATATACGACCGTCGCCGCCGACGTGCTCGCCCGCTACTGGCGATTACGTGGACGCGACGTGTTTTTCCTGACCGGTCTGGATGAACACGGGCAGAAGGTCCAGCAGGCCGCGGCCAAAGCCGGTATCGACCCGCAAGCCCACTGCGACCGCCTCGCGCCGCAGTTCACAAACCTCTGGCAACGGTTGAACATTTCCAATGACGCCTTCATCCGCACCACGGATAAACAACATCAAGCCGTGGTTCAACGATACCTTCAACAGCTGTACGATAAACAGCTGATTTACAAGGCAGACTACACGGGATGGTATTGCACGTACGATGAGCGGTTCTGGACGGAAAAGGATGTCGCCGATGGCCTCTGTCCGGATTGTAAACGTTCCATCGAACGACTGAGTGAGCACAATTATTTTTTCAAGATGGGGCAGTATCAGGAACGGCTGATCGACCACATCCGAACCCACGAGGATTTCATTCGCCCCGTCTCCCGGCGGAACGAAGTACTGGGATTTCTGCAGACTCAAAAGCTGGGCGATCTCTCGATCTCACGTCCGAAATCCCGCCTCTCCTGGGGCATCGAACTTCCGTTCGACAAAGACTACGTCACCTACGTTTGGTTCGATGCGCTGGTCAATTACGTGTCCGCCCTGGAATACAAATCGGGACTCGAGCGATTCTGGCCGGCCAATGCCCATCTCGTGGGCAAGGACATCCTCACCACCCACGCGGTCTACTGGTCCACGATGTTGATGGCGCTGGAGCGCCCGCTGCCTCACTCGATTTTTGCGCACGGCTGGTGGACCGTCGATGGCGAGAAGATGTCCAAGAGCCGGGGCAACGTTGTTGATCCCAACGCCATGATCGATCAGTTCGGCGCGGATGCGTTCCGCTACTTCCTGTTGCGCGAAGTGCCGTTCGGACAGGACGGAGATTTCTCGGAACAAGCATTGGCAAGACGAGTAAACAGCGATTTAGCCAATGGGATCGGTAATTTGCTAAGCCGCACTTTGACGATGATCGAGCGTAATTGTTCAGGTTCGATTCCTACAGTGCCGACGGATTACCTGGACAGCGAGGCGGCAAGGGCAAAATATCCGCTGCTCGTTCACGTAAAAGAATCGCTCCGCACATTAGAAGACTGCCTCGACGAGTCTTATGAGAGCCTTGCCTTCAATAATCTTCTCCTCCACATCACAAGTCGAGTTTCGGACGTCGATACCTTCATCGATAAGCACGAGCCGTGGAAGCTCGCGAAAGACCCCGACAAGCGGGATGAGCTGGAAATCGTCTTGTATACAGCCGCTGAATGCCTACGAATCCTTGGCCTATACGTTTACCCCGTTATGCCTAGCACAGCTAAAAATCTAGCCGAGCAGTTAGGAATTAGTCTCGACTTCAACTCACCGTTGCTGCGCCAGAAAATCACTTGGGGTTCGCTTCCAGGCGGCACCAAAATCCGCAAAGGAAATGCATTGTTCCCAAGAATCGCGGTTGCAGAAGCTGCCACAAATATTCTTACTGGTCATGAAGCGAAATTATCCAAACCACAAGGAGCCAAACCCGTGAGCGAGACACCTGCATCTCCGCAGCCAGCCCCTGTGACTCCGAGCCCCGCTGCAGCCCCAAGCCCGGCCCCTGCGACCGCCGCCCCCGCTGCCGCGCAACCGGCGCAGATCGGCATCGACGACTTCATGAAAATCCAACTGAAGGCGGCGAAAGTCTTGTCGGCGGAGCGGGTTCCGAAATCCGAAAAGCTGCTCAAGCTCCAGGTCAGCCTTGGCAGCGAACAGCGACAGATCGTCGCCGGTATCGGCAAAAAGTACGAGCCGGAAACACTGATCGGAAAAACCATCGTCATCGTAGCGAATTTGAAACCGGCCAAACTGATGGGCATCGAATCTCAGGGCATGGTCCTCGCGGCGGGCGACAGCGAAGTGCGCGGACTCGCCACCTTCATCGAAGATGTGGAGCCCGGCACCAAAGTGAAATGAGTCGCCCCTTCTTCATCCGACTGATCGGCACCTGCCTTCTCGTGCTGCTGAGCAGTGCGGGCGCGGCGTTCACGCCTGACCCCTCCGACTCCGAGCTCGAAAGCAAAACCCACTACAACGATCCCCTCCCCACCACCGTGCTCGTGCGAGTCGTTGCGCACCGCTCGTTGGTCCTGGGCCACGACGTCGGCGGCGCGCGCGTCACGATTACCGATATGGCGAGCGGGCAACTCCTGGCCTCCGGCCTGCAACAGGGAGAGCCGGGCGACCAGACTCAGATCATGCGCACGCCGCACCTCATGGACGAACCGGTCTACAGCGGCCGTCCGGCGGCGTCCTTCTCCACCACGCTCGAACTCACGCGCCCGACGCTCGTGGAAATCACCGCCGAGGGACCACTGGCCTATCCCAAAGCCCTGCAGCGCGCGAGCACGACCGTCCTCCTGATCCCCGGCCACGACCTGACGAGCGACGGCATCGTGCTACACCTCTATGGCTACCTGGTGCAGGTCGAACATCCGAAACCCGGTGAGCCCCTCATCGCCAAAGAAGATGTCATGCTGCGGGCGTCGGTGCGCACGCTCTCGGGAGCGCTGGTCCGCCCGCATAGCGACTGGGATTCACGAAAGATTCACATCTACGCGGAACTCCTGATCGGCGACCGCGTCGTCGAGCGCCTGCAAATGTTTTATGCGGGCGAGAAGAGCCGCTTCGAAGCGCCATTCTTCGTGCCGATGTCCAAAGACGCGCCCGACGGCATCACGCTGCGCGTCATCGCGGCAGATACCGCGACCGGCAACTTCGGCATGGGAGCGGCTCAATACCCGGTGCTGTCTGAGCGGCTCCGGCCCAGGAAGAATTGACCCGTTGCATGATCTATTACATGATATGGTGATATCGTGGCCCGGTGATTGGATGAAGGACCAGAAGCTCCTTTCAATCACCAGGTCTCCCAACTACTCAATCATACGTCCTGCTTATGGATCCTAAACAACGGCAATTTTCCATCTGGTACATGTTCATCGCCCTCTGGGTGCTGATCCTGCTTCAGACGTTTCTCCCCTCGTTCTTCAACCCGACTGAAATACCTTACAGCGAGTTCAAAGAATCCGTGGCGGCGGGCAAGGTCACCGAAGTCGCGGTCTCTCCGCAGATCATTCACGGGAAACTGAAAGAGGACAAGGTCTTCCACACGATTCGTATCGAAGACCCGGACCTGCTCAAGAATCTTGCGGAACATCAGGTGAAGGTCACCGGCGTCATCGAGAGCACGTTGTTCCGCGACGTGTTGTCCTGGATCGTGCCGATCGTCCTCTTCTTCGGCGTCTGGTGGTTCCTCTTGCGCCGCATGGGACAGAGCCAGGGCTTCATGACAGTCGGTCAGAGCAAAGCCAAGATCTACGTGGAGAAGGAAGTGAAGGTGACGTTTGCCGACGTGGCCGGGGTGGACGAGGCCAAGCAGGAGCTGGAAGAGATCATCGAGTTCCTCAAGACACCGGAAAAGTTTCGTCGGCTGGGCGGCAAGATCCCCAAAGGCATCCTGCTGGTCGGCCCGCCGGGTACCGGAAAAACCCTTCTGGCGAAGGCCGTGGCAGGAGAAGCAGGCGTGCCGTTCTTCTCCATCAGCGGCTCGGAATTCGTGGAGATGTTCGTCGGCGTCGGCGCGGCCCGCGTGCGGGACCTCTTCGAGCAGGCCAAGGGCAAGGCGCCCTGCATCATTTTCCTCGACGAGCTCGACGCGCTAGGCAAGGCTCGCGGAGTCGGCCCGATGGCCCATGAAGAACGGGAACAGACCTTGAATCAGTTGCTGGTCGAAATGGACGGCTTCGATTCACGCGTCGGGGTCATTCTCGTGGCCGCCACCAACCGCCCAGAAATTCTGGACCCCGCGCTGCTGCGGGCCGGGCGATTCGATCGGCAAGTGCTCGTAGACCGGCCGGATAAGATCGG
>OBID01000143.1_pt1 | contig 31182 bp, 24 predicted proteins | sample 1519781 | NCBI WGS metagenome assembly OBID01 (sample SAMEA3991478, study PRJEB22521) | metagenome | biome: anthropogenic terrestrial biome; feature: sewage plant; material: sludge | place: Sweden | collected 2012-09-26 | reverse complement strand
TTCCCTACACGACGCTCTTCCGATCTGTTGTAAGTTTAAAATTAGTTTATTGAATATACGGTGAATATACAAACTGAATCGACTTTTGGGGAATAGAGATCTTAGTTTTATTTCTATTGTATTAATAATTCATAAGTTTTCATTAATAAAAATACCCGGTATGGAGGAATATTTATGAGCAGTGAGTTGAGTAGTCAATTTAATTTTGACAATAGGTGTAACAAATGATTTTTATATTTGAACCTACCTTTCAAAAACAATGGGATGCGAAATAGTCTTCTTGTTTTATACGCTACACTTTTTTTTAATTCCGTTTTTTCGCAGATAGCATCTGGTAAAGGCAAATGGCTGGGAAATGTAATCAACTCCACTACCCCAGCTAATTTTATTACTTATTGGAATCAGGTTACTCCGGAGAATGCCGGTAAATGGGGATCTGTAGAAAATAGCCAGGATGTAATGCAATGGGGCACCCTCGATATGGTATATGACCAATCACGCACGAAAGGTATCCCATTTAAGTTTCACACGCTTATATGGGGCCAACAAGAGCCGGCATTTATAAAAAATCTCTCATCCTCATTGCAGCTCAAAGAAGTAGAATCCTGGATCATGCAAGCCTGCAGCCGATACCCTGAGGCGGAATATATAGATGTGGTCAATGAACCCTTGCATGCACCTCCATCGTATGCTGCTGCTTTGGGAGGTCAGGGCATTACAGGTTGGGACTGGATAGTTTGGGCCTTTGAAACTGCCAGGAAATATTGCCCTAAAGCAAAGCTAATACTCAATGACTACAACATCCTCAGCAATGATGAAAATACTTCCAAATTTATCGAAATCATAGAGGTGCTCAAAAGTAAAAAATTAATCGATGGAATAGGAGAGCAAGGTCATTTTTTTGAAACTACTCCGCTCCAAACAATACAGGACAATCTGGGTCGCTTAATATCGACCGGACTACCGATTTATATTTCAGAATTTGATGTCAATATAGCCAATGACCAGGATCAATTAGAAAAATATAAACAACTGTTTCCAATATGGTGGGAGCATCCGGCGGTGAAAGGTGTGACACTGTGGGGATATCAGCAAAACCAAATTTGGAGGACCAACGCATATCTTTTGCGGTCGGATGGATCTGAAAGACCTGCCATGACCTGGCTTAAAGGTTATATAGGACTATCCACCTCGATTCGACCATTGCAATTGCCTGATCAATACTTAAAGATTGTAACCAACCCTGTAACCAACCATCGTCTGAGGTTGGAGTATGACGAACATATAAAAAAATTGGAAATACTATCTGTTATGGGTAGTCTGCTGCAAACCTATAGAAATGTCAGCACCAATGCCAGCACGATGGATATCGATCTCCCTCATGGATTATATTTTGTTAAAGCTTATTCTGCTCAAGGATTTGTATTAAAAAAATTTATTTTAGATTAATTCCTTTACTGTTGGCTGATCTATCATGATAACGCTTCAAAACTTTCAACTCATAGCACTTTCATTTCCTGACACCGACCAGGCTGTTCATTTTGATCTAATTTCTTTTCGGGGTCCATAAAAAATATTTGCGACCCTCAACCTTCTGAAAAAAAGATGCACCTTAAAATTTTATACCACGTATCAGGATATATTCACTTCTTTAGGTAAAGGAAAGATATATGCTGAGCCCACGCCTGGGGCAAATATGGTTAGACCACAGTGGAGCTCACAGGTGTCGATAAAGAATTCTTGAAGGATGCGTTATTGATTGCCTGGAGATGTACAGCGCCTAAGAAGTTTAAAAAAGTTTATCCCGCTTATTAACAGGATGAATAGCTGCCTGGATGTCACTTCTAAAAAACAAAGGCATTGGCCATCGGGGCCAACACCTTTGACATCATTAAACTTATTACGATTATCCTAAATAATGAAGCGCTTCCTTTTGAGTAAAAAATTCTTTTTTGGCTTCAAGTTTTTTTAAGGGATCAGGTATTTCGCCATAAAAAATGTGATCGTTGTTTTCTAATTTATAATGATCAGTGAAACCTTTCAGTATCAACGATATATTTTTAGATTTGACGATATTAGACTGGAACTCCTTGATGATCTCCACTACATCATGATCGATATAGGTGGCATGGGAAGCATCGATAAGCACTTTGCTGTTTGGAGGAAGTTTGTCCAGGGTCAGGCGAATAGCTGCTTTATTTAAAAACGAAACCTCTTCAGCCAGAAGAATGGTGATCAGCTTGCCATCTTGATATTCTTCAGATTTAAAAAAGTAAGAATGTTTGATATTGCCAATCAGGATACTCAGGATACTAAAAGCTAATCCGATCATAACTCCTGTCAGCAAATTGGTCAAAACAATTGCCACCACAGTGATGATAAAAGGTAACCACTGATATTTTGACATGCTGAACATACCTTTAAACAAAGCTGGATTAGCCAGTTTATATCCAGTGGCGATCAGGATCGCTGCCAGGGATGCTAATGGAATATTGTTTAATTGAGTTGCAAAAAACAATACACCGAGCAATAAGATCAGTCCATGAATGATGCTAGATAGCTTTGATTGAGCACCTGCGTTGAGATTGGCAGTAGATCTTACGATGACGGAAGTCAATGGCAAGCCACCGATTAAGCCTGAAATAATATTGCCTGTGCCTTGCGCGAGTAGTTCACGGTTAGTTGGGGTTACTCTTTTAAGTGGATCTATTTTATCTGTAGCCTCAATGGTGAGCAAGGTCTCTAATGAAGCTACTATACCCAAAGTGAATGCCACGATCCAGACCTCTTTATTAAATATACCTGAAAAGTCTGGAAATGACAACTGGCTTATCAATCCGGAAGTACTCTCGAATACAGGTAGATGGACCATATGAGCATCAATGACGACTAGATGCGCTTGAGCTGTGGCTATAAAAACCTGATTGAGAATCACACCCAACACAACGGCAATCAAAGCCCCCGGCAATAATTTTAGGCTAGCAGGTTTCATTTTATCCCAGGCAAATATTACGATAAGACATACTATTCCTATGATAGCAGCTCCAGGGTGAATATTGTTAAACATGCTAAAGATGGAAGAAAAGCTATTTTCTCCATCAGCCTGGAAAAAGTCGAGGTCACCTTCTGTATCTCTATCATATCCAACTAAGTGAGGTATTTGTTTGAGAATAATAATGATGCCTATACCAGTGAGCATTCCTTTGATCACATTGGAAGGAAAATAGTATGCTATGCTTCCCGCCTTCAAGACAGATAATATAAGCTGGATAAAGCCAGCCAATACGGTTGCCATGAGAAATAATTCAAAACTGCCTAAACTCGTGATACCGGCAAGACAAATCGCTGTAAGCCCTGCTGCAGGGCCGCTTACGCTCAATGGAGATTTACTGAGTGTGCCGATCACCAGCCCGCCGACTATACCAGAGATCATGCCTGCAAATAGTGGAGCACCGGATGCAAGCGCTATCCCAAGACAGAGGGGTACCGCTATTAGGAAAACTACAAATCCAGACAAAATGTCTGTCTTCAGATTAGATTTAATACTCGTTAAAGTCATATGATTTTTATTTTTCAAAGTTGATTTATGCAATTCCTACCATTGATTTATTACGTATATGATCAGCGATTTTTTCATCAAATAATACGGTGCCGGTCTTGATATCGTACACAGCTCCTACAATGTTGATCTGGTATTGGTAATACATATCTTTGAGAATATCACTTTGATCCAATATGGTTTGTATCTGGTATTCGACATTATGCCAGAGCACCTTATCTACAAAATCCTTGTTTTTAGAGGTTCGATTGGTCAGGATGGAGGTTTCTTTATCCACTGCAGGTTCAATGTGTTTTAACAAGGCGGTGATATGGCCCAATTCCGTATGGTCACAAGCTGCTTTGACTGCACCACATTCGGTATGGCCCAAGACCACGATGATTTTGGATCCAAGTACCTTGCAAGTAAATTCAAGGCTACCTATAGCATTATTGCTGGCTATATTGCCTGCCAACCGTACTACAAAAAGATCACCAAGTCCCTGATCAAATATGAATTCAACAGGCACCCGGCTATCACTACATCCCAGGACGGCGGCAAATGGAAACTGTCCTGTTGAATACTGGTCCACAAGCTGTAATAAATTGCGGTTTAGACTCAGGTTATTGATAAATCGAAGATTACCTTCTTTGAGATAATTTAAGGCATTGGCAGGGGTGAGGGACTCACTATTTTCAAATGTATGTATACGCATGATGATGGTTATTTAAAAGATTATTGATATATATTGTTTTTCTAAAAAAGTTGACACATGAATAGTGCACAGCTACTTCGTAGTTAGAAGTATATAAATTATTCAGTATTCCCGATTGAAAATTGGGAATCAATTAAGCTTTGAAAATTCAAAAAACTTAATACTGCTTAAACTCCAAAAAATGGTTAGGAAAAGTCGGGAGGAGGAGTCTCAGTGCTCCTATATGCTTTAGAAAAAATCAAATGCAGAACAAAAATGGATTGACTTTCAACCGGTTCGGTGATAGACAGGGAATGTTTACTGGCCGCGAACTTGTCTTTTAAATCTTTTTCTGGATCATCCTTTGATTCAGAGCTCTGTTTCTCAAGGTCTAAAAGAACAGTGATACCTGACTCCTTTTTGATGGAGTGTAGCACAGATTCAACTGGAAAAATGCCAATTAGTAGAATAAATAAAAAGATATGTTTGAGAAAACATTTCATGTCAGCCTTTAAAACAAAGTTAATATTACAAAGGTTCTCAATATTTTGTTAAAAAAATTACTTTTTTGAGTTTGGGTTTTCCAATCTCAAAATATAACTAACACAATCGTCAAATCGATCAAAAAGCTGCCCTTCCAGAATAAGATCCGGGATAAGATGGATGGCCTCCAATCGCTGTCTTGGTTGAGGCTGCAACCCGACAAACAGTACTTCAATGCCTCTTTTTTCCAGCATAATAATAGAATCTTCCAGGGCGTATAAGCCTGTCTGATCGATATAAGGCACTTTTTCTAATCGGATAATGACATATAAAGTCTCCGGCATTTTTTGTAAAATATTTTGAAAACCGGTCGCCGAGCCAAAAAACAATGGTCCATCCACATGTTTTACAAATATTTTAGTACTCAATGGGGCAGGAATAGACTCGTCCGGTCGCATAAAATCTTGAGAAATATTATCTAAGGAGACTAATTTGGAATTTTCTTCCATGAGGTCACCCATCTTTTTCATGAATAATAAGGATGATAATAGTATACCCACGCCTACAGCTATCAACAAATCAAAAAATACTGTAATCAAGAGGACAAAAACCATGATCACAGCGTCTGTGCGAGGAATTTTCGAAATATGTTTCAAAGATTTATAATCCAAAATGCCAATACCTACGGTAATCAATATACCTGCCAGGACAGACTTCGGAATCAGGCTTGCATATTGGCCAAGCCCCAGTACGATGATCAACAATATTACGGAATGGATAATACCCGAAATTCGATTTTTGCCTCCGGACCTGACATTGACCAAGGTCCGCATAGTTGCACCTGCTCCCGGCAAGCCGCCAAACAAACCCGCTATCGAATTGCCAATACCTTGTCCGATCAATTCTTTATTGCTATCGTGTTTTGTCTTGGTGACATTGTCAGCAACTACAGAAGTCAGCAGGGAGTCTATAGCTCCTAGTGCAGCTAAAGTAATCGCTGCCTCTATTACTGTCCAGGTCCATTTGGTATCAAAAGCTAACAGGTGGTGGAGATGCAATTTTGGAAAACCCTGCGGGATATCTCCAATGATAGGTATTTCTATCTTCAACACCAATGATAAAATGGTGATGGCCAGCAAAGCAACCAGTGTGCTGGGCACTGATTTTAAAATTTTTGGAAGCAGGTAAATAATTACAATAGTCAGTGTCGTATACAATAAGGAAGTAAAGTTTATAGACGACAACGCACCCGGAAGTTGTGTTGCTACAGCTATAGTGCTGGACGGAGAGGCCAATCCTAAAGCAGGAAATAGTTGGTATAAAATAATAATCAGACCTATACCACTCATAAAGCCTGATACAACTGGGTAGGGAATATAACGAATATAACTCCCCAGTTTCAACACGCCCATTAAAATCTGAAAAAGGCCGGCCAGGATAAATGTGGCTATAATCGCATGCAACACCCCTTCTAGACCACTAGCTCCTCCCACAAAGGAAGCTATGGTGGCCGCAGACACTACCGTCATTGGGCCGGTAGGTCCGCTGATTTGCACAGGCGTTCCTCCAAATAAAGCAGCAAAAAAGCCTAAAAATATAGCCCCATATAATCCAGCTGCTGCACCCATCCCGGATTGTACACCAAAGGCGAGTGCCAGGGGCAAGGCTACAATGCCGGCAGTCAGTCCGCCGAATATGTCCCCTTTGTCTGGTATGCTGATTAAGCTTTTTTGCATAGGAAGAATTAAATTCTAAAATATTAAACCTTTAAACCATTAAATAATTAGGAGTTAGATTTAAATAGAATCCACCTAGATAAAACCTCACCCGAAAAGATTACCTGCCAACAATAATTAATAAAGAAGCCTTCCGGAAAATTTATTAGTTGTTAGGAGGAGGGGTCTCCGTATCCGGGTGGTATTTTGGAAGATGAATAGCAATTTCTAAACTCAAAATACAAGGCTGTATTGGCGACACTAATAATCTTGCAAAGTCTGCGACCATGATGTCCTTGACTTTTTGCTCTACCTCTTCTTCATTGTCCGATGGATAGTCTTTCTGGATAGCATTTACAGAATAACCTGAATCCTTGAGTAGATATGCTGCGAGCTCACCTGAAGGACTCAAGCACAATATCGTTAAGATAGCAAAAAACCTTAAAAATCTCATCAATTGGCAACAAAGATAAAACAATGATGCTCAATGCCATTACTTCTTGTATTGTTATGACTAATTTAATATTTGATAAATTTTGCGTTCATTTGAATGGTTTAACCTGGTTAAAACTTTGACTCAAGCCCAAGCTTTTGAATCTTTTCATGAATTATTTTATTTTTTTATATTTATTTTTTTTAGGTGTCCCTTTAAATTTAGATGCAGCATCCCCGATAGATCGGTATGCATTGGTGCACAGGCACTCAGTCATTATAAAAAAAATGGATAGCCTTTCATCCCTTTCTGTAGGTAATGGAAAATTTGCATTTACAGTTGATCCTACCGGATTTCAAAGCTTTCCATCCCATTACGAACGTGGAGTGCCTTTGGGTACTCAGAGTGAATGGGGGTGGCATAGTTTCCCAAATCGGGAACATTATGGTTTTGATGAAACTTTTAAAGAATATGATTTCCATGGAAAAAAAATAAACTATAGCGTACAAGGTCATTCATCAGACAGAAAAAATAAAGCAACAGAATATTTTAGATCTAATCCTCATCGATTACAATTGGCCAATATAGGACTCGAGATCGAGATGAAGTCCGGGGCGATGTTCCAGGTCGAAGATATATCCAGCATTGAACAGACATTGGATCTTTGGGAGGGTATGATCCATAGTCGTTTCAGTGTTGATGGGCATGTGGTGAAAGTGATTACAGCGGCCCACCCGACCAATGATGCAGTGTCGTTTAAGATTGAAAGTGACCTGCTGCAATCACATAAAATAAAAATCAGGGTACGAATCCCAGCTCCCAATGGTGCCTGGAAGGATGCAGGAACTTTGTGGCAATATGGTCCCGGTCAGACTTCTACCAGTCACTTTAATCGAAGAGTCGCTCAGATCACCAGTATCATCGACAGCACACAGTATCTTATTCGGCTGCATTGGAAGCATGACGCTCAACTCATTAAAAAAGCAGAGCAATATTATATTTTAGATCCAGCTCCAGCCTCAAGCTTTGAGTTGACGATTGGATTTGACCCGAACTTTAGAAAAACTTCCAACCCTTCCTACAATAAAACAATACAAGCCAGTAAATCGGCCTGGAAAAAATTTTGGATGAGCGGCGGCGCAATAGACTTGTCTGAATCTACTGACTCAAGAGCATTCGAATTAGAACGAAGAATCATTTTGTCCCAATACCTCACGCGGATACAATGTGCGTCTGCCAATCCTCCCCAGGAGACCGGCCTGACATTCAATAGCTGGTATGGCAAACCTCATATGGAGATGCACTGGTGGCATAGCCTGCATTTTGCACTTTGGGGTAGACCGGAATTATTAGAGCAAAGTCTGCAATGGTACCTGAAAAATGTCCTTCAGGCCCAGGCTCTGGCCACTCGTCAAGGGTACAAAGGGGTTCGATGGCCCAAAATGACCGATCCGGAAGGACAGGAAACACCTTCGTCCGTGGGATCTTTTCTTATTTGGCAGCAACCTCATATCATTTATTTTAGCGAACTGCTGTATAAAATCAATCCATCTCAAAAAGTACTGACCAGGTACAGGGAGCTTATTAATTCCACCGCGGAGTTTATGGTAGATTATTTGAGCTATGATTCATTGGGCTCGAGATATGTTCTGGGGCCTGGCCTGATACCTGCACAAGAAAGCTTTTCCCCTTTAACCACCATCAATCCTACCTATGAGCTAGCGTACTGGCGTTGGGCTTTAAATGTAGCCCAATCCTGGAGGACTCGAACAGGATTGTCCAGGGAGGCTCGTTGGGACGAAGTGATTTCAAAACTCTCGGCTTTACCGCAAAAAGATAGCACTTATCTCGCCTGTGAGTCAGCACCTGACAGTTATATCGATCCTCGACATATGACGGATCATCCGGCCGTGCTTGGAGCTGTTGCAGGTTTACCTATTGATCATTCCATAGATACTGGTGTGATGAAAAATACTTTCCTGACCATCTGGCAAAAATGGGATTGGGCCTCCACCTGGGGTTGGGACTATCCTATGATGGCCATGGCTGCCACCAGGTTGAATATGCCGCAATATGCACTGGAGGCCATACTCATGAGGCAACAAAAAAACACCTACCTCATCAATGGCCATAACTATCAAACAGAACGATTGCCTATCTATCTCCCAGGCAATGGTGGCCTGCTGGCTGTGATCGCTATGATGTGTACTGGTGTCGAAGGAAAACAAATTGAGTCACCAGGCTTTCCAAAAAATGGTGCCTGGAAAGTGAGGTGGGAAGGATTAAATAAAATATTTTGATCTCAGATTCACTCAGCAAGAAACGGGTCTATATGACTAGATGATCCATGTAGCTTTGCATCATCATGACAGACTACCAAAGAATAGAAAAAGCCATCCTCTATCTAAAGGAAAACTTCAAATCTCAACCGGATCTTGACGAGGTGGCAAAGCAGGTTTATTTGAGCCCTTTTCATTTTCAAAGATTATTTAAAGATTGGGCAGGAGTCACGCCTAAAAAGTTTTTACAATTCACCAGCCTGGAGTATGCCAAAAAATTATTAACCCAACAATTATCTGTTTCACAAACCAGTTTTGAAACCGGATTTTCAGGCACCAGCAGATTACATGATCTCTTTGTAGGAATAGAAGGAATGACTCCTGGAGAATACAAAAACGGTGGAGAGACATTATCTATCCAATACAGTTATGCCGAGACTTTATTTGGAGATGTTCTGTTAGGTTCTACGACCAAAGGAGTATGTCACCTGGCATTTGTACAGAATGAAAAAGATGGTTTGGAAAATCTACGACACCTATTCCCCAGGGCAAAGCTTGCACAAAAGACAGATTTTTTTCAACAAAATGCCTTACAGATTTTTACCAAAGATTGGACTGATCTGACTAAAATAAAGCTTCATTTGAAGGGTACTGCTTTTCAATTAAAAGTATGGCAGGCATTATTAAAAATTCCTATTGGCGATATTTCTACATATACTCACCTGGCTCAATCCATACAACATCCCTCTGCCAACAGAGCGGTTGGTACTGCTGTGGGTAGCAATCCTGTGGCTTATCTCATCCCTTGTCATCGGGTGATAAAATCTACAGGTGTCCTGGGCGAGTATCATTGGGGGAGTACAAAGAAAGCTGCCATCTTAGGCTGGGAGGCTGCTCAAAAACATGGAGATCAGGATTCCAATGATACAGATAATTAATCATGAAGATCATCCTTCATATTGCGCTCTCAGACCTGGCGGTCAGAGAAAAAATACACCATAAAGAAATCACTTTGGCTGGCAATAGTAGATTGAATATTTATGGGCATCTTCGATGTGCTTCGGGAAAAAGAATGAAAAGATTAAATAGGGTGTTTTTTAGATCTGAACAAGAAGCGATAGACTCAGGATACAGGCCATGTGGTCATTGCATGAAGGCAGCTTATAAAAAGTACAAACAAAAATTATAGAGTATATGTCAATTCAAGATATTAAAAGAATCCCCAACATACTTCCTTATGACGGAGAGGTCTATTATTATGGATTGATGATGTCCCTGGAAGCGTCACAGTATTACCTGAAAATATTCCTCGATCACATACAATGGAAAAACGATGAAGCCCGAATCTTTGGCAAACATTTTATCACCAAACGCAAGGTGGCCTGGTATGGTGACCAGGGATATCAATATACTTACTCGAAGACCACTAAACAAGCGTTAGCCTGGACTCCAGAATTGTTAACGCTGAGGGACCAGGTACAAGACCTCACCCAGTCAGCTTATAATTCATGCCTGCTCAATCTCTACCATACTGGAAGTGAAGGTATGGCCTGGCATAGCGATGATGAAAAAGCATTGGGCAAGGGTGCTGCCATTGCATCGGTGAGCTTTGGTGCGGAGAGGCGCTTTTTATTTAGACATCGTCATACTAAAGAAACTATAGAAATAGTACTGGCTCCGGGAAGTTTATTGGTGATGCAGGGAGAGACTCAATTTCATTGGGTTCATCGACTTCCTGTCACAAAAAAAGTGACCGAAGCCCGGGTAAACCTTACTTTCAGGATGATGGTGCAGGAGGCTATAGAGTAAAGTAGTGTTACAAAACCATGCTCATTTTTTCGTCAGCATTTCGTACACCCAATTATTTAATCGCTCAGATTCTTCGGGGTAGATCCAGTGGCCTGAGTCAAGGTACAACCATAAGTCCTTAGGAGCTGTGATGATATTGTACGCCGGGTACATCGAAGTCGGTGGGCAAGTTTCGTCATTAAATCCCCAGGCATATCTGCCAGGCACTTTGATCTGCCGGGCAAAATTGACTACATCATAATAACTTGCAGTGGTCAGTTTGGATTCCGTGAGATTGGCCGCGTTATTTTTATCAAACATATGGGGCCATCCTCCTGCTCTATTTTGAGTATAACCGGCCATATCAGACATAGCGGGGTGTATAGCTGCCAGGTATTTGACTCGTGAGTCCAGGCCGGCGGTTACGATCGACAAAGCTCCACCTTGACTACTACCCATGACTGCCAGGTTACTGCCATCATATTGTGGTAGGCTATTGATAAAATCATTTGCCCGGATACAACCAAGGTAGACCCGCTTGTAATAATATTTGTCTTTGTCATCGAGATTATAGACCCAGTACCCTGCAAGTGGACCCGCTCCAAGATTTTGATATACCACCGGATCCATATTGACCGGCACACCATGGATACCGATCTCAAAAGTGATCACTCCCCGATCAGCCATGCTGACATCTCCATTATAAGGGCGTACGCCCGCTCCCGGTACTCTCAACAAAGCCGGATATTTGCCCTCTGCTTTGGGCACACAGAGGATGCCGTACAACCTGGCGGTGCCGCCATCTCTGTAATTTTGCAGATTGACATGATATACATTTGATTTTTCTGTACATCGCTCAGGCATTAAAGTCATGCGCGCATCCATAGGTACTTTGGCGAGACTGGCTTTGGCCTGATCCCAATATGTCAAAAAGTCTGCAGGATACTTTACTACCGGTTTAAGGTTGAGGGGATTAAAACCGGCAGTAGCTAGTCCGCGATAAATTTTCCCATCTATGGTTGTGGACACCACACACCTGGTAAAACCTTCATTGGTCATCGTACCACCATCCAGTTTGACCGTCCCATTGGTCAATATCATTGAATCTTTTTTCATGGGGGTCATTTTCTCCTGGCCGATTTCGTACCGGATCATACAGTTAGGCACCAACTCTTCATTGCGGGTGACAGTGACGGTATAGGTTACTTTTTCGCCGGGTTTATAGGTCCAGTCAGCGTGATCGGGTGATACATGGATTTTGATGAGCCGCTCAGGAGGTTGTGCACTCATTCGAAGAATAAACAACAGAAACACCGAGAGAAATGAAAACTTAATAAAAGAATTCATAGATCATATTTTGAGTTTACAAAGTAAAAATATTGAATAAGTAAATAGATTGTAACCGGTCTTTTTAAATGGATGGAATAAATTTTGGAGCTCTTCGCGCTTTAGTCAATTGTTCGAAAGCAAAAGCCAGCTTGATCAGATTCTGTTCATCATAAGCGGTACCCATAAAACTCAAGCCTATAGGGAGCTCGTGGATATAACCCATCGGTACCGTCACACTGGGATAGCCTGCGACTGCAGAAATACCATAAGCACCATAGCCGGTCCAATGATCCCCATTGACTTTATCTATGCACCAACTGGCCCCGGTGGCAGGACCTATCAAAGCATTCAATTTGTTTTGTTTAAGCAGACTGTCGATCGCTATTCGAGCCACTTCATGTGAATTTTTAAGGGCAAGCAGATATTCTTTGGTCTGCAGATCACCCAGTTCAGCACATTGTTCCAGGATCTCTTGTTGGAAGTAAGGCATAGCTTCCTCTTTATGGTCTTTATTAAATTGAATGATATCTTTCAACGTTTTATATTTAAAATTTTCAGTTTGTAGATATTTTTCAACCCCATATTTAAATTCATATTTGAGGACCATAAATTCAGGATCATTGATTTTGCCATTTGGCCCCATATAATCTACCTCGACTATAGCAGCGCCGTTTGACCGGAGAAGGTCCAGGGTCTTTCCAAGCAAGTCATCGATCTCCTCATGCCGTTTAAGTAATGAAGCATCGATACCCAACCGCATGCCTTGCATGGTCGCCAGGTTTAAATCTTTGGCATAATTCAAGCCAGAATCCGGATTTGCATTCGTAGCCTCATCCTGAGGATCTTTGCCCTGCAAAGCGGTTAATAATACAGCAGCATCCGTCACCGTTCGAGCCATCGGACCTGCCGTATCTTGAGTATGCGAGATAGGGATGATGCCTGAGCGGCTCCAAAGTCCTACAGTAGGTTTGATGCCAACCACTCCATTGATACTGGCCGGACAAGCTACAGATCCGTCTGTCTCTGTACCTATAGCTATTGTACACAGATTGGCAGATACCGCTGAGCCTGACCCTGAACTGGATCCACAGGGACTGTGGTCCAGGACATAAGGGTTTTTGGTTTGACCACCACGACTACTCCACCCGCTGCTGCTTCGGGTGCTTCTAAAATTGGCCCATTCACTGAGATTGGTTTTGCCCAGCAGCACTACTCCTGCTTGTCTGAGTTTTTCTACAATGAAAGCATCTTTGGAGGCAATATTGCCTACCAAAGCCAAGGCTCCTGCAGTAGTCATCATTTTGTCAGCCGTATTGATATTGTCTTTGATCAGGATTGGGATGCCATGGAGCGGTCCTCGTATGGTACCGGCTTTGCGCTCAGCATCCAATGCTTTTGCTATCAGGAGTGCATCAGGATTGATCTCTATGATAGCATTGAGTTTGATACCAGCCTGATCGATGGCGGCAATCCGTTCGAGATAGGCTTGAGTCACCTTTTCAGCGGAAGTAGAACCGGCACTATACATTTTTTGCAATGATTCAATCGTCACCTCATCCAGATCAAATACATCGGTTGCTTCAGATTTAGACTGCACAGTTAGGTCTTTGCACCGACTCAGGAGGAGTGTATTGATACCAGCTGCAGCCAGGATTGAATGGTGTATAAAACGGCGTCTGGAAGACATAAAGATTAATTTAAGTTGTTGAAAATAAGCTAATTTTAATAAGGATCACAAGATTTTCCATTAATCCAGTTATAAAAATGAAAACATTTAAGAGCGATATTTCTGATAAAGAATTTCCTGAGACAGATAGAATATCAGGTAGGACTATCCGCCCAATGATCATGGATTTGATAAGACAGGATAGTTCTTCATTTGGCCAGGAAAGCAATATATCACTGAGTGAACTTAATTTTTACAGAGAAAAATACATCTCCCAGTTTTTACTCAAAGAAATCGGCGAACTGTCTGAATTGGAAAAAAATGTGATGACTTCTGTATCTGAAGAATCCACCTTGTCGGATAAAATAAATAAAGAGGATACCGATTCCATCACATATGGTCAGCATATTGCAGATAAAGTAGCCATATTCGGTGGAAGCTGGACCTTTATCATTTCTTTCGGAGTTTTTCTGGTCATTTGGATCATGGTGAATGCGTTTTGGTTGTCCAATAAAGGCTTTGATCCATATCCATTTATCTTGCTCAATCTGATCTTGTCTTGCCTGGCTGCTATGCAAGCTCCGGTGATTATGATGAGTCAAAACCGGCAGGAAGAAAAAGACAGAGAGCGGGCAAAAAAAGATTATATGATCAATCTCAAATCAGAGCTGGAGATCAGAATATTGCACGAAAAAATTGACCACCTAATCATGAAACAACAACAAGAGCTGTTAGAAATACAAAAAGTTCAAATTGATATGATGAATGATATTTTAACACAAGTCAACCTAAAAAAATTAGCTTAAAATGGTTCTGAATTCTGATAGATTATTTTATAAAAACTTCTTGAAAAAATTTAAATCTTTTAAACAATCTCATTTTGAAGGAAATAAGCATGCTCAGTACTTGACTAGCAATATTTTACGTAGTCTAAAGCCTATACACCAACAGGTTATCCACACCAAACCAACAGGGTGAAAACCCGAATGCACCGTTATAAAGATTTTTAATTGCAACAGCCTCACTACATTTGAGACGATGACTGATATTAAAGTTCAGTTATATATATTTTTTAAGATTATGTTTGTCACTGTATAATGGAAAAACCTGATTCAATAGTCAATATCAATACCGCGGGACGACGAGCGATCAAGAAAGTGGAGGACGATGCGAGTGTCATGACTTATGGCAGGATACAACCACAGGCAGTACCACTCGAAGAGGCAGTGCTTGGAGCCATTATGATCGACAAAGATGCACTCGCCGTAGTTATCAATATACTCAAGCCTGAAAGTTTTTATAAACCACAAAATCAGCTGATATACCGATCTATGTTGGGGCTTTTTGAAAAGACTCAGCCTATAGACCTGCTCACGGTACACGAAGCGCTCAAAAAAGCTGCTGAACTAGAAAATGCAGGCGGGATCCAATACCTGGTAGATCTGTCGAATAAAGTAGGCTCTGCAGCCAATAGTGAGTATCACGCCCGCATCGTGGCTCAAAAATTTATCCAACGTGAATTGATCCGTATAGGTACCTCGACGATTAGTGGTGCTTTTGACGAGACCATGGATGTCTTTGACTTGCTGGACGAGACAGAAAAAAACCTGTATGATGTCACCCAGGGCAACCTCAACCGGGGTTATGAGACCTTAGGTGCTTTGGCAGCCAAAGCTCAAAAACATCTGGAGCAAATATCTCAAAGGGAAGAAGGTCTCACCGGAGTTCCTTCCGGATTTACAGCCCTGGACCGTCTAACCTCCGGCTGGCAACCATCAGATTTGATCATCGTAGCGGCCAGACCGGGTATGGGTAAAACTGCATTTACCCTAGCTATGGCACGCAATGCAGCATTTGATCACAAAATGCCGATCGCTATATTTTCTTTGGAGATGGCCAGTCAACAATTAGTGACCAGGTTGCTCTCCCTCGAAGCTGAGATTGAAGGTGGCAAAATGCGGAATGGTCGCCTCGAGCCGGAGGAGTGGTCCAAACTTCATCAGGCCATCGAAAAAATGAGTGATGTGCCGATCTATATCGATGATACACCTGGTATCAACATTTTCGAGCTCCGGGCTAAATGCCGAAGGCTCAAAATGCATCATGACATCAAAATGATCATCATAGATTATCTGCAGCTCATGAGTGGCCGCAGCGATAACAAATCGGGTACTCGTGAGCAAGAGATATCGTCTATCTCCAGAGCACTCAAAGGGCTTGCCAAAGAATTAAATGTACCCGTAATAGCCTTATCTCAGCTCAGCAGGGCGGTCGAGACCAGGGGTGGAGCTAAAAGGCCCATGCTATCAGACTTGAGGGAATCTGGCGCCATCGAGCAGGACGCGGATATCGTCACTTTTATATACAGGCCGGATTATTATGAAATGGAAGGCGTAGACGATTCCTTGCCCAAAGGTGTGGTAGAAATCATTATTGCCAAACATCGAAATGGTCCGCTAGATACTGTTCAACTCAAATTTATTGATCGATTTGCTAAGTTTACAGACCTGGAGGATTTTGATTTTACAAAATTACGTGGGGATATGCCTACTCCTGCACAAACGCCATTTAGTGGATTAATCACCCGACAAAGCAGGATGAATTCTGACGACGATGTGCCATTTTGATTAGAGGGTAGCAGTCAGAATCGGCAGTCAGCAGTCAGAAGGTAGCAGTCAGCAGATAGCAGTCAGATTTCTGAGTCTGAGTCTAATCTTTGAAATCTGAAGTCTGATCTATTAAAACCCTATAGAATTACCACCATCCACACAAAGAACAGTTCCGGTGACAAAACCTGAATCCGCTGAAGCATAATAAGCTGCCGCAGCACCGATATCGGAGGGTTGGCCCATCCTACCCATAGGCGTACGCGCGAAGACTTTGGCTTTGCGAGCAGGATCGTCATTGAGCGCTTTAGCTGTCATAGCAGTTTCGATAAAGCCGGGGGCGATACAATTGACTCGGATACCCCTGCCGGAGAGTTCAGCTGCCATCGCCCTCGTAAATCCTTCAATAGCGGTCTTGGAAGCTGAATAGGCAATGACCCTGGGCAATCCATACTGAGCAGCCATAGAGCTAATATTGATGATAGACCCTTGCTCGCGAAGTAACATGTCTTTCACTACTTCCCGGGTGATGGCAAATACTGCGCAGAGGTTGGTCGTCAATACTTTTTGAAAATCTTCGTCGGTCACTTCGACAAAATCTTTTTTCATATTGATACCGGCATTATTGACCAGGATATCTATTTGACCAAACTCTTTGACCAGATTAGCTATGAATGGTGGTATAGAGGAGAGGTCAGACAGGTCACATGCCCGGGCATAAGCTCCATCGCCAATCTCGGAAAGTGCAGCATTGAGTTTAACCTCGTCCCTACCGACGATAATGGTCCTGATACCTGCTTTTACAAATTTCTGGGCAATACCCAATCCGATGCCTGAGCCACCGCCGGTTACAATAGCTATTGGTGAAGTTTCACTCATGATTCTGTTTGTTGTGATAATGGTTTTGTATAGATAGGAAGCACAAAATATAAAATTACTTTCTAAGACTGGATTGCCGGACCAGCAATTCGTGATGAAGAACAATAGTTTTGGTCATTTGTAATGAATGTGATCCTCGGAGATGACTGATGAGCTGACTGGCGGCGAGCTCACCCATTTCGTATCCCGGATAATTGATGGTAGTCAAATTGGGTTCGATCACAATAGATATAGGGTCATTGTTAAATCCAACTATGGCGATGTCTTCAGGAAACTTGATACCGTTTTCTTTAAGTTTAATCATACATCCTACTGCTGAGCTATCGTTGGCAGCAAAGATACCATCTGGTCTTTTTCTCATAGCGAGTATGCGCTTAGCAATTTCATGCCCTGATTCCATGCTTAGGTTGGCTTCCAGCACAAGTTCTTCTTTAAATTCTATTTGATGTTTGGCCAGGGCATTTTGATAGCCTTGCAGACGGTGACGGTATATCTCCAAACCTGTATCGGCAGTGATATGTACGATCTGTCTACATCCCTGGTCTATCAGATGCTGCGTGGCGTCAAAAGCTGCTTTTTCATTGTCCAGCACTATATTGGTAAAAGGAGATTGTGATGAGGTCCTGTCAAAAAATATGAGGGGAATCTTTTTATGGAGAAATTGATCAAAATGATTAAGATTGGTGGTGCCATATCCAAGTGAAACAAGGAGGCCATCTACCCTGTTTTTAAACATTGTTTGCGCACTATCTATCTCTTTTTCAAGGGCTTCGGCGGATTGAGATATTATCAGATTATATCCGGCCCGATTGGCTATAGATTCCATCCCTGCTATGACTGTAGACATAAAATAGCTGTTGAGACGGGGGATAATGACTCCGATCGTATTTGTTTTTTGTGTCCTTAGGTTTTTTGCAAAATGATTGGTCCTGTACCCGAGGGATTCTGCTAATTCTATAATTCTCTTTTTAGTCTTTTTGTTGACGACAGGGTCGTCTTTTAAAGCTCTGCTTACAGTCGCAATAGAAAGTTTGAGCGATTTAGCCAGGTCATATATGGTGATGTCTTTTTCTCTCATCATTGTTGAGGAAGAAGACAAATTTAAAAAAAAATTATGAAAAAATTGTAAGCGATTACATTTTTATCAAAATCGTGTTATATATTCGTTCTTTCTAAAAAACGCTTGCTTTTTTCTGTATTTAATCAAAAAATGATATGATAAAAAAACTTTACTTAACACTGTTTCAAGCCAAAACGGCTTTTTTACTGATGTTACTAGGCAGTTCCTTTACGATTCTTGCCCAGGACATCAAGGTTTCTGGTATTATACGGGACGAAAACGGGGATGGTGTGCCGGGTGCTACTATTCTAGTTAAAGGTACTAATTCAGGCACAGCCTCAGATGTAAACGGTTACTATTCACTCTCTGCACCTGCCACTGGTATTCTTACCGTCTCATACATAGGTTATCAATCCATGGATATTTCTATCAATGGGCAATCAACACTGGACATTACTATTACCCCGGCGGCCTCTTCACTAGATGAAATCGTGGTAATAGGCTATGGATCTCAGAAAAAAAGAGATGTTACCGGATCGGTTACCTCTGTCAGTGAAGTTACGCTCAAAGAAGTACCAGCTCCCAATATTCTTAGTCAACTGAAAGGTAGAGCAGCTGGTGTTTCAATAGTAAGTAATGGATCTACTCCCGGATCTCAAGGATCTATTCGCATACGGGGAAACAGGACTTTGACTACCGGAAACGGCGATGGTTTGGATGGTCCCCTGGTGGTGGTAGATGGTATCCCATATGGAGGCTTAAATGATATCAATCCGGATGATATAGCTAGTATGGAGATATTGAAAGATGCTTCTGCGACTGCCATCTATGGTTCGAGGGGTGCAGGTGGGGTCATTTTGATTACTACCAAAAGAGGAAAAGTGGGTAAGCCGGTCCTGACATATGATGGTTACCATGGTGTGACTGATGTTTTAGCTAAATACCATGTAATGAATGGCCAGGAATATGCCCAGTTTAAAGATGATGCAGCCAAATACAACACGGTCTCTCCAGGGACTACACCTTATCCGTTGACGGCCTTAGAATCGGCTAATCTGGCAGCTGGGGTAAACACGGATTGGCAAGACTTACTTTATCAACAAGGATTTAATACCAGCCATCAACTCGGCTTACAAGGTGGAGTAGAAAATACGCAGTATTCTCTTGGACTTGGTTATTTTAATGAGAAAGGTGTTATTTCTCAGCAAAATTTTGACAGAATGAGCATCCGGGCCACGCTGGATCAAAAATTAGGAAAAAGCATAAAAATTGGATTAAACACCATCAATACACTTTCTCATACCAATAATCCTGGCGGCGGTGGCGTACCGGGATTTTTGACTGGCCTTTCTCCATTGTCAAAACCTTATAATGATGATGGATCTGTAAATTTATTTCCAAAACTCGGTTCCATCGATGCCGCTCAAATCTCCCCACTTACCTTGATATCCAGGGCAGATGACATCGTATCGAATTCAAGAAGCATTCGCACATTTAACAGCTTATATGGAGAAGTAAATATCCTGGATGGTTTTAAATACAGATTCAATGCAGGTTTGAACTTTAGCCAGTCTGCATTCAATGGTTATGGACCTCCAAATACATATGTCAATAATGCAACAGTACAGAGTTCATCGAATGCTGATCTGAGTAATACAGAGTTTTGGGATGTAAATCTTCAGCACTTATTATATTACGACAAAGTCTTTGCTCAAAAACACAAATTAGGCTTGACTGCCTTGTTTGAAGTAACCAAAAATCATTCTTTGGGATCCAACTTCAATGTCAAAGGGGTGCCTGCTGATTATATTCAAACTGCCAATTTCGCTTTGGCATCCGGTGCTCCTACTGCTAATGCCAACAATGGAAATTTCTTTTCCGAGACAGGTCTATTATCCTACATGGCACGGGCAAACTATTCCTATGATGGAAAATACATGATCACTGCTACTTATCGCAGAGATGGTTCTTCTACACTCTCCCCTGGAAATCAATATTTTGATTACCCTGCTATTGGTCTTGGATGGAATGTAACGAACGAACCCTTTATGAAAGACCTTTCATTCCTGACTAATTTGAAGCTTAGAGGTGGATGGGGTATCTCAGGTAACAGAAATGTTGGGGCATACTCCACCCTAGGAGCATTATCTGCCGGATATTACAATTTTGGCACTACGACCGCCGGTCAGGTTCTGGCGTATACCGTGACTAATTTGCCTGCGAGTGATCTTGGGTGGCAGTCTACATCACAAATAGACTTTGGATTAGAGATTGGCCTGTTTAAAGATCGTATTACCGGCAATTTTGATGTCTATCATCAGAAGACCAAGGACATCTTGCTTTCTGTGAGTCTGCCACCGAGTAACGGTGCCGGCTCTACATTAAAAAACCTGGGAAGGACTGAAGGCAAAGGATTTGAATCTTCTGTGACGGTTGATATTTTTAGAAACCCTTCTGGCTTTAATTGGAGTACAGATCTGATATACTTTTACAACCGGGAGGAAATCACTCAGCTCACTACACCTAAGGAGTTGGATAACAAAGGCAATGGCTGGTTTGTAGGCCAACCGCTCACCGTAATCTATGATTATAAGAAATTAGGCAACTGGCAATTGACTGATGCCAGCGATGGCACTTTGGCCAAACAAACTTCGCCAATACAATTACCTGGACAGATCCGTGTGGAAGATGTAGATGGCAATGGCAAAATAGATGCAGCAGATCGACAAATTATAGGCAATTTCCAACCTAAATGGGAAGGAGGATTTACAAACAGAATTAGTTACAAGGGATTCGATTTTTCAACAGTAATATATGCACGCATGGGTATGAAAGCCTTAGTGCCTTATTTATCAGGTACCTCAGGCGGCGGGTCTGGTTTTGGATTCTTTAACCAGGGTCGATCAAATCAATACAAGGTCGACTATTGGACCAATGAAAATCCTACCAATGCATTTCCCCGCCCTGATGGCAATGCTGGGGTAAAAGATTTTGCTTCAGTGAATACTTATTATGATGGTTCTTTTATAAAAATGCGAAGCATCAATCTTGGCTATACTTTTAATTCAAAATCTTTGAGTAAAGCCGGGATATCAGGGGCCAGGGTTTATTTAAATGCAACAAATCCTTTCATTATATGGGCACCATTGGTCAGGGATGATTTGGGGGTTGATCCTGAAGGCAATAGTAATGCGACTACCGGAACTGTCATTGGAGATGGCGTTCCTACACGACAAATAAGTGTGAACCTAAACAATCCGCCTGTCAAACAAATTACTGGTGGTATAAATCTTAAATTCTAAATTGAATACAAAATGAAAAAAATACAATCATTTATTATAGCATGTTTTTTACTCGTTACATTGGGATGTGAAAAAATACTTGAAGAGCACCCCCAATCACAGATCGTACCGTCTTTTTTTACCTCTTCTGCCGGAGTACTGGGTGGAATAGCCGGAGTATATAATGATATAAGAAGTCAATGGGGTACCGAAGGATTTTCTATAGAAATGCAGGCCGGTACCGACGAATTCTTGCAAGGAGCCAGCAGCGGAGGAGGACCGGTGCATACTTATAATGGCCTCAATGCAACCAATTTTGGTTCTGCGTGGGGAGTAGCTTTTACGGATATTAATACTTTAAATGGAGTGTTAAAGTTTGGCCAGGAACTCAATGAATCAGAGACTATCAAAAAACAATATTTAGCGCAGGCCAAATTTCTCAGGGCATTTTGGTATTTTTATTTGGTTCAGACCTGGGGAGATGTGCCTCTTCACACGGAGTTTATCACAGTAGCCTCACAAAGTGCTACAAGGGATCCAGCTTCAGAAGTATATAAACTAATAATCCAGGATCTCACAGATGCCTCCGCCGACCTGCCTGATAAACCTACCGCTCCCTTCCTGGGGAAAGCTGCTACAAAGCCTGTCGCCAAATTTTTCCTGGCAAAGGCTTATCTTACCAGAGGTTGGTTGACTAATTCACAAGCAGATTTTGCAGAAGCGGCAAAAATTTCGAGTGAAATCATTGCCAACAAAGGAACCTATGGATTGGATTTGTGGCAAGATTTTGGGGATGCTTATCTACAGGCCAATGATTATGGAAAAGAAACCATGTTTGTCAGTGACCATGCCAATGATGCCAAATACGGTTATTATACGGTAGGGGGCGCTGCCTCAGGTGGTGCCGCTCAAAATCTTACGCCCTGGTTTACTAACTGGAATTACCCGGCTGTAAGTGGTATCAATTCTTTTTTAAATGCAAATGGCGCCCTCTCCAACAGTGGTACTGCGGGCATGGTCAGGGATGCATTTTACGGTCGGCCATATATTCGTATCAGGCCTAATAGTTATAAGTGGCCCACAGGACCCAATGCAGGCAAAAATTACTTTTTAGACCAGGCTTTTGTGAAAAGAGATATTGATTCAAGATTTGCCAATACTTTCTACACGGTATATATCTCCAATACGGCTACCAACAATCCTTCTACAGCTGCTAATAATAAACGTGGGATCGGATACACCATGCGGGTAGGCGTAGATACAGCTGTTTTGTTTACCGATTACGAAGTCCCAGGCGCACCGCAGTTCATGGGCACCACTCCTTTCAAGGGAATAATCGTACCTCCCAGTCTTTGGAAATCAGATATATACCCGGCGGTTAAAAAGTTTATGGATCCGACCCGAGGTTCCAACTTCAATGATCCTTCTACGAGGCCGGTAGTGCTGACTCGTTTTTCTGAAGTATATCTTGTTGGAGCCGAAGCTTATTTACAAGCCGGCGATAAAGCCAAAGCAGCAGAACTACTCAATGTAATTCGCCAAAGAGCCGCGTATCGAAAATCTAATACCGCTGATCAAAATACTGCAGCTGCCGAAGCCATGAAAATTACCGCTATTGATGTGACAGTTGATTTTATTTTGGATGAAAGAAGTCGTGAACTTTTTGGCGAGTGGATGAGATGGCATGACCTGGTTCGTACCAAATCTTTAGTCAGTCGCATCAAAGCATGGAATCCTGAGTCAGGCGCTAATATTAAAGATTTTCACGTGTTGCGACCGATCCCACAATCGCAAATCGATCGAACCGTGGAAGGGCCTGCATTTCCTCAAAATACTGGATATTGATTTCCCTGAAGCATTTATTATAAAAATTGTTTAAAAATAGAGGTAGTTCGAACTGCCTCTTTTTTTTGTGCAGTTCGGTAACTGATCATCCCAGGCTAAGGATCTCCTCCCACACCTTTTTCAAAACAGGGATACCATGTTCCGTGTTATGTTTCCTGTTATTTAAAACCCTTTCTCCTGGATAAGTGATCTTGGTCGAAGGGTTCATCTTGATGGATTGATGATAGTCGTCTATGATTTGTTGGACGGTTTTTGGGATAACCGAATGATTGCCCAACCTGCCCAATTCGATGGCGATAAATACCTGGGATATATCTGTTTCGATACCCGCTTTAGTGATTTCGTGTCCGGCCAGCCCAGCGGATAATACGGTAGATAAAATGTCCAGCAAAAGTGATAATCCGGCACCTTTCCAATAGCCGATTGGCAAAGCTCTTCGGCTGGTAAGGACAGAGGCTGGATCGAGTGTCAATTGGCCTTCCTGATCATAACCGCCGTATACGGCTAAAGGTTGATCATTGAAAACCGCCAATTCCATAGCACCAAATGAGTACTGGGACATGGCCATATCCAGTACAATCGCTTCGTCCTGATAAGGCAAGGCTATGACGAAAGGATTGTTGCCCAATCTGGAGTCCAAGGCTCCCCAGGCAGGCATGACACCAATCGTGTTGGTCATACCTATAAATACATATCCGGCTTTGGCGGCATGCCAACCATAGGTTCCACCCCTGATCCAATGATTGGTATTGGCCAATGCTACGCATCCGATACCATACTCATGCGCGAGCCGCATTGCAGCGTCCGTGGCATGTAGTGCATTCAAGGCACCGGGCCCACGATGACCCACCCATTGCTCGATCGCCCCAAATTTGTGATGCAAGGTAGGTACTGCCTGAGGCACCACGTACCCATCTTTTACATATTGCACAAACCTTGGAAACCGATTTACCCCATGGGTATAGATGCCGTCCACACTATTGACTGTAAATATTTCGGCCAGGGCAGTGGCTCTGGATTCAGTAAATCCCAACGGCAATAAGATGGATGTAAACCGATCCCGCATCTCGTCAGCGGCAATGATTATAGTAGGAGCAGACATGTACTATTGTTTTAAAAATGATTCACTTTGGAGCTTCAGATAGGAGGATTTTCCTGAAGGTTGCCGGACTACCGTTCTGAAAAATGATTAAACCTGGAGCTGCACTTTTAATGAAGTCACCTTATCAGCAGCAAGGTGCATTGCCTGATTGACATCATTCAAAGGTAGCACGCCGGTAATAAATGGGTTTAAGTCAATTCTGCCAGACATAACCAACCTGATGGCTTCATCAAATACATTGCCATACCGAAAGGATCCTAAAAACTGAATTTCTTTGACCATCACCATATTGGCTGGCAAGGGCACATCTATAGTACCCAAAGTACCTATCTGAACTATCGTACCGCCCGGTCTGACCAGGTCAAAAGCTTGTCGTAGAGCAGGTCTGGCTCCGGAAGCTTCAAATATCACATCAAATCCGTCACCGGTCATTTCTTTTACCTTGCTTTCTATCTGTGGGTCTGTTGGATCCAGGGTATAGTCGATCTTACATTTCGAGGCAAAGGTGCGTCTCTCCTGAACGATATCACTCACCACGACCGGTACCGCACCAAAGGCTTTGGCTGTGATCGCTGTCAGCAGTCCTATAGTGCCACCTCCCGTCACCAATACTCTTTTACCAGCTACTGTCATCGGTCTTTTGACTGCGTGGAGGGCGACAGCCAGTGGCTCGATCATCGCACCATGTCCGTCATCCATGCCATCGGGTAAGAGATGGCATTGATCTGCTCTCACTGTGAGATACTCCGCCATAGCCCCATTGGTGGGAGGGTTGGTACTGCCACTACCCAGCATGACAGTATGCCGGCAAAGGTTGCCCCGACCACCTTTGCAGTAATCGCAGTATCCGCAGGCTCGGGCGGGATTGACAGTGACCCGGTCTCCGGTACGCAAAGAAGATGCTCCGTTGGCATCAGCAACTTCAGCTGTTAGTTCATGACCTAATATGAATGGCCGGGTAGGAGTAAAACTGCCACAATATCCATCCTCAAAATAGTGAAGATCGGATCCGCAGATGCCTACTCGCTTCACCCGGAGCAGTACCATACCGGGCAGGAGGTCAGGTTGATTAAATTTTTCGAGCCTAAGGTCTTTAGCACCATGCAGCACTGCCGCGTTCATAGAATTGTCCACTCAGTAGATATTGAATTGTTTTAAATTTATAACTCATAGACAAAATAAGGGCTTCATCCTGATTTGTTTCTGATTATAATCTACAATTTTATGAAGAAATATTTGCATTTCAATTAAATTTCAAAAGAGATGTAATTAGGCTTAGGATAAACCAGGTTTTTAATCTAATGGATAAATAAATAAAGTTTTACTTTTTATATGGAATCAATAACCAGGAAAAAATTTTTACAACGCACCGCACTGGCAGGTGTAAGTATTCTTTTAAACTCGCTGCAGGGCTGGTCTTCAGCCAACGGGGATAAAAAACTGCGGGTGGGCCTGATCGGATGTGGAAGTGTCAGCAATCGATATATACCACACCTTCAATCATCCCCTTTGGTAGAGATAGTCAGCCTTTGTGATATAAAGTATGAACGGGCGGTAGCTCAAAATAAGCTATACCAGGTGAATGCCGCTACTTATCCTCATATCGATCAGATGCTGGCCGGTGTACCTTTTGATATGATGATCACGACGACTGATATGCAGCTGCATGGAGCACTCAATAAAAAAGCTTTGATGGCCGGCAAACATGTATGGAGCGAAAAGCCTATGGCCAACACGTATGCAGAAGGCAAGGCCTTGCTCGACCTGGCCAGGAGTAAGAACCTTCGGTTTTGGGGTGCGCCGGCCGTAGTCAATAGTCCTCAATTTGCTTTTATGAGCAAATGCATCCAGGAAGGCAAACTCGGCAGAATCGCCAGTGCGCATGGTCAATATGGGCATACAGGACCAGGCTGGAGCGCCTTTTTTTATGAGAAAAATGGTGGGAGTATGCCTGATCTTGGCGTGTACAATATAGCCTCCCTCACAGGTCTTTTGGGTCCGGCAAGATCAATAGTATCCATGTTGAGTATAGTCAATCCCGATCGGACTGTCGACGATAAAGGCAAAATCAAAGTCGAAGCTGAAGACAATGCACATATCCTGATGCAGCACGATCATCATGTGATCAGTCATGTCATGTGTGGTTTTAATTATTTTGACCCTCATGGTCATGAAGCCAAAGATCAAAAATTACATTCGATTCAGATCTATGGGGATCAGGGTAATCTCAGATTGATTGGTTATGATTGGGAGTCCAATGGCGTATACCTCGATAATTCGTGGGACCACCCTCCAGTCCTGTATCAGGAAGATTCCGAGGGTTATGTCTGGCAAGAAGGAGCTACCAGGGTAGCTGAGTCTTTAATCAATCATGCAGAGCCAAGGATCAATGTCGAGCATGCACTCCATGTGCTTGAAATCATTGAAGCTGCCAGGAAATCTTCCGCCTCTGGCAAAAAAATTCCGTTGAAGAGCACATTTAAATGGCCCATGGTTTGATATGGACTCAATAACATTTAATTTAACCATACTGAATATCCGCAAACGCTGCTCTGGGGGCATACCCAATATTTTTGTAGATATGATTGGATGTCGGATTGGCTTTGTCAGTAAATAAACCGCAGTATCTGAATCCTTGTGATAAGATGACTTCACTCAACCTATGAACGCAGGAGGTGGCATATCCTCTGCCTCTCAGGTTTTCTGGAGTATATACGTAGCCTACGATCCCGATATTTTTTGTTTTGCGTGCGATCGCAGCCATGCTGACTATCTCACGGTGGTCTACCCATTTGAAAAAATTACCTGCATTGATTTTACCCAACACGCTTTTATGTATTTGTTCTAAAGGTTGTTTAGGAAATATATTTGCATCTTTTTCGAACTGGATCGTCCATGCAGTCAACAGATCCAAATCATCACTCGTGGCTGATTCAAAATCGCCGGATGCCAAAGGCAATGGATTGACTTTGTCTAATTGGTGCACAATTACAGTTTCCGTTTTGATTTGTTTTTTACCATAAAAATTTGAAAATTCGGTGGCATAAAATGTTTCTCCAATGGCTCCATAAACCTCTATACCTTGATCCAGGTAATAATCAGCCAAAGGTCTTATCTGCGCTGTATTTTTTGTGGACCCTGTCACGATGACTTTGGCTATTGTTTTGATAGAAGAAGCTTGAATCTGGTCAGCTTCGATCGAGTTGATAAAAACACATTGATCATACACTTTCATTTTATCCTCGAAACCATAACAGATACCCAGCATGAGGTTGTTCTCAAGTTCTTTCTGCTCCAAAACGGATTCGGTAGCATCGAGGAAAGCTTGTGGAGTGTTATAGGATACAATCGTGGACATTGCAGTTCAATTTTTTTTTACAGAATTGCCGGTTTCAACAAAGCACCGGCTTCTTTGTCTATGAATACGTAACCCTCCGGATGAATCTGCATAATACTGGCAGGAAATGAGGTAGTGATCGGCCCTTCGACGGAGTTTTTGATGACTTCAGCTTTTTTGCCTCCTGTGGCTATAAGTATTACCCTGATAGCTTCGATTAAGTAAGATAGCCCCAGGGTGATCCCTTTGGTAAGAGTCACCGGTTGGTCAAAATATTTTTTACTTACCTCGATTGTAGTTTTGTCCAGTAGGATGACATGGGATTTGAGATCGATATCCACCTCTGGTTCATTAAACCCGATATGACCATTCATACCCAATCCTACGATCATGATATCGATGCGGCCGCCCCGTGCTTGAATAAAGTCGTCCATGAGGTCACATTCCTCATGAAGATCGCGCGAAAGCCCATTGAATAGGTGATATTGATCTTTAGAAAGATGTAATGGATGGGCCAGTCTATGCATAAAATCATAATGACAACTTCCTTTGATCTCAGGGGATACACCTACCCATTCATCCAATTCGATAAAACTGCATCGAGATATATCTATTTTTTCCTCTAACACCCTTTGTACAAATAGTTCACAAGTGAGTTTGGGGGAATCTCCGGATGCAAAGCATATCAATGCATTTGGTTTTTTTGCTATCACACTGAGAAGGTCTGTGGCTGCCTGTACCGCGAGTGAATAAGTATCTTCAAAAATTTTTATTTTCATGGGTGTAGATTGATAATGAATAAGGCTATTTTTAGACTGGCATCCGGTGGTCCATATAACAATGCATGCCCTCCGCAGAAAAAGATCGATCCCAGTATCAGAAGAAGCACTTTGAGCATGAAGAAATTATATATTGGCCTCTAAGATAATTTATAGTTCCCAACAAGGCTTCATACACGCTTGATTTAAAATATTTATAAAATTTCTAATCAAAAAGGTGAATGTTTTTTTTTCGAATCTATTTTCTTCAGCTGGAGCATTAACTTTAACCCTTTCTCTTTTAATTAAAATGCTGCATCATGAAATCAAAAATCATTATTTTCTTTTTTTTCAATATCCTAAGCACCCTTTCAATTAATGTGCAAGGGCAATCTGACACCAATATCCTGGTCAAGCCAGAACGGATCGTTACGAAGCACACCGTCAAAATTGATAATAAGGTCATCAATTATACAGCCGTCGTAGGTACTTTAATATTAAAAAACGAAAAGGACGAATCCATTGCTTCGATAGGGTATACCGCTTATACTAAAGAAGGTGAAGCAGATCTTTCGAAAAGACCCATCACCTATTCATACAATGGAGGACCTGGATCTTCCTCTATGTGGTTGCATATGGGTATCATGGGGCCGCGTCGGGTAGTTGTCAATGATCCTTTGCCCAATGGTCCTGCTCCATATAAAATTGAAGACAACAACTATTCATTGCTCGATATCTCAGACATCGTGATGATAGACCCTGTGGGCACTGGCCTTAGCCGGGCTGTTGGCAAATCCAAAAACAGTGAATTTTGGGGTGTCGATTCGGACATAAAATCTGTCAGTCAATTTATCAGGGATTACACGAATGAAAATGAAAGATGGAATTCGCCCAAGTATTTGTTAGGAGAAAGCTATGGCACTTTTCGTTCAGCAGGAGTGGCTGATTACCTGCAATCCAGACTTGGAATAGCATTGAATGGTATTGTCCTGGTATCCAATGTCCTGGATATCCGGACCCTTTCTTTTAATCCCGGCGATGATATTTCTTATATTCTCAACCTTCCATCCTATGCTGCTGTAGCGTGGTACCACAATAAAATCAGTCCCAAACCAGGCAGTTTGACAGATTTTTTAATGGAGGTGAGAGCTTTTGCTTTAAAAGAATATGCCCTTGCATTAATCCAGGGGGATCAGTTGACTGCGGGAGATCATGACAGCATGATCAAAAAATTGGCCGGTTATACAGGGATTTCCACTTCCTATTGGGCCAAAGCCAACCTGAGGGTCAATCAACCACAATTTTGCCAGGAACTTTTAAGAGATGAAGGCCTGATCGTCGGGCGTTTAGATGCCAGATATACCGGGGTCACACAGAATTTATTGAGTGAGTATGCTTTTGAAGATCCACAATCGTCTGACATCAGCCCAGCTTATATTTCTTCTTTTATGCATTATTTTACGACCGAGTTAAAAGTAGGTAAAGACAAAAAGTATAATTCAAGTGCTTATGGTCTCACAGGATTTGACTGGGACTGGAAACATAAAAGAAGTGAAGGGCTATTTGGAGATGCCACATCTCCCAATACTGGCCCAGATCTCATCCATGCAATGTCCAATAATCCCAGGTTGAAAGTACTGGTCTTGAATGGCATATATGATCTGGCCACTCCTTTTGGAGCTTCAGAGTATACATTTGATCACCTTGGGTTACAGCCTAAAATCAGATCCAATATCTCCCATAAATATTATGAAGCGGGTCATATGATGTATGTGCAATCAGAGTCCGCATCTAAGTTTAAAAAGGATGTTGCGGAATTTATTTTAAGTGGTTTGAAATAATTAATTTTTACAAGATGAATGGTACTTTATTAATCGCGCTGATACTTAATCTCAATCTATACACTGCTGCTTCTATCCAGGGTGCCTGGCAATTAAAAGGGTCAGGTGATCCCGGAGAAGTAGCTTCGCTCATCATCACTGCTGATTACATGTCGGTAGCAGTGTACAATGAGTCTACCCATGAATTTTTGCGGACCTACGGAGGGACCTACACTTTGACTGATCAAAAACTTAAATGGTCCCTGGAATATGATTCAAAGGATACCATGATGATCGGTAAAATAGTAGATTTTTCATACCAACTTTCCTCCAATGCTCTGACGCTGGAGCGAGAGTCCAAAGTCACCTGGACCAGGATAGATGACCATCAATCCGACCTCGCAGGCTGTTGGCGAATCACTGCACGTGTGGGTAACGATGGCACAATGAATGCCATGCCTCAAGGAGCTCGAAAAACGCTTAAAATCATGAGTGGGACAAGATTCCAATGGTTTGCGATCAATCCTTCTACCAGGCAGTTTTCCGGCACCGGAGGAGGTAACTACACC
>OBID01000141.1_pt1 | contig 31234 bp, 22 predicted proteins | sample 1519781 | NCBI WGS metagenome assembly OBID01 (sample SAMEA3991478, study PRJEB22521) | metagenome | biome: anthropogenic terrestrial biome; feature: sewage plant; material: sludge | place: Sweden | collected 2012-09-26 | reverse complement strand
GAAGGAGTACTGTCTTTAAAATTAATTTCAGTAATTGTTCCCTGTGTCAGAAAATAAAGTAAATTAAAAAATAAAAATATAAATTTAAACATAAATCCATCCCACCTTTTTCTAATACCAAAATTATATCATTTTATTTTTTATATGTCAATGATATTATTTATTTTGGTCCGTGTAAAGTGTAGTGATACGCGTAAGTGAAGGAAGATGGCAGATTGAAGCGTGCTTCCGTAATTTAAAAACTGATTTTGAAGCAAGACCGGTATATGTCAGAACTGAACAAAGTATCAAGGCTCATTTTCTTGTATGTTTCCTTGCACTATTGATTTACAAACTGCTTGAAAAGAAACTGGAGAAGAAATATACATGCGACGAAATACTTGATACGCTCAAGTCAATGAATTTTGCAGATATTGAGGAATAAGGGTTCATGCCACTTTATGAAAGAACTAAAATCACTGATGATCTTCATGATAAATGTGGATTCAGTACTGATTTTCGATTCATTACAAAGCAGAAAATGAAAAACATCGAAAAAATCAGCAGACAGATAAACTATCCTGTCTGCTGGCTGTGTTTTAAGATTCTGAAAGATAAAGTGTGACCTTATCTTGTATACGTTCTGCAGTTTCTTTTGCCGTTCCTTCTCCTGAAAAGAATTTCTGCATCTCTTCTTGGGCAATAAGATAAATTTTTGAATTTGATTTATCATAAATAATATTTTTATCAAACATATCTAATAACTCCTGAAATTTTTGCTTATTTTCTTTAGAATTTAAAAATTGATCTCCATTATTATTATTAGAAGTTATCATCTTCTTCATACTATTTTTCAATTGCTCTTTATTGAGTGGAAATATGTTTTCTTGCTGCATACTGTTGCGTTGACCATTATCATTTAATAATTCTTTTATAAATGTCCATGCCTCATCTTTTTTATCTGATGCTTCAGAAATTCCTATTCCGTTATAGGATAGTGCTATAAATGGTATATTATCTGAAGAAGGGATTCCCGCATTTACATATTCCGCTTCATTATATAAAAGATTATTAAACAATTCTGAAAAATCACTTACATACATACTTTTTGGGGTTTCTTCTATGTCAGTTCTATTCTCAGTAGAATTATCTTTTATAAAATCAAGGATTTGATAAAATGTTTCTGTTTTAAAATTACACTTATCTTTTTGATAATCTATATTGTCATGTATGTATGAATTAAGTAAGATCATATTCCATGTTTCAGGGTCATAAACCGGAATATTTAAACTATTATCATTAGCATATTTAATAAAATCATCAAGAGTCCAATTGTCGGGCAAACTATAATCTGACTTGATCCTTAATATCTCCAAAGAGCTTATAAATGGGATAATCTGAATGAGTGAGGAATCATATTCTGAATAAGTGAATGCACTATCTACATAATCCTCAACAGATATTTCATCATCTTTTTGAATATAGCCATTAAGATCAGCAAAAAGATTCTTACTGCTGTATTTCTTAATGTCAAAACTACTGTCAGTAATTATTATGTCAGGAATCTTTCCTGAAGCTATATTCTCATCTAATTTTGAATATCCGGAAACAGATGAATCACTATATTTGGAGTAATCATCACAAATTATGTTTATATCATCATGACTGTCATTAAAATTTTGAATAGCTTCTTTATATACAGGTGGAATATTTACTCCCGCAAGCATCAATTTTTTACACTCATTGTCAGAATGGAACATTCGGTAAATATTGTTATTCCCTTGTTCATCCATTCCGGTAAGAATATATTCTGAGTCTGATATCTGTGCAAATCCCGTCAACATCTGGATTGGATAATCCTTAAGATTAATAATCACATTCATTTCACCTGTAACAATATCAAGCTCATATACTGAATTGTCGCCCATATTATAACAAAAGATTTTATTTTCTGTTTCTATAGAATAATTGAGTAACATACATGTTGGATTTTCAGAACATATAATATTAGGGTCTCCAGATGTAGCATTCAGATCATTAAGGTTAATACTGCATATATTATTTTCACTGTCAAAAAAAATAATTTTATCCTTACCATCAGATTTTATATGTATTCCATACTGGCTTATATCAGGATTCTGTTCATTTATCAGTATTCCGTTACAATCATATATTTTAACTGAAGATTTATTATTATAATCACAACACACAAACCAGTAATTGTTTTTATCGTCAATCCAGAAATCAATAACCCCTGAAATTTCACCTAGTTCAACATTAATGATTTCAGAAAAATTTATTCCATCAGATGATTGTTTTATAACTGCAGTAATTGATTCAGATTTTGAAGAACCAGCACTTGCTAAATAAACTTGACCATCATTTTTATTATTGAAAAAAATATTTGACCCCGGAGAAATTGCAGGAATTTGATTTATAACTTTTGAGTTACTGTCAATAATCAGGATATAGCATCCGGAAAATCCGTTAAATTCATTGTTAAGAAAAATAATCTTATCATTTTCAAAATACCATTTTGTTGAATAATCCATTAATTCACCATCATACAAAACAGATCCTTCACAACTATCAAGATTATATCCATAAATTTTACCCTCATACCGGTAGCTTATATCATAAACCCCGTTGCCTTCATATATCTTTTCTGCATTTTTTATTTCATGTCTATCTATGGTCTTACCTGATTTTATATCTACAATATTAAGATACTGGGATGTCTGTCCATCAACAGCTGCAGTACAGGATATAAATAGTTTATTATCTTTAATAAAAAATGCATTTGCATTATCACCACAAGCAAATGCAAAATCTCCGAAATCAGCTGTTCTGTATGCTAGTGAACCATCAGCCTCAAATTTAATAAGTTCATATTTTTCTGCAATTTTATCAAATGAGAAAAAATAAGTACATCCATATTCATCAACCGTTGATATGACTGATGAAACATTATCAAGATATTCTCCGAGATATATTTTACTTATCTCATTTAATTCACAATCAAATAACGTTGAAACACCATTTCCTGTACAACAGATATAATTACCACATGTACCGCCTATATTCACAGAATCTTCCAGAAAAGTTGTACATTCATTTTCAGAACCGTCTGAACTATACCGGCAGATATAATTATTCATATTCTCATCTGATTCAATAGTATAGTATTTTTGATTATGATAAATAGCATCATATGAAAAATCATACTTTTGATGAATTTCTGATATTTTATTCCCTTCAGAATCATATGCAGAAAAATATAAGTTCCTGTCATCATAAGAATATTCCCCGAGTGTATATATATAATTATTGCAGAAATCTACTCCTGAATAATTACAAATTTTAGAATCAGGATTTATTTTTTTTATTGAATAAATCTCATTCTCTGAGTATTCTGACTGATTTTCAGAAAGTGAAGAATGACTCATTTCATCCTCAGGGATGATATTTTTATCTTTTTTACTGTTATTGCATCCACAAACCAATACAGCTATAAAAAGAACAAGTAATATTTTTTTCATATTTTAACACTCCATTTCACATTTAATATTAAAGTCCCGATCCAATTAAATTTTAAAAACCTTATGCTTCATTTTTTTATTTTGGTTTTTTTACTAAAGAACAAATTGGATAACTTATTCTATAATATCATATTTTTCTTTATTTTACAATGTATAAAACAAAAGAACGGTCTTTAGAATACTTACCATATTCTAAAGACCGTTCTTCGTATTATTGAGTTGGGGTGGAAGGATTTGAACCCTCGGAATGGTGGAGTCAGAGTCCACTGCCTTACCGCTTGGCGACACCCCAAAATGTATTATTTAGTCATTTTTTTGTATTTCCGTCTCACGACCTTTAATATTATATCACAACAGCACTAACTTGTCAACATATTTTCGCCAAAATTGTCATGCTATTTTTTATGTATTGAGGTTGACAATCAGGTCTGACAATGATACAATATTATTATTATTTTGAAAGGAATCTTATCAGGTGAAAAAAAGTAAAATATCTTCAATTACCTATATAGGAGTTACAGCCGCTCTTATTGCAGTCTGTTCACTAATTTCTATTCCTATGCCGTGGGGAGTTCCTGTTACACTCCAGACATTTGCAATCGCATTTGCCGGTTATTTTCTGGGATCTAAAAACGGTACTGTTTCTGTACTTGTATACATACTGCTCGGTGCAGTTGGTATGCCTGTGTTTTCAGGATTTAAAGGCGGATTTTCAGTACTTGTCGGTCTTACCGGAGGATTCATATCCGGATTTATTCTGCTTGCTTTTCTCTGCGGAGCAGCTGTAAAGTCAAAAAACAAAATGATAAAAGTTGTTTTTTCATTCTGCGGTATACTTGCTACTCATTTACTGGGGGTAATACAATTCTCTGTTATAAGCAGCACACCTGTTCTTCGTTCATTTCTGACAGTCTCACTGCCTTTTATTGTAAAAGATTTTGCATCACTTATACTGGCATTTCTGCTTGCAGTAAAAATACGGAACGTTTTATACAGCCGCGCAGTCAGCCCATTTTAAACATTTTGACTTAATCGTTTATTTCGTTTATGTATACTAGTACAATCTTTCTTTCAAAGCATTATAATTTCATTTATTCTATTGACATAATACGATATGACATATATAATAAAAGCAGTTGATTTAGTCACTTCAAATTAACTGTTTCTTACTTTCAGACTGGCACCTGACCAGTCCGATTTTCCAACTTTTTTCATTTTCCTTTATAATTTAATCACAAAAACACCGTATATGTAATTCCAACGTACATATACGGTGTTCTGTTTTATATTCATAAAAATTTTGCAGCATTAATTACCGTTTTAATTATGCATTTATATGTTTTTTTAATAGTCTGCATAAATCATACTGTATATCTTAAAATAGCAATAATTTGTGCAATCTCAATTAAAAATAACAATAAATCATTGATTTATTAAAAAAAATTGTGTATAATATAAATAAAACTAATAAAAACGGAGATGATGTATATGAAGATATTGTCAAAATTATGCGTAGCTGCGGTGATTGTATCATCTGCACTTTTGAGTGGGAGTGCTATGATTTCTACAGACTATAACAACTCAATGCTTAATGTGTCTGAAACAATGTACAAAAGTAATCTGTCTTATGCTCCCGAAATACCCTATTCCTCTTCATTGGGCTCGGTAGCATCGTCTGAATATGAAGATGAAATATTCCCTCAGAAATATGACCTCAGAGATTCCGGAATTGTTACACCTGTAAGGTCTCAGGGTGATTACGGTACATGTTGGGCTGTATGTGCTACAGAATCACTTGAAACACAGATATTAAAAAACAAGTATGAATCCGACATTGACCTTTCTGAATGGCATCTTGCATATTTTTCATATGCCAATAACGGAGTAGTTTCATCAGTTACAGATAATATTTTCAGAAATGGCGGTAACAATACATCAGCTGTGGCATCACTAAGCAAATGGGTAGGTGCAGCTTATGAAGAAAGAGCTCCGTATGATTCTTCACAGACACTTGATGAATCAATTAAATTCACTTCAGATTATCTTGTTCAGGATGTGTATAATGTAAGTCCCTGGCTTTCATCTCATAAAAGCTATTCAGTACCATTTATAAAAAAACTTATTTGTGATAAAAATGCTGTTTCTGTTTTTTATAACAGCTCAAAAGATTATTATAATCCTGATACATATTCTCAGTGCTGTCTTGAAACAGGCACAGAGGTTTCCCATGCTGTCCTGGTTGTGGGATGGGATGATAATTATCCAAAAGAAAACTTTCTTGAAGAAAATCGTCCTGAAAACAACGGAGCATGGCTTATCAAGAACAGCTGGGGTGAAAAATGGGGCGACAAAGGTTATTTCTGGCTTTCGTACGAGGACCGTTCACTGTGCGAAGCTGCATGTTACTTCTGTGAGCCAAAAGATACATACACAAATAATTATTATTACGATGACTACGGATGGGTAACGTCAATTGCGGCAGATTCAGCTCAGGAAAACCTCACCGGATATATGGCTAACATATTCACTGCAGAAAAAAATGAAAAAATAACAGCAGTTTCATTCTATACATCTGAACCTTCTGCAGAGTATGAGATATCCGTATACTCAGATCTTACAAACTCATATTCACCTGTAAAGGGTACTGAGCATCCTTCAACATCAGGTTCTGAAGAGTATTCCGGATACCATACAGTCAAGTTGGATACTCCTGTACAAATATCTGAAGGAAGGAAATTTTCAGCTGTCGTTAAAATTACAAATCACAAATCCCCCTATACTATTCCGGTCGATGCCTCTGTAATAACAACAATAGACGGTTTAATGTACAGAAATATAGATTCGTTTTCGCTATTGACTAATTCATTATCAAAACAAAGCTTTATAAGTGCTGATGGAGCAAATTGGGTAGATGTAGCATCCAGATCATATACATATAAATATCCTGAATTCCTTGAAATCGCCGGAAATTCTCACAAAATCAATCAGACAATCATAGGAAATGTATGCGTAAAAGCCTTTTCATCATCAGCCACAGATCCAAATGAAGGCACACTTACAGGAGATCTGAATCTTGACTTGTGTATAGACATGGAAGATGTAATTATAATGCAGAGATATATGTTTGGAACAAATCTTTCAGATACTGAATTCTGTGAAGAGAATGCAGACATAAATTGTGATGATACAATAAATATCCTTGATATTATCCTTCTTAAAAATATGATTGTTTCTTGATATATTTTTTAAAAGTGCAACTATATACAGCTCAGATCCGCATCTGCATTCAGCAGAACACCCAATTCCTGCTGAATGAAAATATGAAACTTGTCACCCCAAGAGCTTAAAAACATATTGACTAAATTATATCTATAGAATATAATTAAGATGTATAAGGTCATAGGGGGCCAACCAATGAAACATTTTACAATATTTATGCTTACCGCATCTGCATTGATTTTATGCATACTATTTTTACCTGTTTACAAAATCAATGCAGATGCAAACTATCCTGAAAAATTTGATCTGCGTGACTATTCCCTTGTTTCCGAAGTGAAAAATCAGGGCCAGTATAACATGTGCTGGGCATTCAGCGCATTGGGTTCAATAGAAACGCAGCTTCTTAAGCTTGGATATTCTGATCGTGATCTTTCAGAATGGCATCTTGCATATTCAAGTTATAACAGTATCACGCAGTTTCCTAAAAAAAGATCAGCATATGATGAGGGTGGTTCAAGCAACATCGCATCTGCAGTTCTTTCAAGATGGGACGGACTTTGTTATGAAGCTGACATGCCATATGATATTGCTGAAGAAGATATTACAGGACAGATAAAACCATCTCCGCCAATATACTATGTTCAGGATATTTATAATGTATTCCCGTGGATATCCCAAAAAAAGCATCATGATGTATCATATATAAAAAGCTTTATCTACAGTAAAAATTCGGTTTCATCTACTTGTTCAATTGACGATAAATACTATAATGCGGAAACAGCGTCACTTTACTGCAACAACAAAGACTACAACTGCAATAATGATAAATATTATCATTCAGTATTAATAATAGGCTGGGATGATAATTATCCCCGTGAAAATTTCTATAAAGACTCCATGCCAGATCATAACGGTGCATGGCTTGTCCGGAACAGCTGGGGGACGAACTGGGGATCCGAAGGATATTTCTGGATCTCATATGAAGACTGTTCGCTTCTGGAGGCTGTAGTATATTCATCAGAGAACAGTGTCCCATATCAGAACAATTATCAGTATGATGATTTCGGGTGGTCAACATCTATTTCATCAAACATTCTTCTGGAAATGTCAGGTGCGCCTGCTCCTCAGACCACAACAGGATATATGGCAAACATATTTGAATGTGTTCAGGACGAATATGTATCAGCCGTTTCATTTTACACTATTGAAGAAAATGCAAAATACGAAGTAACTGTATACAGTAATCTTACGAATATATCTGACCCCGTATCAGGCACCGCTTCATCTGTTACATCTGGCACGCAGAAATATCCCGGATATCATACAATTATCCTTAACGATAAAGTAAAAACAAAAGAATCAGAACAGTTTTCCATAGTTCTGAAAATAACAAACAATGTATCACCATATACTATTCCGATAGATGCAAGTATTCTTGTATATCCTCTTATTCAAAGGCAGAATCTTGACAGTATGTTTAATGTAGATCCTACATCCATTATGAAAAACTCCTACAAGGACGAAAGTTTCATAAGTTATGATGGAAATGAATGGTCAGACATATACCGCAAATCAATTCTTGCCCGTGATCTGGAGGGAAAAAATACGATTGCACCGGATGTACGGCCGGATGAAATTCTTAAATTAATACGTCCGGGAAATATATGCCTTAAAGCATTTACAACTGCATATTCCCCCTGCAAAGGTGATATAAATGACGATGGTGTTGTTACATCAAAGGATATCTTCATTCTGGCAGATATTATATTGGAAAAGGGCAAACCATCTGTTTCTCAGCAACAGTATGCAGATATAAACAATGATGGAACAATAAACATTACTGACATAACTGCTCTTATAAAATACATTATAAGTTTTTAATAGAAAACGCTGTAATAAAAAGAATAACAATCTTTTTATTACAGCATTTTTTATTTTATCCTGATAACAGATTCTTTTTGAACAAGGCTTCCCACAATATAGCTCATACCGAATGAATAGGTTTCATCCTCAAGTTTTTTCATTATTATTTCAACAGCCATTGCTGAAATACTTTCAAGATCTATACCAAGAGCAGTAACAGGAGGATCACTGATATCAGAGGCTATCTGATTTCCATAACTGACTACTGAAACATTTTCAGGAATATTCACTCCCATAGTTTTGAGTGTATTTATCAGACGGAGTGCAATATCGTCACTGTCACATACATATGATGTAGGCAGATCCTTTGTATCAATGTCAAAATTTCTTATTCGTTCATTGTCTCCCTCATGAATTACCCATTTATCATTTCTTTTAAGTCCATGTTTTATATGGGCTTTTATATACCCGAGATAAATATCACAGTCACTGTCAGTACATCCTACAAATCCTATTTTTGCATGCCCGTTTGAAATAAGATATTCCGTAAGAATGTTTCCCCCGTTAAACTTGTCTATCATAAGTATATCTGCCATTCCTGTTCTTGAGCCACACTCAATAAACAACAAAGGAATTTCTGTACTGAGTAGTTTCTGTGAATAATCATCACCTGTATCTCCGAAAACTATTATTGCGTTCACCTTGTTTTCTGTAACTATTTTCGGGAGGATTTCTTCAGACTGCATTTTGATTGTTATTGTTTCGTTTATTGTAAATGTATTGAGCTTTATAAATTCATCAGAGATTTTACGGCTCAACTGCCATATTGTACTTCCGGCTCCGTTTAATAACTTTTCAGCAAATAATATTCCTACTGTATATGATTCCGATTTGCCTGTCCTGCTGGTACTGTAATACTGATATCCGATTTCATCTGCCATTTTCTTTATCATTTCACGCAGTTCAGGACTGACACCACCTCGATTGTTCAGTGCATTCGACACAGTAACTACGCTTATATTAAGTGACTCAGCAATGTCAATCATTCTGGTTCCTTTTTTCATAAATATCAGATCCCTTTTTTATGTATAATATACCTTGTCAGCACTTCTGAGCCCTTTCATCAGAGCATTTATGACTCCTGGATAAATCCATTGCTGTTCTCCCCTGTCATATAATCCGAATCTTTCACCGTCGCCGTCAAATATATAATTGTCCCACCAGACGCATGTTATATTATTTTTTGCAGCTCTGGATACAAAATATTCTGACCAGGCTATTCTTTCTTTTGTGTTATTCTTGTCAACTGCACCAAATTCCCCTATTATTACAGGAACACCGACACAAACAAATTTTCTGTACAGAAGCTCCATAAGATTATCTATTTCATATGTGTCATTCTCATTATCACTGCTCCAATTCGCTGTACCGTTTTTATTAAGTGCAAATTCGTACGGAATATAAGCATGGACCGAAACAATAATATTTTTGTCATCCGGTAATTCAAGAGCATTTATTGCATCAATAGTACATGAAGCAGCGTATGTAGGAATCATAAGCTTTCTGACGGAATTTTTTCCGCCCGTACTTCTTACAGCCTTAACAAAAATATCATTAAGACTGTTGACTATATTTCGCGCTGATTCATTTCCGCCATTCCACTCATACTCTGTGCCTATAAGTCTTGGCTCATTCATTCCTTCAAATATGAGATGACCGCTGTAATTCTTAAAACTTTCTGCCACCTGTAACCAGACTTTGTACAGTTTTTCTGACGCTTTCTGAAAATCATCCTCAGAAGGCATGTACCAATCCTCATGATGAAGATTTATTATTGCACGTATATCGTTTGCTATTGTATAGTCAACAATAGCACTTACTCTGTCAATCCATTTTTTATCAATTATATAATCAGGAGCAGGACCAATATGAGCATTCCATGTAACCGGAATTCTTATTATTGTAAATCCTGCATTTTTTATATCATTAATCAGTCCTTTTGTTATTTCCGGACTTCCCCACAGCTGTTCATACTCTTTTATTTTTTTTATTCTTGAACTGCTGTCCACCGAATCAAACGTATTTCCAAGATTCCATCCTATATCCATATTGTGTCACTCATCCTATATCAAAATAATTTAACTCGCATAGCATTATTATATCATGTATAATTTAATCTTGTCAATGTGAAAGTAACAGTTTAAATATTGATATCAGATGTTTTATGATGTATAATTAAAATATCCAGAACAAAACGGAGGTATAATATGGGCAACGAATTAGAACTTCTTAGAAAAAAATATTTTATGATTGCTGAAGTCTTAAAATGTTCACTTTGGGAATATGAAATAAGTTCCGGCACACTTACGCTTATACGAAAGCTTGACGGAAAGTGGTCTGACAGCAGCAAAGTAATTAAAAATTACCGGGAAACAGCCAGGAGCTGGAATATTATTCACTTTGAGGACCTTGGAGTGTTTGAAAAATACTGTGACAGTATGGATAATGGTGACATGGATTTTGAATATGAATTTCGTTGCATTACGGATACCGACAAATATGAATGGCTCAGATATAATGGAAGTACTATCAGAGATATAAACGGCACACCGGTAACTGTTATCGGAACTACATTCAATATATCAGCTCATAAGAGTCTTGAAATCTCGTACACCAATGACAAGCTTCTTGATTCTCTGACGCATTTTCTTAACAGAGAAGGCTTTAAAAAAAGTGTAACTGATACTATTATGAAATCACCATCAGGAAGTATTCACAGTCTTATGTTGATAGAAATTGATAATTTCAGTTACATAAACGAAACATTCGGTACAGATTTCTGCAACAATACAATTAATAAATTTGCGTCGGTACTCTCTGAGATCAAAGAATCTGACGATATTATGGGACGTTATGGACTGAATAAATTTGTAATATTCAAAAAAAATACTGGGAATCACAATGAACTGCTTGAACTTTCAGAGACAATCCTTGAAAATACAAAAAATATCAATATAAAAAAAGGACATATTACAGAAGTAAGTATAGGTATTTCATTATTTCCGTATAGCGGAAATGATTTTAACACCCTTATAGGGAATGCATCAGATGCACTTAAAAAATCAAGAAAATCAGGTATAAATCACATATCAATACATGACAGCTCACTCTGCCCTTCCTTGAATTTCATATGTGATACTTCTGAACTTGAAAATCATCTGTGCAATTATGCACTTGATACATTAATTTCAAGTGAAAACACCAGTGAGGCATTGAATAATATTTTCAAAGAGCTTGGCTCATATTTTGAACTGAGTCGTATATATATTTTTACAAATGATAAATTCCTTTCATTTACTGCAAATTGGTGCAGTAATGATGCTTTTAATATAACTGACACAGAACAGATGATGAAGTATTTTAATTTAATCGAAACTAATTTTTATGCGGACAAGCTCTGGTGCATACAGGATACTTCAGATTCAGCATCCGGACAAAATATTTACAGTAAATTAAATATACGTTCATTTATATACTGTGGTCTGTATAATAAAGGTAAATGCACCGGATATATAGCATTTGAAGACTGCATAAATATCAGGGCATGGACAAAACAGATAAAAAAAATTTTTGTATTGATCAGTAAAATAATTAATTTTAAAATATATACCGTCATAACAAACCCAGAATACAAAAGTCAGATTACAGGATACAGCAAATCATCACGTGATATCAGCCTTACTTCCGATTCTGCTGAATATGCAGAGAAAAATGATTTATTAATAAATCTGTGCACATATGACAGATTTATTAAAGAAGCAGGTGTTTCCCTGAATATTAAAAGTGGTAAAAAATATGCAGTATTATTTTCAAATATCACAAATCATTATGAAATAGTATCCGAATTCGGATTCAATGCTGCGGCAGATATGCTTAAGCTTTTTTCAGGGGAATTATCAGTAGTACTCAAAAGCAATGAATTATTATGCAGATTTCATGATGCTCAGTTCATATTTTTATATACATATACTAATCAGTCAGATCTTCTGGATAGAATATATATTTCATTTCACTCTGTATTAAGTACAATACAGGACAAATATAACATGGTCAGACCACTTATAGCAAACGGGTTGTATTTTACTGAGGAAAATGACAGTTCAATAACCACATGTATTGACAGAGCATATTTTGCCACATATAATCTTATCTCTGATTTTGGTCCGTCTTATGTACAGACTGCAGTATACGACTCCATAATGGAGAAACGAAAGGAACGCAACGATCTGTTTGAAGCAAATATGGCAGAGGCACTTGCAAATGATGAGTTCAAGGTATTTCTTCAGCCCAGACTTGATCTGCGTACAAACAGGATAATTGGTGCAGAAGCTCATGTCCGCTGGGTAAACGAAGAAGAAAATATATGCTTCTATCCTTCTCAGTTCCTGCGTGTATTTGAAAATAACGGATTTATTTTTGATATTGAAATGTATATATATAAAAAGCTGTTCAGAAGAATGCGACAATGGCTTGACAGAGGAAAAAGTGTTCCTTATATTTCAATAAATGTGTCGAAAGCAACGCTGATTGAAAATAATTTTGAAAAACAGCTTGAAAAACTGATATCTCTTTATAAAATTCCGAGAAATCTCATAGAAATTGAGATTCCTGAACGTCTTATTCTTCCTAATATAAGCAAACTACTTGTAACAATAGACTCACTAAAAAACAAAGGCTACAGAATAGCTCTTGATAACTTTGGTACAGGTATATCGTCTCTTAAACTCATCAGGCTTCTGCCGTTTGATATAGTAAAGCTTGACAGACAGCTCTTCCTCAATTACAATATGGAAGATACTCTGCCTATTATAGAATCAGCACTCCGCATAACATCAGAATGCAATATTGAACTTGTAGCTGTGGGAATTGAAAAAGACGAACAGTCAATCCTCCTTAAAAAAACTGACTGCAACCTGGTACAGGGATATCTTTACTACTATCCTTTGTCCCTTGATGACTTTGAACAATCAATACTCAAGTAACTTAAAACATTTGCCCGAAAGTAACTTTTTATTCTGCAGCCATTTATTTTTATTAATAATCAATTGACAATCAACATAATGTATACTATAATAAATATATAAACCAGTAAATTTGCACCGCTTATTTACTGAGTATTTTATAAAAAACATTACAATGATGTTAAAAGGTCCAGCACTTGGTATTGCTTTTGTAGTACCAGAATTCATCGAGAAACTGTGGCAGCTATTCCTATAGCATTTGAAAAAATACATGCAGAAAACAAATCATCTGACAAAATTACCTCAAAAAAAATGACTAAATAAAAAAGGATCTGATTTTATGCGAAGATATCTTCAGGGTTACCTTTCATTTATCGACAAAGAATTAGAAAGCACTGAAATACCGGATATAGAAAATTTAAAAAAAGAACTTCTGACACAAATTCAGTTTATGCAGCATGAAAGATTAATTCATTTAATCGTAACAGTACTGTTCGCAATAGTGCTTTTTATCTGCATTGGTATATTTGCTGTGTCTGATAAAGCTATATTTGCTCTTCTTACATTTCTCATTCTCCTCCCTCTTGTACCGTATATATGGCATTATTATTTTATGGAAAACAGTGTTCAGAAGATGTACGTACAATATAACAAACTGTGTCTGATTCAAAAGGAATCAGCTCTAAAAGGTCTGCCGGCAGCGTGTACAAATATTAAACCTTCAAAAGACATTTAGTTTTAAGGAACATTATATGAAAAAATCACTTTACAGACTTATTATTGCACCGTTAGTCTCCGCTTTTGTTATTATATTCATAGCCTATTACTCAGTTGGTGTTGTGGAAAGAAGTTCTGCGAGAAGAGTTGCAGATATGCGTATTGAACAGATTATATCACGCATTGATGAAAATAATAAAGATTTTGAAGCATTTAAGGAACAGCTTCGCTCAGAATATGAATCAAGGGCCAAATCATTTTCCCTGATAATATCACAAACCCCAACAGCTCTTACTGAAGATATGGCAACAGAGGAGCTTCGCCTTGCCATAGGGGCTGATGAAATAGCCCTTACAAACAGTACCGGGCACATTACCTTCAGTACATCCGAAAGTAATGATAACAAGGAAATAAACGAACAGTTTTTACAGGGGCTGAAAATTAAGAATTTTTCAGGTACGCTTGTTACAAAATCAGATGACGGTTATATATTTGAAGTAGCAGTATCAAGGCGTGACGGTAATGGATTGCTGATTTTTAAATTTATAAATACATCACTCAATGATATGCTTAATTACAGCGGAATTGCCTCTGTAACGTCGGATTATCCTATGATGCAGAATGGTATAACAGCGATAGTTGATATTCCTACTAACACCTATCTTAGTCATACCACATCCAAGCTTAACGGAACCCTCTGTACAATACCTCCTGAAAAATTTATTAACAAGGAAAAAGATTCATTTTCATACAAAGTATACGGTAATTCTTCACTTGTATGTTTTAAAACATATGAAGATAATATTATACTCGGAATTCTTCCTAAAAGTGAGATATATCAGAAACGCAACTCGATTACGGGCTGGCTTTCTCTTATGGCAGCAATAGTGATTATTTCAATGCTTCTCTCAATAAGGCAGTATAAAATACTTAATAAATAAGTTAGCTGCATAATGCAATAACATAACGCATTATGCAGCTTTTTATAGAGGCATAATATAAAAAGCCACACAAAAGCATCTGTTTTCTGCTTTTGTGTGGCTTTCCTGATTTATTTTATTTCCCAGATATTCCTAGATTTTATTTTTTATTATCACTATTAGAAACCTTGTCATCAAGAGTTACATCAATATCATAATAACTCCTGTCTCTGATAATAGTAAGTCTTATTTTATCGCCTGTACTGTATTTGCTTATAGCTGCTTTTAATTCATCAATACCAGTGATAAGCTCTCCATCAGCACCTACGATAATGTCTCCTGGCTCTATTCCTGCTTTATCAGCCGGACCATCCTGATTTACATCTGTTACCATAACACCACTTGAAGAACTCTTACCCTGTGTGTAATATGACGCTGCACCTGCTGAAAGATCCTTGTATGTTATTCCAAGTTGTGGCCTTCCAGTTACATATCCGTAAGCCATAAGATCATCAATTATTTTCTTTGCCTCATCGATAGGAATTGCAAAACCGAGTCCCTCTACTGATGCAGATGAATATGATGATGACATTTTCATTGAATTTATGCCTACTACCTGACCACTGTCATTTATAAGAGGTCCGCCTGAGTTTCCTGAATTGATCGCAGCATCCGTCTGGATAAGCTTCATGGTTGTATCATTTACTGCTATTTCTCTGCCAAGGCCTGATATATAGCCTACTGTAAGTGTACCAAAAAGATCAAAACCAAGAGGATTTCCTATTGCAAGTGCAGCATCTCCTACTTCCAGACTGCCGCTTTCACCGAACTGTGCAGGTTTAAGATCCTTAGCATCTACCTTAAGAACTGCTATATCAGTCTGAACATCATATCCTACTACTTCAGCATCATATTCAGTTTCATCATGCATACGTACTGAAACAGATGAAGCCTGACCATATTGTCCATCAAAAATTACATGTGCATTTGTAAGCATATATCCGTCAGCTGACATTATTATTCCTGTACCTGTTCCCTCAACAGTTTCGGTATCAGAATTGTTTTCATACCCCCAGAAGTCATATGATGCTGATTCATACTCAAATGATGAGGCAATACCAACAACGGATGGCATTACTTTCTGATAAATTGCCTGCGTTGACATTGCATCTTCTCCCTTTGCCAGTTCAAGAAGACTTGTTTCTTTGTATTTTGAACGATCTATAGTAGATTTATTTTCTTTATTATTATCTTTGCTGTCATTATTGTCGTCTTTACTTTTTTCTTCTTTGTAGTTTTCTGAATCGTCATTCTTTAATGATTTATCACTTATAAATGGTACGCCATTTTCATCAACATACTTATAGGCTGCTATAGAACCAACAGAAATTAAAGCTATACAACATATAAGTGCTACAGTCTTAAGAATTTTTTTTATTTTTCCATTTTTCTTTTTAGGCGGCTGTTCATTTGCAGGTTTTTCATCTATAGGATTATACATAGTTTCCCTTGTTTCTGTTTCTGAATTATATTTATTTTCAAACATAATAAAAATCTCCTTTCAGAATTTTACCAGTTATATTTCTATATTGACCGTTTATTATATTATTTATTAAATTATATTTTAACCTTTTATGTGATAAACACATGATAGCCTATGGAAAAGAAGGTTAAATCGTGTTATAATAAATATATGACAACAATATTTTTTTCATTGAAAGGACGATTATATATGGTAAATATTCCACCACAAGTACGACTAGCCCTTTCTGCTCTATGTTATGCGGGATTTCAGGCACATATTGTGGGAGGATGCGTTCGGGATTTTTTACTTGAACGTACGCCAGCTGATTATGATATTACAACAAATGCACTTCCTGAACAGACTCAGACAATATTCAGCAATTTTAAATGTATTGACATAGGCAAAAAACACGGAACTATAGCCGTAATTATTGATAAAATGCAGATTGAAATAACCACTTATCGTATTGACGGAAATTACAGCGACAAACGTCATCCTGAATCAGTTTCATTTTCATCCAGTCTGTGTGATGATTTATCAAGACGTGATTTTACAATAAATGCACTTGCATATAATGAATCATCAGGAATTGCTGATTATTTTAATGGTCAGAATGACTTGAAAAACCACATTATCAGATGTGTCGGTGACCCTCAGAAAAGATTTGAGGAAGACGCTCTCCGCATAATGAGAGCTATACGGTTTTCTTCACAGCTTGGTTTCAATATAGATCCTCTTACAGAAAATTATATTTTCCTACAAAAAGATAATCTTTTATTTATTTCTGCTGAGAGGTTGAGAGTTGAACTTGAAAAGCTTTTACTCGGTAAATCTGCATTCGACATACTGATGAAGTATTATCAGGTTATTGCAGTATTTATTCCCGAAATATCTCCGTGTGTAGGATTTCAACAGCACAGTAAATATCATAAATATACAGTATGGGAGCATATAGTACGCACTGTCTGCAACTCACCTGATGATATTATTATAAAACTGACAATGCTTATGCATGACCTTGGAAAACCGGAATGCTTCACCCTTGATCAAAACAACCGGGGACATTTTAAAAATCATCCGGCAAAAGGTGCTGAAATATCAGAAAAAATATTAAAGCGCCTCAAATATGACAACAACACTATAAAATCTGTAATCACTCTTATTAAATACCATGATTACGAATTCAGAAGCAGAAAAAGCATAAAAAAAATAATGTCAGTAACAGGGCCTGAACTTTTTATGAAGCTCATTGATGTTCAGCAGGCTGACGCCGATTCAAAAGACGGTCAGTGCAATTCACCTCTTAATGATCTTCCTGCATTAAAAGCAGCAGTTGAAGAAATTTTATCCAAAAACGAATGTTTGAACATAAAGGATCTTAAAATAAACGGAAATCACCTGATAGCACTCGGTGCATCCGGAAAACAGATAGGAGTTATACTGAACACTCTTCTTGATAACGTAATCAATGGAAATCTTGAGAATAATTATGATGACCTGAATGAATATGCAAAAACAATTATTCTATAACACAGACATGATTAAAGTCCGGTAATATGAATTAATGTCAGAATGATATTCCAAATTACTCCATATACTAAAAAACTAAAACACCTAGTCGCCCGTTGACTGTCTTAACATAAGTCTGTGATCAAGCAATACTCTTCCATGGTTATTTTTACCTGAAATGTTTTCAATAACAAGATCAATTACAGTTTTTCCAAGTTCAAAACATGGCTGTTCCACTGTAGAAATTGAAGGTGTATACAATTCTGCCATACTTATATTATCAAATCCTATTACCTCAAGTTCTTTTCCGATATCTATATTCATTTCTGATGCTTTTTTAACTACACCTGCTGCAAGAAAATCTGAAATTGTAAATACTGCTGTAGGCTTGTTGTCCATATTCATAAACTTTTCAAGTGCTTCGCCTCCGCATTTGTAGTCATATGAACCATAATACATATAATCAGGATTAAACGTAATGTTATGTTCTTTCAACGCCCTCATATATCCGTTTTCTCTTTCAATTGAAGAAGGTGCTCTTATACTTGTTGAAACCATTGCTATATTACGGTGTCCTTTTAAAATAAAATGACTGATAGCATCATATGCTGCCTGTTCATTATTAATTGTTACTGTAAGAACATCTGACCCCTCTACCGGCTCACAACACAGCGCAATGAAGTTGTTTCTGGACAACTCCTCAAGTGCATCCTTATCAAGTCTCGTTCCCATAAGAACAGCAGCATCAACAGTTCTGTTTGACAGCATTCCCAGAAGTCTCATCTCCAGTTGCAGATAACTGTTTGTTGTACTCATAAGAATATCATAGCCATATTCGTTCCCTTTGACCTGCATACCGCTTAAAATCTCACTATAATATGTATGCTCTGTTGATGGCATCAGCGCCAGAATCACATGGGTTTCACGTTTACGAAGATTTCTTCCCAAAAAATTAGGTCTGTAATTAAGTTCTTTTATCGCATCGTTGACAACTTTGGTTGTTTCTGGTGATACTGATGCGCTTTTATTAAGAACTCTGGAAATAGTAGCCACAGATACTCCTGCCAGCTTTGCAACGTCTTTTATAGTAACCTCCAAAAAATCGCCTCCTTATTTTAAACGATTACATGAACTATCTGAAAAATATACTTTAATTATATCAAAAGTTATTCCAAAAATCAATTTGTTTTTATAAATTTAATTAATAGTTATTATATATATATTAATAAATGTTTCTTATTTTTTAATATACATATAGACAAATACGAACTGAAATGTTATAATAATATTGTAAACCATAAGAGCGGGATTGGGAAATTTTTAATTAAAGGGGTGAATAATATGAAACATAGTATGTTATCTTTAATATCTACATTTGCTATATTGATATTGCTTTTACTTTCTCCTGCTCCTGCTCCTGTTTCAGCTGAGACAAAATGTCTTATCAATTCTGATTTTGAAACCGGAGTAGATGGATGGGCATCAATGGGAGGAGGCGTACTGTCAATAGATTATGACAACAGTTATTCCGGTAAAAACAGTCTTTCTGTTACAGAGCGTTCTTTATACTGGCATGGTCCTTCACTTAATATTTCATCCGAGGTTATACCAGGCAAGGATTATATATCAACAGGATGGATATATAATCAGAGTGACAGTACTCAGTCAGTTCTGATGTCAGTTAAACTTGTAAATTCAAATGGTACAACAACATTTAATAATATTGCTTCCGTTGATGTGCCTCCTCTTGAATGGACCGAAGCCGTAGGTAAACTTATTATCCCTGCAGATACAGTATCTACAGTAGTATATTTTGAGTCGTCGAACGAAACTCTTGATTTTAATATAGATAATTATACACTCACCGGTGAACCTACGGAAAGATTCACAGAAGCAGCAAAAGCAGAAGAAAATAATGAATTTTCTTTTGACTTTGAAAGCGGCTTTGAAAACTGGTTTGCTCGGGGTGAGATAAGAGTAATACGTACCGATGATTACAGCAGTTCAAGAAAATATTCTCTTTACTCTACAGACCGGAATCTTGTATGGAATGGTCCTATAGTAAATATAGATACTATAAAAAGAGCTACAAGCTATACGTACTCCGCTTATGTAATGTATAACGGCACAGAATACGATGATAGCCATACATTTTTACTGCAGCTTCAATATGATATAGAAGGAAACACAAAATATGAAACAGTAGCAAGTAAAAAAATACAGAAAAACAGCTGGTCTAAAATATCAGGCAATTATACACTTCCTCAAAATGCAAAAAATGTATTTATGTATGTTCAGACAGACAACGTAGATTTCCCTACCGCCAATGACCTCATGTCATTTTACATTGACAATGTTCAGATTATCGATTCTACAATTGCACAGATGAAAGCAAGAATCAACACTGTAATTATTATTTCGTGCTCATTCCTTGGATTCCTTATCATAAGCCTTATAAGTCATCTGATAATAACAAAGCGCAAAAAGACCAAGAAGGCTCTTAAGCTTGCTGATACAGATGTAATGACACAGGCACTAAACAGAAATGCATATGAAACAAAGATAGGTATCCTTGAGAACAACGTAAAATTATGTACTGATCTGCATATAGTAGCATGTGATGTAAACTTTCTTAAATACATAAATGATACCTTCGGACATGAAAAAGGTGATGAAGCTATTGTAAGGTGTGCAAAAGTACTTCTTACAGCAACAGGCAGCAAAGGAATTGTATACCGAATCGGCGGTGATGAATTTGTATGTCTCTCAAACATTTCCCTTCAGCAGAATATAAATAACACACTTGAAAAAGAAATGGAAAAAGATAATGGTTATCCGTTCTCAGTAGCAGTCGGATTCGCACAGTTTGAAAAAGACAAGGATCTGAACATAAAGGACGTCATAACACGAGGAGATCAGGAAATGTACAACAATAAGCAAAGGATCAAAGCCGAGCACGAAGATTTTTCACGAAAATAAAAAATATGTCCCCACGGTCATCAATCTGATCGTGGGGACATATTACTGACATATATTTTTAAAATTAAAGTTATTTATTAAAAGCCCATTCCGCCGCCCTGTGGCATCATCGGAGGAGCCGGATTTTCTTCCTTGGCATCAGCTACAAGACTTTCTGTCGTGAGTACCATTGCTGCAACAGATGCTGCATTCTGCAATGCAGAACGTGTAACCTTTGTAGGGTCAACAATACCTGCAGGTATCATATCAACATACTGCTCATTGTATGCATCAAATCCATAGCCAACCTTACGTGAACGTCTGATCTTATCAATTATTACACTGCCTTCAAGACCTGCGTTGATAGCAATCTGACGGACAGGTTCTTCAAGAGCCTTAAGCACTATTCTTGCACCTGTCTTTTCGTCACCGTCAAGTGATGGAATAATTTTCTCAACTGCAGGCATAGCATTGATAAGAGCTGTACCGCCGCCGGCAACAATACCTTCTTCAACTGCAGCCTTTGTAGCAGCAAGAGCATCTTCAATTCTGAGTTTCTTATCTTTCATTTCTATTTCTGTAGCAGCACCAACCTTGATTACTGCAATACCACCTGAAAGCTTTGCAACTCTTTCCTGAAGTTTTTCTTTATCAAAGTCAGATGTTGAAACTTCAATCTGAGCCTTGATCTGAGCAAGTCTTTCCTTGATCTCTTCACTTGAACCAGCACCGTCAACGATAATTGTATTTTCCTTCTGAACAACGATCTGTCTTGCACGGCCGAGCTGTTCGACTTTTGTTTCCTTTATATCAAGTCCGAGTTCATCAGTAATAACTTCGCCACCTGTAAGGATTGCAATATCCTTTAGCATTTCCTTACGTCTGTCACCAAAGCCAGGAGCCTTTACACCTACGCATATAAATGTACCTCTGAGTTTGTTGAGTACAAGAGTTGTAAGTGCTTCGCCTTCAATATCTTCAGCAATAATAACAAGCTTTTTACCAGCCTGAACAATCTGCTCAAGAAGTGGGAGAATATCCTGGATGGAGGATATCTTCTTATCTGTAATAAGAACATATGCATCATCAATTACTGCTGTCATCTTGTCTGTATCTGTTACCATATATGGTGAAATATATCCACGGTCAAACTGCATACCTTCTACAACTTCACTGTATGTTTCAGCAGTCTTGCTTTCTTCTATAGTAATAACACCGTCTGATGTAACCTTTTCCATTGCTTCTGCAATGAGCTTTCCTACTGTTTCATCAGCTGAAGATACTGTAGCAACTCTTGCTATATCATCGCTTCCATCAATTGACTTGGAATTTTCAATTATTGAATTTACAGCTGCTGTAACTGCCTTGGAAATGCCCTTTCTTACTATCATCGGATTTGCACCAGCTGCAATATTTTTCATACCTTCACGGATAAGAGCCTGTGCAAGCAATGTTGCTGTTGTAGTACCATCACCTGCTGCATCATTTGTCTTTGTGGCAACTTCCTTTACAAGCTGTGCGCCCATGTTTTCAAATGCATCGTCAAGTTCAATTTCCTTTGCAATTGTAACACCATCGTTTGTAATCAGCGGAGCTCCGAATTTTTTATCAAGAACAACATTTCTTCCCTTTGGTCCTAATGTGATCTTTACTGTATCTGCGAGTTTATCAATACCACATTGTAAAGCTTTTCTAGCTTCTTCACCATAACAAATATTTTTAGCCATTGTTAAGACTCCTTTTTTATATTATTTTTATTAAATTATTCAACTATTGCAAGTATATCTTCCTGCTTAATGATTGTATACTCAACGCCATCAACCTTAACTTCTGTTCCGGAATATTTACTTGTAAGAACCTTATCACCAGGTTTTACGTACATTTCAACTTTATTACCGTCAACTACTCCTCCCGGTCCGACAGCTACTATTTCAGCTACCTGTGGTTTCTCTTTTGCAGAACCTGCTAATATGATTCCACTTTTTGTAGTTTCTTCAGCTTCAGTCATTTTAATTACAACTCTGTCTGCCAATGGTTTAATGTTCATGATATATTTCCTCCTTGATAATAGTTAAATCAGAATTTTTTTGAAATTCATTCAGTTGATTAGCACTCTTTATTGTTGAGTGCTAATTATATTTTAGCAAGTTAATATAAAAAATCAAGAGTTTTTACTAACATTTCGAAAAGTTTGGACAATTGCACATATTTAAATTTATGATTTTGCCTTTATTATGTATTGTGTCAATGTCTGATTGATTTCACTATATTTTTTTGCATATTAAATTAGTTTTAGATTATAAACTTATTAATTATTAATACATAGTTTGTTCATATTAAAAACTTGTACATATTTCGTTAATATTGTATAATAAAATAATAAACATATTCATCATAAAAAATTTATAATTATTAAAAGGATGATGTCACATGTCTCTTGGAAAAGTTCTCATAATTGACGATGATAAAAATACATGTAATTTACTGAGAGTATATCTCGAAAAGGAAGGCTGCGGAGTAATACTGTCTCATGACGGTGAAGAAGCTCTTGTTAAATTTAATGCACTCAAGCCTGATATCATTCTGCTTGATGTAATGATACCAAAACTTGACGGTTGGCAGGTATGCAGAGAAGTAAGAAAAAAATCAAATATTCCGATCATCATTATAACATCTAAGAACGAAACGTTTGACAAAGTGCTTGGTCTTGAACTGGGTGCTGATGACTATGTAGTAAAACCATTTGATGTAAAAGAAGTCATGGCACGAATAAAGGCAGTTTACAGGCGTGTAAATCAATCAGGATCAGAATTAGAATCAAAAGAAGTAACATATGACAAGCTTTCTGTAAATATGACAAGATATGAGCTTAAGGTAAACGGTACAATAAAAGATACACCGCCTAAAGAACTTGAGCTTTTATTTTATCTTGCTTCAAATCCTAACAGAGTCTATACCAGAGATCAGCTGCTTGATGAGGTATGGGGATTTGAATATTACGGTGACTCAAGAACAATTGACGTTCATATAAAAAGACTTCGTGAAAAACTTGATGGGATTTCGCCTCAGTGGGCATTAAAGACAGTATGGGGAGTAGGCTATAAATTTGAGCTTACTGAATCTGCCCAGAACACCTATGATGAGTAATTCATTTATAACTTTCCGTCATTACCCAGATTCTGAGCAATAATATCCCTGTTATTTCTTGCAGTATAAAAAAATTAATTATGAAAGGATAACCATGGATAACGATAACAGCAACTTCAGCCATGACCAGGCAGAATACAAATTTGAAAAAGTCAATAATCAATACGACCTTGAAAATTTTGCATGTATCTCAGATTATAACAACATTATTCCATCTGAGAAAAAACATTTATCTAAAACGGCAATAGTATTATTTCTTCTTACAGTTATTCTTATATCTGTTTTTGCTTTATTCTGCGTTGTATCTGAAATTTTTAATTTCAAATCTGGGTTCTATTCCCCACGCACCAACACAACCATTATACTTGGTCTTAATGAAAAGCCCGGACATGAACAGTTTCGTGATGAAAACGGAAAATACACTGCCGTGGGTATCGCAGATCACGTTGGTCCTTCTATTGTCGAAATTCTCACATACGCTGATGCAACCCATTCAGCAGCTGTAGGAAGTGGTTCAGGAATTATAATGTCTGATGACGGATACATCGTCACAAATGCACACGTAATAAATTCAGCAAAATTTCTTGCAGTTTCACTAAGTGACAAATCAGTATATGATGCAAGTGTTGTCGGCTATGATTCAAAAACAGATATTGCCGTTATACAGGTTGATTCTAATATTAAAAAACTCAGTCCTGCAGAGTTCGGAAATTCTGATAATGTTGTTCAGGGTGAACAGGTATTAGCTATCGGAAACCCGGGAGGACTTACAGGAAGTATATCAGGAGGGTATGTTTCCGGAATAAATCGTATGATAAAGGCTGACCAGACAGGTTATGAAATGAACTGTATACAGACAGATGCAGCTATAAGTCCCGGAAATTCCGGAGGTGCGCTTGTCAATATGTACGGTCAGGTCATAGGAATAACGTCATCAAAATATGTAAGTTCAAGCTATGAAGGTCTTGGATTCGCAATAACAATCAACGAAGCAAAGCCTATAATTGAACAACTTATTGCCGAAGGGCATATAACCGGCAGATTCAGGATAGGAATAACATTTTACACTGTTACAGACGAATTTATCAAATCAAAAAGTCTTCCTGAAGGCATCAAAGGGCTGATGATAGAGAGCATTGACCCTGAGTGTGACATTGCAAGCTCAGGTCTTATGGTAAATGATATTATAATTGAAGCTGAAGGTAAAAAAGCGTATGATTACAACTCGCTTATGAAAGCTATTGAAGGAAAAAAAGTCGGAGATACAGTCCGTGTTAAAGTTCTTCGTATAGACAATGATAAAAATCAGACTCAATTAGATATAAAATTCAAACTCATGGAGGATACTTCCGGAGATTACTGATAAACTTATTAATTAAATATATCTGTATAAAAAATACGCCTCATTAAAAAGGCGTATTTTTTGTTTAAGCGGTTTTTTCCCTGTCTGCAATATCTATGCAAGAAATTATATTATGGCTAGTTTTATAAAAAAATCAGTGTTTAGCAGAATTTCGCCTCTGAGGAGGCGAGCAGGGCTTTCCGGTCGCCCTGAACCTTCGGGAACATGTCCGCTTACTTCTGAAAATTAATAAGCTGATATAGTTCGCTTTTTTTATAACCGGTTTCTTGTGCGATAATTTTGCAGGCGGTTATTGTTTTTTCACCGTTCCCTACAAGTTCACTTATCATTTCTAATGCCTGCTCTATTGTCAGTTTAGGTGTATCAGGCATTTTAGCTCCTTCAATTACAAGTACATATTCGCCCTTCGGAGATTTATCCTTATAATATTCGATTGCCTCTGAAAGAGTACAGCGTATAACCTCTTCGTAAATTTTCGTAAGCTCACGGCACATGGAAATTTTTCTGTCGCCAAAATATTTAAGCATATCATTGAGAGTACTTATAAGTTTATGTGGTGCTTCATAAAATATCATCGTATTAGTATTGTTCTTTACTTGTTCAAGATGCTCATTTCTCTGCTTTTTAGTAACAGAGAGGAACCCTTCAAATGAAAATCTCGATGTATCAAGCCCTGAAATCGCAAGTGCGGAAACAACTGCACTCGGTCCCGGTACTACCTTCACGGGTATGTTGTTTTCATAACAAAGCTTTACAAGTCCTTCACCCGGATCAGATATACAAGGCATGCCTGCATCAGTAACAACAGCACAATTCTCTCCCGCTGACAGCCTGTTTATTATTCCGTCTGCACATAGTCTTGAGCTATGGTCATGATAGCTTATCAACGGTTTTTTTATATCATATCTGTTTAAAAGCTTAAGAGTTACACGTGTATCCTCGGCCGCAATAAAATCTACTTCATTCAATACCTCAATCGCCCTGAATGTAATATCTGACATATTCCCAATAGGTGTTCCAAGTACATATAATGTTCCGGACATATCTTTAATTCCTTTCAAATAATATACATTTCTTAATCTATAATAATTTATATATTTTTTTTACCTCATCCGAATATCCGTTATCACCTGTCATATAAAGCTGTGGTGCTACTTTCATATATGGCTTTGAACCCTTTTTCCCTTCTATAAGGAAAAGCCACGGTGCCTGCTCCGGTGTATTGCTTACAAATCTTAAAAGTTTTGGTTCAATGTTATTTGACTTCATAGCTGTTATTACATCACCAAGACGTTCCGGCCTGTTGCACATACACAGTCTTCCACCAAATTTTAAAAGCCTGTCTGCTGCACGGCATACATCATTTATATTGCAAAGTATCTCATGCCTTGCTATCCGCTGGGATGTAAGTTTGCTTTCTATTCCTGCATTTGCAGCCTTGTACGGCGGATTGCAGACTACAAGTGAACATTGTCCGAAAGGTGCCGTATCCCATAATGTCTTAAGATCTGCACATACCGGGATAATATTTGTGAGTCTGCTTTTTTCTATTCCAAGTCTTAGCTGTTCTATTGCATTTTCCTGAATATCTACGGCATAGATTTTTTTCGGAGGTTCCTTCCTTGACATTATAAGCGATACTATACCGCATCCTGTTCCCAGTTCACATACAAGATCATTTCTTTTATAATTTGTAAAATCCGACAGTAAAAATGCATCTGTTCCGAATCTGTGGTCCTCGCTTGCACACACCCATATATTGTCTGACAGCTTTTCATATGTATATTTTTCCGGGATCACCTGCACAATACATCCTTTCAATGATTAATTAACACAGAATATTATTACTAAAAATCAACATATATTTTTATGAATCAATATTCAGAATTGACGTGTATTCTTTTACATAAACATAATTATATCATGTTTTTAATTTCTGTACAACAAATTTTTAAAAATACTATTGTATTTTTTTTTAGCATATGATATAATTTAATCTGTAAGTCAAAAAATAATATAAGTTTCCGTAGCTCAGCCGGATAGAGCGACCGCCTCCTAAGCGGTAGGTCGGGTGTTCGAATCACCTCGGGAACGTTAATAAAATAATGCCTGAAATCTTATGAACAGTGATTTCAGGCATTATTTTACTTAATTTAAATTACTATCGCATCTCAATCCGGGAAAATTTATAGAATTAACCGGGTTATACTCATGTATTAATCTATAGCTCAACCACTTTACATTCCTCAATCACATTGTTTTTTTCATCATTACTCTCATGCACTTCAGACGCATTTGTATTTTGAGAAATATATGAATGGTTATCAGTATTTTTGCTTTTACCTGTTCCAAAACTATTTCGTATAAGACTCTCAAATTCATTACATGGGATAGGTTTTGAAAAATAATACCCTTGTATACTGTCACATCCTATATTTGTAAGAAAAGTTATCTGTGATTTTGTTTCTGCACCCTCTGCGATTATATCAAGAGCAAGACTTTTGGCCATTTGAACCACTGATGTAATTATATTTCCTGCCTTAATGGATTTTTCAAAATCAGACATAAATCTCATATCTATCTTAAGAATATCAACTGTAATATCCTTTAACATATTCAATGATGAATACCCACTTCCGAAGTCATCCATAAGTATAAGGAATCCATAGTTACGGAGTTTGTCTACCGCTTCAATCAATTGTGTAGGATTATCAGTATATGCACTTTCTGTGAGTTCGATCTTAATATGTTTAGGAGTAAGTCTGTATTTTTGTATAATCTCGTAAATCTCATCCGCAAGCTTTTCATTATAAAAGCTCATTCGTGATATATTTACTGATATGGGAACCCATTTATGTTTTAAATCCAGCTGTCTTCTCTGATATTTACACGCCTCCTCCCAGACATAACGGTCAAGCTTTGCGATAAATCCGTTTTTTTCAAAAAGAGGTATAAAATCACCTGGTGGAATTATGCCTTTAAGCGGGTGAATCCAACGCACAAGTGCTTCTGCACTTATAGGTATATTTTTTGATACACTATATACAGGCTGCATAAATAATACAAACTGTCCGTTATCAAGTGCCTTATGCATTTCTGCTGTTATTTCCTGTTCAACAATAAGCTTATGTCTGAAATTCTCATCATAAAATGCATAATTTATATCATCATTTTCTTTAATGGACTGCATTGCCAGATTTGCCCTGTCACACATCTGACTGACAGAAACATCATTTTTCTGTGAAATATAAATCCCCATATTGAGTGAAACTCTGCATCCCAGATAATAATGTGCAAAGCTATCATTGATTATGGCATTTATAGTCTCTATGTCACAATAGGAACTTTCAACACATACTGCAAAGCTATCCGATTCAAGCTTTCCGTATGCTCCATATTTTCCCACATTATCTCGCAACATTTTTGCTATATTTTTAAGCAGTTCATCTGTATGCTCCGTCCCGAACAAATAATTTATTACCTTAAACCTCTGTACGTTCAATACAATTATGGCATAGGTCTTATCCGTATTATCATTTATTAGTTTATATGTGTTTTTTAAAAATGCTGTTCTGTTATATATTCCTGTAACAATATCATGAGTCGCCCTGTAGCTTATAACTTCTTCATATTGCTTCTCCCTCGAAACATCTACAAGCATTACATAAAGAAGGTCCTCCCCATGATCTGATACAATAAATTGTCCTTTTACATTTATCCATATCCAACATCCATTAAGAACCTTTGCCCTGACACAGAGATCCGCAGGTGCTCTGGTCTTTTTTATTCTCCCTATAGTATTAAGAATACTCTCAATGTCATCAGGATGTATTACACGTGAAATATCATCTTTCATAAATCTGTAATATTCCTTGCTGCCTCCGAACATGAGCAAAAGATTTGAATTTGCATAGATATTTTTAATTTTACCGTTATTAATACTGAAGATTCCGAATCCCCCCGGAATAGTATCTATTAACGCTGAAACTTCCGTGGTTCCACCCACAAATTCTCTTGTTTTATTATTAGCACTTGAAGTATGTGAAAGTAAATTTTCTGTTTCGTTTTTTTTAGCTGATACAGCATTCTTTATTCTTTGTTTTATTGAAACAGGTGTGAATGGTTTTACTATCATATCAGAAGCACCACTCTCGAACACCTTTGTTTCTTTTTCTGAATCATTTACCCCCGTTACAACTACAATAGGAATCTTATCAAATGTAACTTCACTGCATATTTTTTTAATAAGCTCATATCCATCCATATCAGGCAAGGATATATCAGTTACGATAACAGTTACCCACTGATGCTGACTCTCTAATATTTCTAACGCATTTACTCCGCTGTCGGCATCAATAAATGAATATTCATCCTTAAATATTTCTTTAATTATATCCCTGTTGGAGTTTTTGCTATCAACAATAAGCATATTCGGTGCGTTGTTCATTTTTCAGATCCCCCCCACTGTATATTTTCATCAAATATGTAATGAATTGCACATATTTTTTCAGTATTAATATCATATTTCTTTCATTACGCTTATTATACAACAAATCATAACATATTTCAATATAGTGAGTATATTTTTTTAACTACTCCATCATTATTATTTGAAAATATTACACCATCTGATTTTTTCTTTACTTCATCTTTGCCATTTTCTACAGCATATGCTTCATCACAGGCATCAAACATAGGTATATCATTAAAATTATCACCAAATCCGATAATCCGGTCAAATTTATATTCTTTTCTCAGATACATAACTGCATTGTATTTTGAAGCTTTATCAGATGAAATTTCCAGATACCAGTAATTTTCATCATATACATCACGATAAAAATCAATATGAATTCCTTTTACTTTCTTTAACTTAAGATAAAGAGGTTCAAGCAATTCATAACGATCTGTAACAGAGTAATAAATTATACCCCTGCCTATACAGTTTTTAAAATTGTCTACCTTAGTAAATACCTTACCGAATTTGTTCGTACGCTCCTCTACAAATTTTGCAGCATTAGGAGAATTTATGTTCTCATAATAAGTATCAAGTACACTGTCAGTAATCGAAAAAAGAAATCCTGATAAACTGAATTCCCTTATTACGTCAAGCATCTGACTGCATATCTCATCAGATATTTTTTCTATTTTTACATAGACATTATTCTGAGTATCATATATACATACACCATTCATTAGGATTACAGGAACATTTATATTTATACATCTTACCATACTTATAGCCGTAGCCGCTGTTCTGGCTGTTGCTACGCTGAAAAATCCTCCGTCTGAAATAAATTTGTTGAGCATTTGAGCTGTATAATCTGATATAGCCGCATTACTATTGAGCAGCGTACCATCCAGATCAGAAATATAAAGTGTTTTTTTATTATCCATTAATACTTTCCTTTCAAGATAATTTATTATTGTAATTTTACATATTTACACAAATTATATTTATATATTATATAGAC
>OBID01000139.1_pt1 | contig 31398 bp, 23 predicted proteins | sample 1519781 | NCBI WGS metagenome assembly OBID01 (sample SAMEA3991478, study PRJEB22521) | metagenome | biome: anthropogenic terrestrial biome; feature: sewage plant; material: sludge | place: Sweden | collected 2012-09-26 | reverse complement strand
TTATTGCTATTTACTTTATTATGACGATGAGAAAGCAGAAAAGTTTAAAACGATGGTAAAATAAAATAAGTTTTATATATGCTCTTGCCGATGGAAAATGATTACGACTATTGATAAAAACAAAATTTTCTACCACACAACTATTATAGTTGAAAATAATTGTGTATCTTTGCATAGATACTTACCTTAATTACTGTTTAAAATACAAATTTAAATAAAGACTTATGGAAATGCAAATCAGATTTTCGCACGAAAACGGCATCTTGAATGCAATTGTTTCGGGCCGTATAGATTCAACGAATGCAGGAGAATTCGGAAGTCAGATCGACAAGGCTCTTGATGAATCAGAAGCAAAGGAAATGGTGATGGACTTCACCCAACTGCAATACATATCCAGTGCGGGTCTGAGAACTCTGATCAAAGCCCGGAAACGTCTAAGTGAAATTCACATTGACCACGTTTCAGACGATGTTTTTAAAGTGCTCGAAATGACAGGATTTACCTCTCTGCTCAAAGTGACGCGAGCTGCCAGAAAAGTGTCGCTCGATGGTTGCGTGAAATTATCAGAAGGTGGTAACGGCAAGGTGTTCCGACTTGCTAATGACGAAATAATCAAGGTGTTTACCTCCAAAATATCCCGGGAAGATATCCAACTTACGCTCGACCGTGCAAAGGCGGCATTCCTCGCTGGTATCCCTACCCCTATTTCTTATGATGTGGTGGATGCCGAATACGAAGGAGAAATCATGCCGGGTGTGGTATATGAGATGATGGCCAACAGTACTCTCGCGACCGCGATTTATGAGCACCCAGACCAGTTTGATGAATATATGCGGAAGTATGTTGACTTGGTAAAGCCCATGCATGAGTGTGTGGTAGATAGTACAACGATGGAAGACATTAAAGAGATGTACCGCAGAAAAATTAAATTATTAAATGTATTTCTGACTGACGAAGAACTCTCCTTGCTGTATGCCCTGATAGACAAGGTACCTGATAGAGATACCTTCATTCATAACGACCCGCATCCCAAGAATATCATGCTCTCGGGCGACGAGTTGATGTTTGTGGATATGGACGATTGCGGAAAAGGTCATCCTATCTTCGACATCGCTTCCCTGCATCAAGATATGGTAGGTGCGGCAAGCATGGAAAAGATAGGACTGGGCTTGTACATGCACATCATGGGATTCCCTGTTGAAACCGGGGCAAAAGTATGGAAGAGATTTGCCCAACTGTATTTTAAGACGGAAGATGATAACAAAATAGTCCAGATAGAAAAAATGATTGCACCGTATGAGGCAATACGTGGCTTGGTTTCATTCAACAGAAGAAAATTCCCCAAAGAATTACTCGATGAAGTATTGTCCAGATATCGTGAGACAATCTTCCCTACTCTGCCTGATATAATCAAATCACCATTCGTATGGCCACAATAAATACTTTTTCTTCCACTTTTCATACTCTTTGATGATTGACCCTGGTGCACCGGTAAACCATGCATATCCGGCACGACGTTCACGACCGACTTCCTCAAACGACCACCGCACCTTACTGTCACGGTCGCTGAAGAAAGGTTTGCCCGTCTTCAGATCATAATAACGGGCCCAGGTAGGTTCAGCATTCTCATCATGCACCAACCGGGCATCACGGTTACCGTCACTGTCGATAAACCGTTCTATACGTATACCCTTCAATTGATGGTCGGCAAGCCATTTCACAGCTGCATTGACTGAAGCCTTCACACGTTTGTCCGGATTAGGAAGCGACATGAGCAGTCTGACGATACCAGCACTTTCTGACGAACAGAACGACGGCAGTTCGTATGCACGGGCCTTGGCGGGTTGAAGCGTGATATGATCGTGCTGCTGGCACCAGACAGTCAACTTTCCGTCAACCACAATCTGGGTGTTCAGTATGCATGCTATTCCTTTATCGAACGACTTCGCCAACCGTGCTTTCAGTTTTTTATCCGCCAGTCCTTGAAAAGGTGCTTTATCATCGCGTATATCACGGATGATTGTCATCACATTCATCATTGCATCATCATTATACGTGATATGCGGACGGTATATTTCGGCATTGGGCCAAAACTGCGGCCAACCGCCACTATCCCGGTATTGAGCCTTCAACAGATATTCCACTCCACGCATAAAGGAATCTTTATATTTCTGTATACCGGTGGCTTGATATAGTTTGGCAAGATATGTCATCGGTGTAACCGTGGCATCATTATCTATCGTGCAGTCGTCCAGTTCGGGATTAATCCTCGCACTGTCTTCCGCCGTCGTGATAGGCTTATTCATCGACTGGTTCTTAGGCCATCCACCCCACTTCCGCTGATACAGTAAGACGATATCACCAATACGTCGGGCCTCATCTGTTTTGAAGAATGTCGCCGGACTGTGATACACAATCGTTTTCCAAGCTCCTGGTGAATATTGCCGACTCATCGACTCTTGAACATTCTGATTGGTATCGGATATGATACCGTTCATGTAATGTTCCAGATTGGTATATCCGTCATCCGTTGTTATCATGCCGTCAGTGATGTCGTTCTTGTTCAGTCCATGACTGTCCTCCCAATTGTCAGGCATACCGTCGCCATCAGTATCCACAAGCGGTTTCTGCGAGTGCAACTCAGGCCATCCGCCGGCATCATCCTGAGTGTTGATCAGTCCGCCATCCAGTCCCGTGCCGGTAAAGGTAGCTTTCCCTTGTAATACATCATCGATGATTATATTATCCAGTTTATCTCTATGCAGACTGCATCCCACCTTTTGCAACACATCTTCGTAAGCCTGGTCGGCCGACTGCGTCGTCACATATCCGAAAGGTATCGGATCGGTAAGACGGATACTGTCGTGGGTTACAGCCGTGAAAGTCTGATCCACATTATCATTGACAATCTGATTGTACACTCCGTTATCCCAGTTTTCTTCGGTCACCTCGGCATGCTTCGCATTCACGTTGCCGGCAATATAGAATTTACCCCATATATGCCACATTTTATCCCATGCGTTTCTTTCCGCTTGCGTATGATGTGTGTAAACAGAAGTTCGTATTCCCGGTTCGAATATACGTTGCTGCAACAGCAGAGATCCCTTCATCGTAGCAGGTCCTGGTTTGTAATAGTTGTTCACAATATTGGCCTTCATAGCCTCTCCCCCGTAACAACCCTCGTAACTCCAATTATAAATCACGTTGTTACGGATATCCATCCGCTCTTCATCCTGTGTTCGGACAGACGGTCCCAGACGTGGTGTACGCGAGGTATTGTGAGCCATGAGATTATGATGAAACGAAGCATCGCATCCGCCCCATATACCGCCATAACCATGGGCGCCCTTGTGATGACCCGCATTGACGAGACTCTGAGCGGCAATACACCATTGCACCGTGTTGCGGTGACCGCCATACACCGAGATACACTCATCGATACTCCAACAGACAGAACAATGGTCGATAATCACATCGTCATGATCATGACATTCCAGTCCGTCGCCCTGATGAAAAGCCACATTCCTATTACCCAACCTGAAACGCATATATCGGATAATGACATTATCTGATGCTACCACAAACGGATAATCGGCGATACATATCCCGTCGCCGGGTGCTGTCTGTCCTGCAATGGTCACATCACCGTTAGACAGATGAAGATGACTTTTCAGAAATATCGTCCCCGACACATCAAACACGATAGTGCGCACGCCTTTCTGTTCACACGCCCATCTGAAAGTTCCCTTATCGTTGCTATCTTCCAGACTCGTTACGTGCAGCACCTTTCCGCCTCTTCCACCGGTCGTGTACATTCCGAAACCTTCAGCACCTGGAAAAGCAGGTGTACGTTGCTGACCTACACCATTTGTGGTCATGTTCTTCGCCTGTATGTTATTCACCAACGAAAACACGGTCAACAATAAAATTGTAGTTGTTCTTAATTTATTCATTTTAGTAGTAGTATTTTAGTCACAGTTCTTTAATTACTTGATTTTCGGTTTGAGTTCATCGGGCGATTCTTTCGTATACATATTGACGGCTGGGGCATGCTCGGTAAAGAAATGACTGATGACTGACGGAGCAAGTGTGAGCGACGGACTGAAACTGTCGCTCTCCATATACCGGAGAATAGCGGCGCGCATCTGTCGCGCTACGATACGGTGGTCAAGGTCACGCTGCAGGTCCATGGTGGTGATAAGGAGTTTACCTTTCAGTACCTTAGCCTCAACGAGCATACCTAATTTTCTACTTATGTGCCATGTGTCTATCGGTTGGATAGGCGACTGGTAATCGGCAGGAAGTTCACGCAAATTCATTACCTGCTGTTTGTTGAGCAGTTCCCACCAGTTCAGATTACTCCAATTGTCTGTAGGGAAATAACGGAAAAGCGGATGCTGGTCGTCTATAACGGCACCCGTGGTATGAGGCGGACGCATCTTAAACCAACTGGTATTCCAGAATACAGGCAGATAGGTCTGTTTCACATCACTCCCCAACGTTACTTTTCCAGCAGCTAGGAGCAATACTTTACCACCCTTCTTTAGTGTCTTTAGGGCCTTGGCGTCGAGTGTATCAGAGATATAGATATCTTTAGCGGTGGGCATCTCCGTTTTTTCAGGGTATATCCAGAAGTCGTACATGTTCTGATTCTGATTCACATTTACCTTCAAGGTGTATTTCCCCGGTCGAGTGAGTGTCGTCAACGGATAATTGACTGTATACACATGCTGCGACTTTCCTTCCGACAGATTCATCTTCACCATAGGTAATATCAGACTATCCGGAAGTGAAAGCGAAGAGGACTGCGCTGCAAAAATGCCACAACTGACCTGTGCCTGAAGCAGTGGTGCCCCTGAAGCATTATAGACATCAATAGGAACACGGAGGGTATCGGCTGTGGTGTATACGAACCTAGGGAATTCCGCCAACGGAACGACGGGCGAGCAGAAGCGATTCCACGCAGTAGAGTCAACATATCCTTTCTCACGCCAGAACACATTGAGAGGTCCCACCAAGGCTGTGCCCTGACCACTGTAATCATTCAGTCCGAGCAACTGGAAACCCGCATAATCGGGCGTACGCAGATTGCGTTCTATCTCATACTTGTAAGCCAACACCTGCAAGTGTCCGCTCGCCATCAGGAAATCATGGGCACATGCAGCCATCCCGTTATCATGCAGAAGGTCGGCGAAGATATCAAAGTTACCAGCCTTATAAGCACCTTTATATTGGTTCACCTCTGTCAGATCTGGAAAAGCGCACCATTGCCCCTGTTCATGACTAATGATCGGTTGTGTATTGCGGTCGCCCTTGAAATTGCGTGGATGAATGATGTTCTCTGTATAATCATCTACCGACTGCGGTGCACGGTTGTCCCAGTTCAGTCCTCGGGCTCCACCTTTCACATGGTATTCGCTGCCGTCATCCCATGCCCATCCGCCACCTACCGAGGCACCGGCATATACACGTGTGGAATCATACGCATGCATCTGTTTCACATAGTCGGCACACCAGTCTACCCAGTCGCCGGCAGGCTCATTGCCTGCCGCCATCATTACGAAAGAAGGATGATGACCGTAAGCATCGACGATAGCCTTGCATTCTGACAACAGATACTGATCTATGGTCATTCCCCTACGAAGTTTTACGTCATGATTAGGCCACGACGGTCCTTCCGGTTGCAGGTAGAGTCCTAGCATATCGGCAGCGGCAAAGGCTGCATCAGGAGGACAGTAACTATGAAACCGGATATGATTGATGCCATAAGACTTGCATTTACTGAATACCTGAAGCCAAGAGATGGTATCTGTAGGAGGATATCCCGTATCAGGGAAAGTACAGTTTTCTACCGTTCCGCGCAACCATATAGGATGATCGTTGAGATATAGCTGCATGCCACGGATTGAGATATTGCGCATACCGAATGTGGTAGTGTAATAATCACGACCTGCAGTGACGGACAAACGATATAGATTGGGATGGAACTCATCCCAAGTAAGCATTTCGTCACCGAAATGGATATAGCAGGTCATACTGCTGTCGGTCACTGCTGCCTGGGTGGCGGTATAGACCTGCGGGGCGACTACACTTGTCGCCTGTACCGTCACTTGTTTACTCCACTTATGCGTACTGAGTAGTGTACCGTCCAGACGAAGCACTACACGGGCACGATGCTGCGCCACTTCCGGATATATCTGCACGCTGCGGATATGAAGGTCGGCAGGTTGGGTAATCAGTTTTATCTCTCCTACGATGCCGTTCCAGTCGCCTTGTGTCTGGTCTGTTACACTATGCGAATCCTGACCCACACATACATTTTCTATCCCGTTGTAGATACGCACGGCAATCGTATTGACAGCGCCGAACCTGACAGCACGGGTAATATCATATTGATGCGGCACACTGAGTGACATCCGATGCCCCATCTCTACTCCATTCACAAACACGGTGGATTCGATATGCGGCCGTTCCATGTATAACAGGACACGCTGTCCTTGCCACGCCTTGGGTATATTCACCGTTCGTTGATACCAGGCATTACCCACATAATGACGGGCAGGTGTGAGGAAAAATGGAAATTTCATATTCCCCTCCATGCGATACTTGGCCATGTAGGGATTATAGTAATAAGATGAATCATAAAGCGAACCTACCCATTGTGTATGTATGCTTACGGGATCGCCCTTGCCGTTGGTAAGCATACTGCCCGGCAGTGTCATATAATCCTGATAATGTGGCTGGTCGCCCTGGGCAAACTTCCAACTGCCTGCCAGCGATATGGCAGTCTGGGCACAGACGGGAAAGGAACAGATGACTGACAAAAGAAAGCAAAATATTTGTCTCATCGAATGTGTTGTGATATGATTCATCAGGATATATTTCTTTTCTATATAATGTATCGGGATTCTTATTGTATCGTTACTTTCAGCAGTTTCTCGCCCGGGGTAGTATCAGCCTCCTGCGGGAAATAGACAGGCATATCAGTCTGAAGAGGAAGTATACGAAGTTCGAGTCGGGTACAACCGGACGGTATACGACTGAGCGGATATTCCATCAGTCGTCCGTTGTAGAAATTATCCTCTATCAGTTGACCGTCGGCATACAGACGGACCACATCCCCGCGATAGGCGATATGGAGCAGAGCAGATTCGGCAAAAGACTGCCGGGGAATATGAATCTCATATACAGCCGCCTGAAGGAAATCACTGTCCCGCGGTTCCTCAGCCACTTTCATCGCCCCGATTGTAATCTTCCGTAACACACCTGCTTCCTTTATCTTTTCGAAATCAACAGAAACTGGGACCGATGCTTTCTCTTCTGTCGGGAGGAACAGATGCTGTGCCTCTTCATCAGTCAACAGATAGAAATTACGGTAAACCGGTTTGAGAGTACCTTTAGGTTTCACATTTCTGAGTACCTTGCTGCCCACAGCTATCTCCGTAGGAATGCCTGGTATCTGCGCCAAATATATCTTACCTTCACGACGGGCTATCAACTGGGCTGTAGCATAGCGGATTCCACAGATATTTACTGGGAATATGGCCATCGCCCCTGTCGGTATCGTCATCGGGCGCTGTGGGAAACGCACTCCCATCACATCCCACTGAACCTGTTTCTTGGCAGTAAGGTGCTGGAGACGCTCATAATTATTCACAAACACGAAACCACTGTCGCCTGCACTGCGGTATGACCATCGCAGACCACTGTCGTCACCCTTCCTGATATCCTGCGCACTGGGGAAAGAGGCTTGCATCGGAGCCAACGTCTCAGCCCAGTCGTGCATGAAGAGATGCAGCTTGCGCAACAGATAATAATGAGGATTACGCTGACCGAACTCGCCCAGAGGTGCCTGGAAATCGTATGTGAGCACGGGCATATCATTATAATTGGTAGCCACCGTGCGCTGGTTCTCGTTAAGATAAGTAAGTCCCACGGGATTGGTACCGCCATGATACATATAATATCCTAGAAGATTACTGCCGCTGCCCAACTTGACAAGGGCCATGGCATAAGCATCCTCCGGATACAGATAAGGACGACGGTGATAAGCTGTAGCCATTCCTCCACCCAGTTCACAGGTAAAGTAAGGATACTCCTCATCACCCTTGTTGATTTTGGCATCCTGTCTACCGAGCTGTTCGGTAGCAATCGCCGTAGATGAACGGAACGCCTTGAAGTTGAATGCCTTATAATAATTACCGGCGGTAGGAGTTATCGAGCGTTCCCAGAATCCGTCGGCATAATCGCCATAGAGCGGAAGCATCTCCCCGTAAGGCACAGGGGTAGAAAGTTCGGGCCATCCCGTACGGGTGTAGAAGGGTAAATCGAAACCTATCTTCTGGGCTATCCGCTTGAGCGACAACAGATATGAAGCGCTGCCGCGATACTCGTTATCAAACTGACAGGCAATCAGTGGACCGCCGTCTTTCCATTGCAGGCCTTGTATCTGTGTGAAAATCTGCCGATAAAGTTCTTCTACCGCATGCATAAAAGTAGGATTCTCCTGACGTGTCTTCACGCCCTTGGTAAACATCCAGTCGGGTATGCCGCCATTGCGCACCTCACCATGACAGAAAGGACCGATACGGAGTATGACGGGCATATCCTCTTGCCGGCACACCTCCAGAAAAGCGCGCAGATTACGCTGTCCGCTCCAATTGAAGATGCCTTCCTGTTCCTCTATATGATTCCAGAATACATAAGTGGCTATCATGGTTACGCCACCCTCCTTCATCTTATGTACTTCTGCCGCCCATGTATCCGGCGACAGACGGGAATAATGTATCTCGCCCATAACCGGGACCACACGATGTCCATCGATAATCAGACTCCGGGCATCCCATTTTACATCCTTCACCTGCGCAATAGCAGTCAACGTAAACATGGTCAGCAGTAATACTGTAGTCGTTATAAATTTATTCATTTTAGTAGTTTTGTAATCTAAGTTCTTTACATGGCTTTGCAAAAATACAACTTTTCAGGAAACGGACCATCTATTTCACTAAATATTTCACTAAATATCATCAGAATCTCCTCATTTTATATTTATCGCCCTTTATTCTTTTTTCTGCATTATTTTTCTTAATTTTGCAGTACCGACTCAGCAGACTCCTGTATATTCGGAAAATAACAAATAATATAACCACTTATGAAAGTAAAAATACAAACCACATTGGGCGACATCACAGTACGCCTGTACGACGAGACTCCCCTGCATCGCGACAACTTCGTAAAACTGGTAAAGGACGGTTATTACGACGGTACATTGTTCCACCGTGTCATCAAAGACTTTATGATACAGGGCGGTGATCCCGACTCCAAAGGTGCTCCGGCTGGTAAGCGACTGGGTATGGGCGGACCCAATTATACCATTGACGCTGAAATCAAAGACGGACTATATCATAAGCGTGGTGCACTGGCCGCCGCACGTACCGGCGACGAAGTAAACCCCGAACGCAAAAGCAGCGGTTCACAGTTTTATATCGTCTGGGGACAGGTGTACAAAGAAGGTCAGCTTCGTCAACTATCCAAACAGATGGAGACAGCCCAGATTCAAGCAGCTTTCAACGCCCTCGTCGGCGAACATCGTGCAGAGGTAATGCAACTCCGTCGTGAGCGCGACCATGCCGGTCTACAGGAACTGCAGGAAAAATTGGTTGCCGAGGCAGAAACCCAAGTGAAAGCGAAAGGAGCCGGTCTCACCGACGAGCAGATGACCACCTATTCGACCATTGGTGGCACGCCCCATCTAGATGGCCAGTATACCGTGTTCGGCGAGGTAGAAGAAGGTCTGGATGTCGTAGACATGATACAGCAGACTGCCACCCAAAACGGCGACCGCCCTACCGACGACATCGAAATGAAAATGATTGTCGTGGAATAATTTATCCTATATTTCTATAAGTCAGGATTAGAGACATTGCAAAATTGTCAAAATACAGTCAGTAATTTTACGAAGCATCCCCGTAAACACATTACGGCGGTGCCGTAACAACATTACAGCAGTGGTGTAAACACTCTACGGCGGTGCGGTAAAAACATTACAGCGGTGGCGTAAAAAGAAAGCATAAATAGAGTTATTCCACCACCTTGTATTCAGGATGTTTAATGAGCCAAGCCTGTGCGTATGAGCATGTAGCGGCTATTTGATGACCGTCGACTGTTATTTTATCTACTGCTGCCTGTACGAGTTCGCTAGCCACACCCTGCCCGCGCAATGAGTCATCCACAAAAGTATGGTCGATTGTCGCTATCCCGTCTCTTACAGGAAAGGTTATCTCTGCTATGACGTTCCCGTTCACATCGGTCGCATAAATGCGAGATTCTTCTGTTATTAATTCCATATTATATTGTTTTGCTGCAAAGATAATGTTTTTTTGTTTACCATCTGCATGTTATCATTCTATTTTAAAAAAAGGAGATTCCTTGCACCATAAATAAGAAAAAGAATGATTACCTTTGCAAATCAATGGTCATTTCAGACAATATATAATATCAAACCATCATGGCAAAACGTGAATACATACAGGCTAACAAAGACTGGTTGGCCGCAAAGGCTCTGGAGGAAGGCATCTGTGCGCTCCCCAAGGGTATCTATTATAAAGTGCTGGCAGAGGGTGATGCAACGGGCAAACAACCTACAGCGCGCAGTATCGTCACAGCCCATTATACGGGACGGACGATCAATGGTAAGAAGTTCGACTCCAGTCGCGGCGGTGCTCCGTTGGCCTGCCGACTGTGCGACCTCATCGAGGGGTGGATCATCGCTATGCAACAGATGCACGTGGGTGACAAATGGGAGGTGTATATCCCTGCCGAAATGGGCTACGGCAAATTCTCACAACCAGGTATTCCGGGCGGTTCCACGCTCATATTCGAGATTGAACTGCTGGGAGTGGACTAGAAAAGAAATAGCGCAAAATCGATAAAAGATTTTGCGCTATTTCTTTGTATATCGTACGCTGTTATTTGAATAGCAATTGGGCCATCTGGTACAGACTTCTGCGCCATGTCAGGAATTCATGGGCAGTGCCTTCAGAAACGAATGATACGGCATTGAAGCCGGCGGCTTTCAGATCTTCTGCCGATTTCTTGACCGACTCCGGACGTTCCTTGCTTCCGCAACTCATAAAGATGAGTCGGGCCTGGTCTTTCGTCTTCATGTCAGAGGGGGCGTAAGTTCCACCACTCAACAGACCATAAGATCCGAACGTTTCTGTACGGCGCAGAGTGATGAGTTTGGTTTCCACACCGCCCATCGACAGACCGGCCATTGCCCTGTCGGCTTTATCGGCCTTGGTGCGGAAATGACTGTCTATATAGGGCACCAGTTCGTCAACCAGCACCTGCTCGAATTCTTTTGCGGTAAACTCGCCTATTTTCCCAAATTTGATATCATTGGTCATACCGTAAGTCATCACGATGATAAACGGTTGTATCTTGCCTTCGGCAATCAGGTTATCCATAATCAGATTAGCGTGTCCCTGATTGGTCCATGCTGTTTCGTCTTCTCCCCATCCGTGCTGAAGATAAAGTACGGGGTACGACTTTTTGTCTTTACCGTAAGTAGGCGGCGTATAGACGAATGCTCTGCGCTCGCTGTTTGTACTGGGCGAATGGAAAAGCACCTGTTGCACAAATCCGTGAGGTACATCCTTCAGTGCATAGAAATCTGCATCATGGGCTGGAATCTCGATACCACTCTCCCAACGTGCAGAACCATAGAAATTGAGTGCACCCGGGTCGTTGAGTATTCCGCCGTCTACCGTGAGATGATAGTAGTGGAATCCTTCGTCCATCGGACCTTCAGTGGTGCCTACCCATAACCCTTTGTCGTCCTTAGCCAACTTGGTACCGCCTCTGCCGCCGAGTCCCAGACTTACCGATACGGCTTGCGCTTCGGGGGCATTAACTTGAAAACGGGCATATCCCTGTGAGTTGACCATAGGATATTGCTGACCGGGTTGATTGTAACTAGAAGGCTTGAAGTCTTCTTTTACCTCATTCTGTGCCATCAGGCTTGTGGAGCACGTAAGCATCAGAACGCTTATGGCTACATTAAAATAATTTTTCATATAAATATAAGATTGTTAGTGTTATCTGAATGTCATCCAGTCTGCAGACGCTTCGCCGGATATCACCTTGACACGGAGATTCTGAACACCTGTGATGTTCTTATCTGTCAGTGGCGCATCGACGGTCTGCCAGTCTTTCACGGCCTTGGATATCTTGATGGTGGCTATCCCCTTGCTCTCACCACAGGTAACCGAAAGTACGCATCCACTGGTCTTGATTCGCATCTTCACAGCGGTCACCGGTTTGTCGAAATCTACATGATTATAGCTCACCCATGTTCCTGTACGTGAAAGATTTACATACCAACCTTTGAACGTATCCTTCAGGTCGATAAAATCGATGGATGTACCTACAGGACAGATAGCCGAATATCGGTCTAGTTGTATATCAGAAGTGGCTGGTGTGTCGCCTACCCCTCTGAGTGTCGGCACTACCTGTTGGATGGTTCCGTCGGTATTGAATGTCACCTTATCTATGCGAACACTGCGGTTCTTGTCGAAGTCGGGCGAATAGTCGTTATGATGGTAGAAGAGATACCACTGGTCTTTCCATTTGATCAGAGAATGATGATTGGTCCAACACCCTACGGGCGACTGGTTCATAATGAGTCCCTTGTATTCGTAAGGTCCCATAGGATTGTCACTCATGGCATAAGCCAGCGTCTCGGTCGAATCCTGAACCCATGGATAAGTAAGATAATATTTGCCGTTACGTTCGAAGGCGAACGGTCCTTCCTTGAAACCCTTCGGAAGAGATTGGTCCAACCTCACCGACTCTCCCACTATCGAACACATGTCGTCTGACAGTTTAGCGCAACGGAGCCCCATGCCCGACCATATCAGATAATTGTCACCCGACGGTGTCTGCAGCACACACGGGTCTATGCCCATCACCCCCTTTACGGGTTCTATCTCTGGACGATACGGTCCTTCAGGTCTGTCTGCCACGGCTATGCCTACGGAAAAGCCGCGTCCCTCTTTCGGCGCATCGGGAAAGAAGAAATAGTATTTACCGTTTTTCTCCACACAATCGGGTGCCCACATAGAGTAACCGTCTGATTTGCCCCATGGCACATCTTTCTGACTTAGAATGACGCCGTGGTCTTTCCAGTCGGTCAGATTTTCCGACGAGAATACATGATAATCGGCCATGCAAAACCATTTGCGCCCGGGATCCACCGGACTCACGATGTCGTGTGACGGAAACAGATATACTCTGTCGTTGAACACACGGGCTGTAGGGTCGGCGGTAAACTGGTCACGAATAATCGGATTCTGAGCGCAGATGGTTGCTGCACAAAACAGTGATGCCGAAATGATGAAAGTTTTCATAATATCAAGTTGCATTTCAAAGTTAATCATATTCACTTTGCAAACATACAAATTAATCCAATGACTCTTCTCATGACGGCACCATTATTTTCGGAGATGTAACCGAATCTAAAATCTTTGATACAATAGAAAAAAATAGAAAGGAGATATCTGATACAGTATCTCAGCAAATTATAATAACAGGAATAATATAAGAAACAGGAGAAAGATTAATATAACGCACACCGTCAACCAACCCGGTGCTTCCGTCACCTTATTACCGACAGGTACTTCAGATGCCGCATGCCTCTCACTTATCTTCTTATTACGCCAAGTATTATACGCCTCACGAGAACCATATTCATAATAACGGCCCTCTATATCCAGTTGGTCGTATGTAGGAATATCAGAATCGTCTAGTTCGTCATTACCACCTTGATCCTCGAATCTACCGTCATCGTAGTAGAAATTTTCATATTCCTCGTCATAATCACCCATAGATATTCATATTTAAATTCGATATACAATTCTTTTCATATTCACGTCAAAATACTTGTTCGCTGTGTCCACACCGACCGTAAACGACGCGAGAGGACTGCATCATGTCCCAGCATGAAAAACAAAGATAACTATTTAATAAGGTTATACATATACATGGGCATTTCCGTGATATCCACATCAGAGAACAGCGAAAATTCATCTCCCGAATCTGTGACGATGCACAAGGCGGCATACCATTCCATGGCGTCATTCACTTTACGCTGGTAAGGCCGCAATTTGATTGCCCCCACTCTGTTGTTAGAGCTTACCGTCCCAAAGTAGGAATCAGCAGAGACGAGCGTGTCGGCCATAGCCAGATATTTCTTGAATATCGATTCGTTATTCCTGTTCTTCTCAGCTATAGCGAGACAAGATGCGAATTTTATCATATCAGAACAATTGCCCGCAACATGTACCAAGCTTGTAGCCTGAATATCAAAATTGCCTCTTTTGGACAACAGGAATCTGCCACCGAATATATTCGTAGAATCAGCCGTGTAAGTCATCAGCAATGCATTCTTGAACGATTTTGTATCAAGTTGCACCTTCATAGTCGCCGGTTTCGAACTATATTTATTTCTTGTGATTGTTATCACATCGTCTCCCATGGTAACCGTAGTGAGGAGATGTTTGATACGCACCGTAGCCTTCACGCTGTCATTTCTTTCCATCTGCACACTCAGTGCATTGTAGAAGATAGAAGAGTCACGTATCAGCGACAACTGGATGGAGCATTTGTTTCCCGACTTGTCCGGATAGACAAACTTCAGTCCCGTCGAAGATGAGTAAACCCACTTTTTCGTAATAGTGTCGGCTGTGAACGAACCTTTCATCAGCAAAGCCAAAGCATAAGTTTTGTACCCTGAAAGTACATTGTCGTTCATCAGGGTATTGATTATATTGTAAGTCAGATGAGCAGAATCGAAAGAATAGTTACTATACTGCTCTACATACGTACCCATGATATCATTATATCCGGTAGATTCCAGTATTTTTGAACTCTCGTTGAGAGAAGCAAAGCCTTCTTTCAACGTCTTAACGTTCTGTACGTCAACAGAACTTTCACTTACGGTAGCTTCTGTGCCGTGTTCCACTTCATCACTGTTACAAGCCGATAATGCAGATACAGCAACGGCTATGCACAATAAAAAATTAAAATTCTTCATAATCATTATATTTTTCAGGTATCAGTACGCACAGATATTTCATATATGAATGAATTTCAGTACCCACCGTTTTTAATACCATTATATTGTTAGTTCATATATGGCAGGATATCGGCATTGTTTTTACTACAAACTTGCCGACGTCTTTAGCTGCTGAATCAAGCCGAAAAGACCAAAGATTACGTCACGGTTGAAACTCTTGTAGAGTTCAAATACGCCACCAATCTCTTTGAGCGTCAAACGCTGGACAAAAGGCACATAATCGCTCTGACCAGCAAACTTCACTTCAGGTAACAACATGTAATAATCACTGCCTATCGTACCGACATATAGTTTATTATCCGCCACCTTCGTATCGATATTATCATAGTAAAGATCAAACTTCACATTCTGATTCAAAGAGTCGGCATAGAGGGCGATCGTTGCGGAATCCTTAGCTGCTAAAGCGGAACGGAAGTCGGCTACGGTCTTGTAAGTATCAAGTATTTTACCTTTCAGTTGAATCTTGCCAAAGAAATCAGCATTGATATCCGTAAAATTACGAATCAGATTCGTTGTGAGTGGTGAATCGCAATTCAAACTCGCAGTAATAAGATTCGTTCCATCTTTCGAAATGGAAACAGATTGATGATAAACTGATTCTACCACATTCTCAGGTGATATGGCATACGACAAATTATATCCTCCTATATTGAGACTAATTGTTGATTCAGTAGAATAAATAAGATTTCCGGCGTTAGGATTATATCCTATCTTATGATAAATATCTCCTGAAATGATTGTTTCTGTACCTCGGGTTACATTCACATTATATTTCTCACATATCAGGACGACATGGTATATACTGTCTTTCGTAGGGCACGCTGCCAGTAAGGAAGCTAATACACCTACTTCAACATATTTATCAGACTTTGGCGTAATGGTAACTTTTGTCATTGTCCCATCCGATTCAGGATAACTGATCTGGATATCGTCAGTACCTTCAGAAACATCCCAGTTCTTTGTCGTGGTATTGTAGGAGAAATGAACCTTAGGGAACTGATAAATAGCTAAATACCGGAAGCCTAATTTCCTTAACACTTCTGTATGCTTGACAGTATCCATATTCATCATAGTTGCATCAATCTGAGCACGTACCCTCTCGTGTAATTTTGCTTTTACAGAGTCATTAAACAGACTCAGCGCGAGCAAACGTTCGAGCGACTTATTAAGATTTGTAAAATTGGATGCTTTAAAATCTTCACCCAATGCATTGTTACATGCAGCAATATGCTGCTTCAATAACAACATTTCACGGAATGTTTTACTGCCTATGGATGCCGTTGTATCGAAATATACTTTGCTTATATCCTCTACCGGTATTTCCAAGGTCTTACCGTCTGCGAGTTTCAGGTTCATTACCTCTTGGGCCTGCATTCCACCTACTGCAAACAAGACTGCTAATGCAAGGAAAAGTTTCTTCTTCATCATGTGCTCTTTTAATATTAAATTATTTATTCATTCTCTTTCCTTTTCGTAATATTTGGCTGTAAAATTAGAAAGAAAATATTAGAAAAACAAAATTACTTGGTATACATTATGGTATACAAAAGAAAAAAAACATAATTATCACGTGATAATGTCTCTTTATATTACAAACGGAACATTACATTCATTGTTGTTCCCTTGCCTTCTTCGGAAACGACCTTGATGCGACCACCAAATTTTTCAAGGATTGACTTTGCCAAAGCCAGACCTACCCCATTGCCTTTGACACTGCCTGTATTGCCGGCCCGATAAAAGGGTTCGAAGATATGGGAGATGTCTGACTGCGGAATGCCGATGCCATGGTCTTGTATCTGGAGTAATCCATGGTTGATATTGATCACTACCGGACTGCCGTCAGAATATTTGCGGGCATTGCTTATCAGATTTTTTACAGCAATGCTGATAAGTCCTTCATCCGCGCATACGATGAAATCGCTGATGACATTTACTTCAATACCCCGGTTGTCCATGCGACTGATAAATTCAGACATTCTGATCTGTTCCTGATTGTCGGTACTCCACTTTCCGGAACGAGCATGAGAGAACTGCAGGAGTTCGTGCATGATGTGGATGATACGATTGGTTTCGCCCGATATGCGTTGAAGATAATTCTTATATTCGTCGGTACTGCGGTCGCGCATCAGTGCCACCTCACATTCGCCCTGTATGGCGGTAAGAGGATTGTTGATTTCGTGCGAAGCATTGTTTACAAACATCTTCTCGGTATGATAATCCTGGTCGATACGGTCGAGTACGCGCGTAGCATACAGTCGACTAATCAGATAGAGTACAAACGCCGACACTAGTACCAATATCAGTATCGCCCAACCGAGGGTGGTACCGATTTCCTTGCCGTAAGGGTTGCGACTGAGCACAATTACGGCAAACGTTCCGCTATTGTCGTAATAGATGAACGAGGTGCCCACCTCACCGCCTTTTTCAAAGTTGACAGTCTTGTTGGCAAAAAGGCTCTTTATCTGTTGACTGCTGAGATAAACCGACAGTTGGCGGTCGGCCTCCTTACGGTCGGAAAGACTGATAAAGAGTTCTTTGGATGTAGGTATCGAGTTTTTGCGGCGTAGCACCATATTTTGGTATGTCACCGAATCGACCTCGTCTACCGAAAATTGCTCTTCGGCTACGGCATGGGCTTTTTCCTGGAGATACTCATAATACAGATTCTGTGTATAACTGGATGAAAAGAAATAGAACACTACCCCTGTTATCAATATCAGACCGATTGTGATAAACGAATAGATAATGGATATTTTTCTTCCTGTTTTCATCTTTTCTACTTTGATTCTTCCGAACGCATACAATAACCTGTACCTACTACCGTATGAATCAGTTTTTGACTGAAGTTGTCGTCTATTTTATTACGGAGATATCTGACATACACATCCACAATATTGGTATTGGTGTCGAAATCCTTGTTCCATACATCTTTGAGCAAACGACGGCGAGACAGTATCTCACCGTGATGTTCCATCATATATTCGAGCAAGCGGTACTCCTTGATACTGAGGTCCACTTCACAATTACCGCGGATAGCCTTATGCGAAGCCGAATCAAGATGCAGATCGGCATAAGAGACAGGACGGTTGGATGTAGCCGCATCGGAACGGCGAAGCATAGCCTGTATACGGGCAAGGAGTTCCATAAACTTGAACGGTTTGACCATATAGTCGTCGGCACCCACATGGAGTCCCATCACGATATCATCAGTCGTGTCGAGGGCTGTGAGCATCAATACAGGAGTGTTGTATCCGAAACGTTCCCGTATCTTCTGACAGACTTCCAAACCAGTCATTCCGGGCATACGGATATCGAGCATCACAAGGTCGAACTGCTCACCGGTTTCCAGTCGGTGCCATGCATCGAGACCATTGTTGACCACAGTGACATCATAATTGAAGTCAGACAGTCCACGACTTACGAAATCGGAGATATTCTCCTCATCCTCCGCCATCAATATTCTCTTCTCCTCCATAATTGTTATAATTTAAAAGCAAAGATAAGCATTTCACACTTATCTTCAAAATGAATGATTCTATTTTTTTTCTGAAGATGATGTTTCTTGTCCTCCGCCTCCCAAACTGCGGTATACGTCGACCATACCCGAGAGTTGTTGGGCTTTGGCATCCAACTGCTCCATTTTGGCATCAAGAGCGTCGCGTTCATCCATCAGAACATCAAGATAGGTGGAACGACCATTGAGATACAGCTGATTGGCTACGTCGACTGAATGTTCAAGGGTGTTCGACTCTTCTTCCTTCAGTTTGTAATACTGGTCGAGGTTGCTGATTTTGGACAATAGGGTGCACACTTCGGAATAGGCAGTGAGCAAGGTCTTGTCGTACTGGTACAGAGCCTCTATCTGTTGGGCATCTGCCGAAAGGAAGTTGGCTTGTATCGCCTTACGGTTAATCAGGGGTCCAGAGAGTCCGCCGAGCACACTGAATGCGAGCGACTTGGGCAGACGAGTAAGATATGTAGGATTGAAGGCATCCAGTCCGAGCGACGCGGAGATGTTAAGCGACGGCAGAAATTCTTTGCGGGCAGCGTCGACATTCCATTTGGCGGCTGCCAATTCATGTTCAGCCTGACGGATATCGGGACGGTTGTACAACAGTTCCGAAGGAATGCCTGTCATCACCTTCTGCAAGTTGACAGAGAGAAATCCAGTCTTGTCGCGGGCAATTTTTTCAGGATATCTCCCCAGCAGGAGATTGAGTGTATTCTCACTCTCTGTAATCTGTTGGCGTATAGTATATTCGTCGGCACGCGCCTTCGCCAATTCGGCCTGAAACTTCTCCACGGCCAGTTCGGTATCGGCATCCGCACTCTTCTGTATTTTGGCTATCTCCACAGCACGTTTCTGCAACTCGATATAACGATGTATGATATCGAGTTTGTTGTCAAGTGCGAGCAGTTGATAGTAATTGTCCGCCACCTGTGATATCAACGATGACAATACGGCATTGCGTCCTTCTACGGTGGCCAGATAATGTTCTACCGCCGCACGCTTGCCTGAACTCAGTTTATGCCATAGATCGACCTCCCATGAGGCGTTGGCACCCAACTGATAATCCATCAACGGGTCAGGCATATCGCGACCTGGTTCAATCTCTGTAGTGGCATTGCCGGCACCCTCACTGGTATACCGTCCCACCTTCGACACGCCGATACCTCCTCCCGCAGTAACCGATGGCTGAAGAGCACCCTGTTGGAACAGTACACTGCTCTTAGCCACGGCTATCTGTTGAAGTGTCATCCTGAGATCCTGATTACTTAATAAAGCTGTATCTATGAGAGATACTAATAAAGGATCGGTGAAAAACTGCCGCCACGGGGTGACTGCAGACTTAGAAACGGATGCATCGCTCTGTGCCTGTACACTGTCTTTCGTAAACTGTGCAGGCAACTGCATCCTGGTACGGTCGGCAAGGTTGGTAGCCTGCGGTGTCTTGCAACCCGTAAGCATCAATGCCGACAGTAATAGTGTATATATAATATATCTGGTTTTCATATTTTATACTTTTTATCTTTAGTTTCTGTCAATGGTTTATCGCGTTGATATTTCACCATCTTCATCTTAGCAGCAATAGTGCCGAAGATGTAATACAGTCCGGGGATGAGAATGAGTCCGAAGAACGTACCTATCAACATACCTCCAACTGCCGCACTTCCGATAGTTCGATTTCCCGTGGCACCGGCTCCTGAAGCCACAACCAAAGGAAGAAGTCCGGCAATAAAGGCAAACGATGTCATCAGAATAGGACGGAAACGGGCTATGGCACCCTCTATCGCTGCCCTGCGTATTGACATTCCGAGATTTCTGCGTTGTACAGAATATTCGACCATCAACACGGCATTCTTACCCAACAGTCCTATCAACATCACCATGGCCACCTGTGCATAGATGTTATTCTCAAGTCCCGTCATTTTAAGGAAGAGGAAGGCGCCACATATACCTGCCGGTAAACTAGTGAGGATAGGCAGAGGAAGGATGAAATTCTCATACTGCGCCGAAAGAATGAGATATACAAATATCAGGCAGACGGCAAATATCAGTATGGCTTGATTACCCTGATCGACCTCATCTTTTGAGATACCCGCCCAGTCGTAGTCGAATCCATGGGGCAGATTGTTCTCTGCCACCTCTTCGATTGCCTTGATGGCTTGTCCACTACTGTAGCCTGGCGCCGGTGAACCGGTAACTTCGGCGGAATTATACAGATTATGACGTGTAATCTCGCTCATTCCGTACACCTTTTCCAGATGCATGAAGTCGGCATACGGTACCATCTCTCCCTGGTTGTTTTTGATAGTCAGTCCCATCAGATTCTCAGGGAAGGCGCGATATTGCGGACTTGCCTGGACTATTACCTTATACGGTTTGCCGAAACGGATGAAACCTGTCTCATAGTCAGAACCAATCATCGTAGAGAGATTGTCCATGGCAGACCCTATCGTAATTCCCTTCTGTTCGGCTATATCATTGTTGATGCGCAGCATATATTGAGGATAACTGGCAGAATAGAAGGTGAAAGCCGAACCGATCTCAGGACGTTTGTTTAGTGCCTTGACAAATTCCTTGCTCACCTTCTCCATCTGATGATAATCATTGTTACCTGTCTTATCCAGCAGACGGAGTTCGAAACCCGAAGCGGCACCGTAACCCGGTATCGAAGGCGGTTGGAAAAACTCGATGTCGGCATCGGTCATCTTCTTACATTTTTTCTGCAGATCATCAATAATTTCCTTGGCAGAATGACTACGGTCTTTCCATGATTTCAAGTTGATCAGACATGAACCGGAGTTTGCACTTGTACCTTCTGACAGGATCTCATATCCAGCCAGTGAAGAAACACTTTCCACACCATCTTCTTTTTCAGCAATGTCGAGCAATTCATGTGCTACCTTGTTGGTCCGTTCTATGGTGGAACCCGGCGGCGTCTCGATGACCGCATAAATCATACCTTGGTCTTCCTCAGGTATAAAACCGGAAGGAATACTATTGTTGACAAAGAACGCTATGGCACAGAGAGCCAATATGATGGTCCATGTAAGATATTTCTTTGAAACAGTGATTTGCAGAATATGATGGTATTTACCGATTCCCTTGTCGAATCCGACATTAAACTTATCAAGCATCTTGTGCAACCACGACTTTTTCGACTGTTTCTCCTGCTCCTTGGTAAGTATCAGGGCACAGAGAGCAGGTGTAAGTGTCAACGCAACAAATCCGGAAAGTACGATACTCGATGCCATGGTGATGGAAAACTGTCGATAAAATATACCTTCAGGACCTCCCATAAAAGCAACCGGGATAAATACTGCCGCCATAACTAATGTGATAGCAATGATGGCTCCACTAATCTCTTTCATGGCTGCCTGAGTAGCCTCCAACGGTGGCAGGTGTTCGTCTCTCATCTTCACGTTAACCGCCTCGATAACCACAATAGCATTGTCCACCACAATTCCTATGGCCATCACCAAAGCGAAAAGAGATATCATATTAAGGGTGATACCAAATGCTTGCATCACAGCAAAACTACCGACGAGGGATACTGGTACCGCGAGACACGGGATAAGGGCGGAACGCCAGTCGCCCAAAAATACAAATACGACCAATGCCACTAATATGAAGGCCTCAAAAAGTGTATGGATAACCTTATCGATAGACGCATCTAGAAAACGACTGATATCATAACTTACTTCATAGTGCATCCCTTTGGGCATGTCTTTCTGAAGACGGTTCATTGTCTTCTTCACATTCTGAATCACATCGCGGGCATTGGAACCGTAGGCCTGTTTGAGGGTGATGGCTGCAGACGGGTGACCATTCAACGTGGAATAAATATCATACATTTCACTGCCGAAGTCGATATCAGCCACATCCTTGAGTCGGACAAACTGTCCGTTGGGATTCGATTTCAATATAATATTGCCATACTCTTCGGGCTGGGTGTATCGACCGGGATATTTCAGGACATATTCGAAACTCTCCGGACGTTTGCCAGAACTCTCTCCCAATTTTCCCGGCGAAGCCTCTATACTCTGATCCTCAAGGGCCTGGTTGACATCATCTGCTGAAAGATTGTAGGCTGTCAGTTTATCAGGTTTAAGCCATATACGCATGGCATAATTGCGGGTACCCAGAATATCCAGATCACCCACACCGTCTACACGCCGCAATTCAGGTGAAATATTGATGTCGGCATAATTGAACAGAAATTTCTGATCGGCCTTCGGGTCATCGCTGTAAAGGTTGATGTACATCAGAATATTCGGTTCTTCACGGGATATTTTGACACCCTCGCGTACCACAGCTGCGGGCAGTTTGTTTGTTGCCGCTGACACACGGTTCTGTACATTGATGGCATCCACATTAGGGTCTGTACCTAATTTAAATACCACATTGATTTCACCCTCACCGTCATTACCGGCATCGGATTCAATATACTTCATACCAGGTACACCGTTAAGGACCTGTTCCAACGGAATAACTACCGACTTAATCAACAGTTCATTGTTGGCACCCGGATAATTAGCTATCACATTAACCTTAGGCGGGGATATAGACGGATATTGTGTTACCGGCAGATTAAAAAGCGACAACGTACCGATAAATACAATAATAAGAGATACGACGATTGAAAGAACCGGTCGACGGATAAACTTCTTAAGCATAATCAGTTCACATTTAATTTAACAGACTGAATAGCGGCGGCCGAACTCTTATATTTACAAGTGATTCGATCACCATCATTTACTTTATCCACACCATCAAGCAAGAATCTGTCATTTCGTGACAAACCTTGTGATATGACATACACGTTCTGCTCTTCGAAAGCAATCTTGATGGGACGGGCATGAACATATCCACGGGCATCGACTACAAATACATATTTCTGGTCTTGCACCTCATAAGTGGCTTGCTGCGGTATAATCAGTGCATTTCTTACAGGGATGTTCATTCTGAGTGTACCTGTTTCACCGTTACGTAAGAGATTATGTACATTAGGGAATTTTGCACGGAAAGATATATTGCCTGTGCTGTTGTCGAACTCCCCTTCTACATTCTGGAAATAACCCTTGGCACCAAAACTGGTACCATTGGCAAGAATAAGCGTGAGAGGCAAGCGATTGCGCTCTGCAGCATGTTGCTGATAATCGAGATATTCGGGTTCGGAGACATTGAAGTATACATACATATTACTGTTGTCCGAAAGACTGGACAGTAGGTCGCCTGCCTGAATCAGACTCCCCATCTTGTTGGGTATCCGACCTATGATACCGGAGAACGGAGCACGGATGAGAGACAACCGTTTGCGGATTTGTGCCAGACGGTAATCAGCCATCGCTGCGTTCAACTTGGCACGGGCCATCTTACGTGCATTTTTGGATACAATATTGTTTGAAGCCAGCCGAGATGTGTTTTGCAGGTCGATGCTGGCTTGTTGTGTTTCGGCCAACGACTTTTCGACTTCCTGTTGAGCTCCCACCATTGCAATGCGGAACAAAGGTTGTCCGGCTCTTACCGTCTGCCCTTCATCCACATAAATATCCTGCAGAATACCCTCTTGCTGTGCCCTTATCTCTATGTTCTTCTGCGACCTTATATTAGCCACATAATCCTTAGAAACGGAAGTGTTGGTCACTTCGGGCGTAGTAACGGTATAGACTGCCGCAACTTCCTTTTCTTTTGTCGATTTACAACTTGTAGTCATCAGTGTAATACCGACAACAAACAGAAGTATTTGCTTATTCTTCATTATTAAAAGATATTATATAATTCCGCTGCAAAATTACGGTTCTTTTAACAACGTAAGAAACGAAATCAATTAGAAGACTATAAGATGAAATTAGAATTTTCTAATTATCATTTTTTCTGGTGAATATTTCTTTTCACACTTAAGGGGTCATTATTTTTTCCCACTCAAGGCTCTTAAATGGAGTTTTTTACATTACCCCATGACCCTCGTCTGTAAAGTTCTACTATTAACTCCTTTTCTTGAAATGAATGTTTAACTGCCGTAATTTTAATTTTTAATGTTTCACAGTCCAACATTTTGGGGTTCACTTCACCGCTAGGTGCTGCCCGTGCGGTTGTCCCCTGCGACATTCCGCAGCTTAGCGTGAAGAATTTGTAAGATTTTCGAAATCACAATGAGTCTGATTGTGCGGAACGCAGAATCAGCAACGAATTCTCGGCGTGTGTCTGAGCGGAGCGAGTTAGCAAGAGGATTTGGAAAATATCACAAATTTAGCGTGGCGAGGACGTCGCTACTTTCTCTTGCTTCTTCTCTTCGGTGAAGAGAAGGAGAACCCCCTCGGTGAAGAGAAGAATGAACTCATTTATTCCTCCATCAACTTACGATAACGTCCTTTCTTGATTTCCTCATTACCAAGTCGACGGGCTTTGTTGATCTCATATTCGGAATAGTCGCCCTCAAAATATACCACTTCTCCATTGCCCTCGAAAGCAAGGATATGGGTACAGATTCTGTCGAGGAACCATCGATCGTGACTAATTACCACTGCACAACCAGCAAAAGACTCGAGACCTTCCTCAAGCGCCCGCAACGTGTTGACATCAATATCATTGGTGGGTTCGTCGAGCAATAATACATTACCTTCCTGCTTGAGAGCCATCGCCAATTGAAGACGGTTGCGCTCACCACCCGACAGGACACCACACAGTTTACTCTGGTCGGTACCCGTAAAATTGAAACGCGACAAATAAGCACGAGAGTTGACATCACGGCCACCCATACGAATCGTCTCATTACCCTGAGACACCACATCGTATACCGTCTTCTGCGGGTCAATCTCCTTATGTTGCTGATCCACATAAGCCAGTTTTACGGTCTCGCCCACTTCAAACTTTCCTCCGTCGACTTTTTCGAGCCCCATAATCAGTCGAAACAAAGTCGTCTTACCGGCACCGTTCGGTCCAATGACTCCCACAATACCGTTGGGCGGCAACACAAAATTGAGGTCGCTGAAAAGCACCTTCTCGCCAAAAGCCTTCTGCACATGCTGCGCCTCTATCACCTTGTTGCCCAGTCGTGGACCATTAGGGATAAATATTTCAAGTTTTTCTTCTCGTTCCTTTTGTTCCTCGTTGAGCATCTGTTCATAAGAGTTGAGACGGGCCTTACCCTTCGCCTGACGAGCCTTAGGAGCCATACGCACCCAGTCGAGTTCGCGCTCTAGTGTTTTACGGCGCTTAGAAGCCGTCTTTTCCTCTTGAGCCATACGTGTCGTCTTCTGGTCGAGCCATGAAGAATAATTGCCTTTCCATGGAATACCCTCGCCACGATCGAGTTCGAGAATCCATTCGCTCACATCATCCAGGAAATAACGGTCGTGGGTAACGGCAATCACCGTCCCTTCATATTGCTGAAGATGCTGTTCGAGCCAGTCGATACTTTCGGCATCCAGATGGTTGGTTGGTTCATCGAGTAATAGTACATCGGGCTTCTGCAAAAGCAGTCGACAGAGGGCCACGCGACGGCGCTCACCTCCGGAAAGATTGGTTACAGGCAAGTCACCCTTGGGACAGCGCAAGGCATCCATGGCCCTGTCCAACTTAGAATCGATGTTCCATGCATCAGTAGCATCGATGATATCCTGCAGTTCAGCCTGACGCTGCATCAGGCGGTCCATCTTATCTTGGTCGCTGTAATACTCCTCTTCACCGAATTTTTTGTTGATATCGTCATATTCAGCCAGAGCATCATATACTTTCTGCACACCTTCCTGCACATTTTCCTTCACTGTCTTCGATTCATCGAGAGGCGGATCCTGCGGCAGATAACCCACCGTATAACCAGGACTCCATACTACCTCACCCTGTGTAGGTTGTTCGAGTCCGGCGATAATCTTCATCAGTGTGGACTTACCCGCACCGTTAAGACCGATGATACCTATTTTTGCACCATAGAAGAACGATAGGTATATGTTCTTCAGAATCTGTTTTTGGTTCTGCGGGATAATTTTGGATACCCCCACCATTGAGAAGATAATCTTCTTGTCGTCTACTGTTGGCATATTATATTATTTTTAAATTTTATGATTTATAATGTCAGCATGTGGCACAAAGGTAGACAATATATCACATTTATCCAAATATTGAGAATGAATTTATCAATTTTTCGTACCTTTGCAGTATGAATTCACAGATTGACAAGATGACTTCGTTCATCGTGATGGATATCCTGCAGAAAGCCCAGGAAATGGAGGCGCGAGGTATCAACGTGGTACACATGGAAGTGGGCGAACCCGACTTCAACGTGCCACAGGTAGCTTTGAAAGTTGCCGAACAGGCTTTAAACAACAATCATACACACTATACACACGCACTGGGAATGCCTGAACTTCGGGAGGCTATCGCCGACCTATACCGTCGGGAATATAATGTAGATATCTCATCCGACCGTATCGTGGTGACCTGCGGTTCATCGCCCGCGATACTGATGCTCTGTCTGATGCTTTTCGATCGAACATCGGAGGTTATCATCTCAAACCCGGGATATTCGTGTTACAAGAATTTCATTCTCGCCGCAGGGGCTACACCCGTGAACGTGATGCTACATCCTGAAAATGGTTTCGGATATAATATAGAGGATATAAAGAGGTGTATCACCCCACGTACCCAAGCTATCTTCGTCAACTCGCCTATGAATCCTACGGGGGCGGTGATGAACGAAGACTTCATGCGACAACTTGCCGCACTGGATATACCGATTATCAGTGATGAGATTTACCACGGACTGGTATACGGTAAGAAAGCGCATTCGATTTTGGAATATACAGACAATGCATTTGTGCTCAACGGTTTTTCGAAGCGTTTCGCAATGACCGGACTTCGTTTGGGATATCTTATCGCGCCCGTGAAATATATGAAAGCACTTGAGATCATGCAACAGAACTTTGCCATCTGTGCACCGAGTGTCTCACAGGAGATGGGACTGAGCGTGCTCCAGAGCGAAGAGGCTGACAAAGAGGTGGATGCCATGCGCAATACATATAACGAAAGACGTATGTTTCTGATGAAACGTCTACATGAAATAGGTCTACCTCCTGTTGTAGAACCGATGGGTGCCTTTTATATTATGGTGGATGCCAGAAGGTATACGACAGACTGCTACCACTTTGCTTACGACATACTGGAAAAGGCCCATGTGGGTGTAACCCCGGGTATCGACTTCGGTTCACAGGGTGAAGGTTTTCTGCGACTGTCTTACGCCAACTCGATTGAAAACCTGAGCGAGGGAATGGACAGACTGGAAAAATATCTGTCTTCGCTGAAATAACAGAAGGTGAAGAGACAAAAAAATCCGCTTACTGCTAACCAGCAAGCGGATTTATGATAGTGTATCTTTTTACAGATTCAATGATTTCTTGATAGCAGCTATTTTATCTTCTGCTTCTTTGGTGCAACGCTCATAGCATCCGGAACACTTCATCTGACCTTTGGTCTCGATATAGAACTTAATCTTAGGTTCCGTACCTGAAGGACGTACGCTGACCTTGGTATCGTCGTCGCAGAACCACTGCAGTACATTGCTTGTGGTGGGCATATCCAAAGGACTGACGTTACCGTTGGCATCCTTCTGTTCGAGTGTCTGATAATCTTTCCATACGACAATCTTGCTGCCACCCAGTTCTTTGGGAGGATTCTGACGGAAATCGCTCATCATCTGTTTGATTTCGTCGGCACCCGTCTTACCCGGTTTAACGACATTCACCGTAAACTCCTTGGAAAATCCATATTCAAGATAGATTTCCATCAATACGTCGTAGAGTGTCTTGCCGTTATCTTTCGCCCAAGCACAAATTTCAGCCAGCAGAGAGCATGCCGATACGGCATCCTTGTCACGTACGAAGTCTTCGGCCAGGAAACCATAACTTTCCTCTCCACCACCGATATACTGCTGTTTGCCTTCTGAAAGGAATATCTCGCGGGCAATCCACTTGAAACCTGTATAACAGTCGCGCATCTCTATTTTCTGCTTCTCGGCAATCTTACGGATCACCTCGGTGGTAACGATGGTCTTAACGATAAAATCGTTCGGTTTCATCTTACCGGTATTGATACGGTTGGTGATAATATAATACAGGAAGATAAGACAGGTCTGGTTGCCGTTGATCAGAATCCATTCGCCCTTGTCGTTCTTGCAGGCCATACCTACACGGTCGGCATCAGGGTCAGAAGCCATTACGATGTCGGCGTCCAATTCTTTGGCATCACGCAGAGCCAAAGTAAGAGCTTCTCCGTTCTCGGGGTTAGGACTCTTGACGGTAGAGAAATTACCATCTTTCACCATCTGTTCCTTCACGCAATGTACATTCTCGAATCCCCACTCTTTCAGACTGCGCGGTATGAGCATCATACCTGTGCCGTGAAGCGGTGTATAAACAATCTTCAGGTCTTTCTGACGTTTGATGGCTTCTGGATCGATAGAAATGGCATGTACCTTATCCAGATATATCTTGTCGATATCCTCACCGATAATCTGGATGAGCGCCTTGTTTCCTTTGAATTTTACATCTTCCACCTTGACCTTGTTCACCTCGTCAATAATACCGGTATCATGAGGGGCGAGCACCTGTGCACCGTCTTCCCAATATGCCTTGTATCCATTGTATTCTTTCGGGTTATGGCTGGCCGTAATATTAACACCGCTCTGACATCCGAGATGACGGATAGCAAAAGAACACTCAGGTGTAGGACGCATATCGTCAAACAGATACACCTTAATATTATTAGCCGAGAAGATATCAGCCACCGTCTCAGCATAGAGACGGCTGTTGTTACGACAATCGTGGCAAACGACCACTGAAATCTGACTGCGGTCTTTGAAGTTTTTCTTCAGATAATTGGCAAATCCCTGTGTAGCCATACCTACGGTATAGATATTCATACGGTTAGAACCTGCTCCCATAATACCACGAAGACCTCCTGTACCAAATTCCAGGTCTTTATAAAAACTCTCAATAAGGTCTGTTTTATCACTGTTTTCTAGTAATGACTTGACTTGTTGTTGTGTCTCTGCATCAAAAGCAGGTGACAACCATGTCTGCGCTTTAGCCTCGCACTGGGCAATGAGTTCCGAATTATTTTCCATAATAATTATAGTGTTATTGATAATTGTGAAAGCAAAGATAATCATTTTATACCAAAAAGACTATTACGAACCAAATAATTTTTCTTTTTTAGCATTGAATATGGTGAATTGGGGTAAAGTATACAACCATTATTTATAAAAAGAGAGGGCGTATCATACTTCGATACGCCCTTACGGAATTTACATTATCCACTTGATTTAAAACACAATCTTTATACCTATTGTAGTGTTGGATCTGTCCATTTAGTTTTTGCCTGGTCACGGCCTGTTGAATTAATTGATACTGAACCACCGGCACCACCACCGTAAAACAACTCTCTTGCTTGACTGTTATTACCACTGGTATTATTGGAAGGCGTAGCTAGCCAGTAATAACACTGTCCCATACACTCTTCCGCCAGATTAAGATTTTTACGTTTACCTGCTGCTGGTAGGAAGAAATAATCTCCTCCTGAACGAATCGCCGATGCTTCGATTCCAGATAATGATGACATACTCTTGACTGCAACATTGCTTCTCGTGAATGATGTATTTGTTCTGTCTGGGAAACCTGTTATCTTCGAAGATTTCTTGATCCATAATCCTGAGTGGTAAACGGTTCCGTCTATACCCAAGAAAGCGGTAAGCGTGGTATTGTCATCATCTTCCCAATACATTCCTGCATTTTCATAAGCATAAACCTGCCATTGTGTAGGACATTTAGCACATGAATGTGATGCCAGATAATCAGTGGCGTTATATGCCATTACATTATTGTATCCATAATTGCCAGCACTGAAGGCTGTTGTTCCTGTTCCAAATTCCTCGTAGGCATCCCATTCATAATAATGGGTGATATTCTGTAATTTTATCAGAGTAACAGGACGTATGCTGACAACTCCTGCTGTTAAAGTCAAACTGCTCAATGTGATGTTTTTATAATACACATCACCATTGGTTGTACGGGCCACTATATTCAGTTTCCCACTTAAATTACTGAATGGGAATGTCATAAGATACACTGATGCCACCCCGCTATTGACCGCGACATTAGATACTGTCCATGATGTTGCCCCCGTGTAAGAAGACGATGTGATAGTACCGCTTTCATTTTGAGAAATCGTAGCAGATGACGGTAATAAAGATGTACTCGCAGAACCGCAATAAAACTTGACACTTAAAAGTGTACCAGAGAAAGCAGTATTTTTCAGGTCAAACCGGATGACTGATACGAGATGTGACATTGTGGTATTGGAGGGTACACCATTGGTGACGGAAGCCACGCCATACATCGCATCGTAATTTTTGAGATTGGCAAGTGTACCATCCTGACTACCAAATCCCGACAACGTTGATGTTATAATACCGTTGCTATATGTCTGCGAAAATGTAGACGATGTAGGCAGTATGTTATACATCAGTATATTCTTGCCAGTTGTAAAACCAGAGCCTTGACATTCAAATTCAGCTGTATTGGAAGTTGACAAATTTGAATTAATGAATGTTTTAGAAGTTACCTGCGTATCACCTTTATATAAGTGGAACGCATTCAGTTTATCTGTGGTTTCCCAAGTCGTAATCAATCCTGTGGTCGAATTGGCTGTCTCAGTTACTCTAGTTTCCGCATCAGAAGATGTAGATACTGATAGACTCATG
>OBID01000138.1_pt1 | contig 31716 bp, 30 predicted proteins | sample 1519781 | NCBI WGS metagenome assembly OBID01 (sample SAMEA3991478, study PRJEB22521) | metagenome | biome: anthropogenic terrestrial biome; feature: sewage plant; material: sludge | place: Sweden | collected 2012-09-26 | reverse complement strand
CTCCTAATATAATTATCATAAAACCAAAATTAATTTATTACAAAATTATCATCTTTGGCAATGTGTCTAGCAGTCACTGCAATCTTAATCTTTTTTAACCGATGCCTTAATAACCTTAAGGTATCGGGTTTTTCACAATCTGGCATCTTAATTATCAGTTACTAATTAAACCTGCATACTTTTAAATAGTAAACTTATTATTTAAAACAACATAATAAAAAAATAAAGCCGATAAAACTCTTTTAAAAGTTTTATCGGCTTTAAAAATATATTATTCAGTTCTCAATGCTTCAACGGCATCCTTCTTTGCTGCCATCTTAGCCGGTATATGTCCGCCTATCATTGTAAGTACAGTACTTACAAGAACAAGCATAAGTGCATGTGAAATTTTTAATGTTGCAACATGTTCAAGCTCCGCTTTGTCATAGATAACAGAATTTATCGGGAACGTCAACAGCCATGCTATAAACACACCGAGCAATCCTGAGCAGACACCAAGAATAAATGTTTCCGCATCAAATACTCGCGTTATATCCTTCTTTCTTGCACCCAATGCTCTTAATACGCCTATTTCCTTCGTTCTTTCAAGAACAGACGTATACGTTATAATACAGATCATTATAAGACTTACTATAAGTGATGTACCTGCAAATGCGATAAGCACAAGTGTTACACCGTCCATTATTCCGCCTGTCATACTTGTTATCGTTTCTGCCATATCAGTATATATGATCTTCTCTTCTTCAGAAACATCTTCATTGTATGCATCAAGATATTCAACTAATTTGTCCTTCTGGTCAAAGCTTGTCGGATACATTGTTATCATAAACGGAATATCACTTCCTCCTAGATAAGCAAGAACCATATCCTTTTCTGAATCTTTCGTGAAGCTTTCCATTGATATTATATTATGATCAGCTCCCTGCTGTGCTTTTACGATATCGGATTTCTTTGCGTCTTCCATGATTCTTTCAGCAAGCTTTTCATTATACAAAAGGCCTTCAAACATTTTTGAAATAACCGCATCCTCACTTGGACGTACAACTGCTGATATTGTTATCTCAATATTATTTGCCTTGTCATAAAGTGCATCGTAATCAGTATTTGGAAGGAATACAGAAGATGAACCATTCACCTCTGTTTTGGTATAGTAATCGTTGTTTGTAACTATACGCATTTTCTTTCCTATTATATCTTCGTATTTAATTTCTTTAATGTTTTCAGTATCAAATCCAAGATTTTTTGCCAGAGTCTTATCAAACTCGTTTAATGAAGTAAGCACAAGAACTACATCTGTTTCATTATCATTAACTTCTCCTGCAAGAATATCAAAATTTGCAGAAATAAAGTTTTCTTTATTTTCTTCAACATTTACAGGGTATGATCCTATATATGAAGAAACAGTCTGACTTGAAGCACTGGCCATAAACGGTTTTACACCATCATCTGTCTTTGTAAGAATATTAAATCCTATAAGTCTTGTATATCCTATTCTTTTACAGAAGTCAGGACTTACATTTTTAATATAATCCATATATTTATCATTTATAAGATTTTCATGTGTCATCTGGGTCATTGCATTATCATAAAGATATGCAACACCTTTATCTTCAGCATTTTTGCCATTCATTCTTTCACTCTGCTGCTTCATAAGATCTTCATCAACCGATGCTGTTTCTTTACTTATCATAATCGGAAATTCACTGAGCGCATCTCTCTGATATTTATCTATCTGTATCTGAAAACCAACAGATAAGCTGAGTATAAGTGCTATTCCTATAATACCTATACTTGAGGCAAATGCTGTAAGAAACGTTCTTCCCAATTTTGTTCTGATATTATTTGCAGAAAGCTTTAATGCTGTAAAAAAACTCATGCTTGTTTTTTTAAGCTTGAATTCGTCCTTTTTAGGTTTTTCAATATGTGGCTTTGAATCAGAAACAATTTTTCCATCCTGGAATCTTACAATTCTGTCTGCATACTTTTCTGCAATATCAGGATTATGTGTTACCATAATTACAAGCTTATCCTTAGCGACCTCTTTTATAAGATCCATTATCTGAACACTCGTCGTTGTATCAAGAGCACCTGTAGGTTCATCACACAGCAAAATATCAGGGTCATTCGCAAGTGCTCTGGCTATTGCAACTCTCTGCATCTGACCGCCTGAAAGCTGATTAGGCTTTTTGTGCAGGTGATCCTTAAGTCCTACCTTTTCAAGTGCTTCAAGAGCCTTTTTGTGCTTCTCAGCATTTGATACGCCACTAAGGGTCATTCCGAGTTCAACATTTGCTACAATACTAAGATGTGTGATAAGATTGTAGCTCTGGAATACAAAACCGATAGTGTTATTTCTGTACGCATCCCATTCATTAGGCTTAAAATCCTTTGTTGACTTTCCGTTGATAATAAGGTCTCCGGAATCATATCTGTCAAGACCTCCTATAACGTTAAGACATGTTGTCTTTCCTGATCCGCTTGTTCCCAGAATCGCTACAAACTCTTTTTTTCTGAATGCAACACTGATTCCGTCAAGTGCCTTGGTCTCGATATCACCAATGCGATACACTTTTTTGATTTCTTTTAGTTCCAGCATACATTTGTCTCCTCTTTTTTTATTTATAAAATATAGTTGCCACGCTATCCATTTTAGCACAGTGTCAAATGTATGTCAATATAATTCGGTAAAAATCACTAAGAAAAAGAGATAAATATCCCACTTTAATGAAATAATATTGCTGTTTTTTACAATCAAGTAATTCTCCGGATATAGCCTCCAAATTTATAGCTTATCCGTAAATACCAAATAACAATAAAAACCTGTTCAGCATTCTTGTAACTCCAACCCCTGTTTATGTATTTCCCTGCGTTACCGCACCCGAAGGTGCAGGGCGACCGGAAAGCCCTGCTCGACTCCTCAGAGTCGAAATCTCTGTCTATGTATTTTCTTCCGTTACCGCACCCGAAGGTGCAGGGCGACCGGAAAGCCCTGCTCGACTCCTCAGAGTCGAAATCTCTCCTCCTATATTACCTTCAGCACCGCAATAACAATAAGAATAACCCCACTTATCCATGAACGATCCTTGGTTGTTTTACTGCTTAAAAGCTTGCCGGTAAAATATCCCGACATCAATGCAATCATACAGAAAATCAATGCGCTAAATGCAACAAACCACATATTAACACCAAGAAAACCTGCTCCCACTCCACTTACAAGCGAATCCAGTGATAATGCTATTCCAAGTGTTATCGCCTCGTTATAGGTAATGACCTTTGAATTATCCATATCAGCCTTTAGTCCATCAATGCATATCTCTACTACAAGACCGACTCCACCATATTTAAAACATATCCGTTTCCCATTTTCACTTCTGTTGACAACATTTTTAATAATATCCTTAAACAGAGTAACCAGCCCAAGCAGCAGCAATGTAATAAACCCTATTATATTTCCTGCTGTCTGGGGTATAATTTCACCTATTACGTCTGAAAAAAATATTGAAATCATTAATGCTGCTGCTCCTATTAAACTTACTATAAAAGCTGAAACAAAAGTAAGCTTTATTTTGCTGCTTCCATATGAAAAAGCAGCAAAATAAGCATCAATGCATACAGCCAGAACAAGCAATAACCCCTGAAGCATCTATACCACCCCACTTATATCACTACTTATATCTTATTACTATCAGCAGATTTTGTGAGTGATTAATGGCAGTTTAATGAAATTATATTTATAAAATGATACTCATTCACTTCTTTATATTTATGATTAAACCCGTAAGCCAAAATAATAATGACATTTATCTTTATTTATGCTATACTATTATTCGTAAGATTCACACTGTGAGGTTAAAAAATGATAAGGAAAATAACTGCAAACGACAAGGACATTTTCATACGCTTTGCTAAAGACTTTTATTCATCAGAAGCTGTGTGCCATAAAATTCCGGAGGAATACCACATCAGAACATTTGATGAACTCATGCGTTCAGATGCATATGCCCAGTGCTATATATTTGAGGACGATGGTAAAACTGTCGGATATGCGCTGACTGCAAAGACATTTTCTCAGGAAGCCGGCGGAATGGTTATATGGATAGAAGAAATTTATGTTGTACCCCATATGCGTTGTAAAGGTATGGGCAAAGAATTCTTCAGATATATATATTCAGTTATAGATGAATCTGTTACACGCATAAGGCTCGAAATATGTCCTGACAATAAGCGCGCTGCTTTATTATACAAAAATGCAGGTTTTGAAAAAATGGAATATCTGCAGATGGTAAATGAACTTAATATTTATCACAGACAGGATTATAAAAAATGACTACAAAAGATAAGATACTATGTGAGCTTATAAAATCAGGTAACGAATATATTTCTGGCGGAAGATTAGGCAGAAATCTCGGCATTTCCCGGAATTCCATATGGAAAGCAGTAAAACAGCTTGAAGACGAAGGTCATATAATAGACGCTGTTACAAACAAAGGTTACCGGCTTATGCGTAATGCGGACACAATAACAAAAGACGCCATTCTGCAAAGTCTGTCAGCGGATATAGACAAATCACAGATCTATATTCTTGATACAACTGATTCAACAAATAATTATGCCAAAAAACTCGCAGAAGAAGGTGCTCCGGAAAATACAATTGTTATTGCAAACAAGCAGACTTCAGGCAAGGGCCGTATGGGCAGAAGCTTTCTTTCTCCTAAAAACACAGGCATATATATGAGCATTATCATGCGTCCTGATATGAAAATAGATATAGCCCAGATGCTTACATCATGTATTGCTGTTTCGGCTGCAAAGGCTATTGATTCGTTGTATAAATGCAATACCCAGATAAAATGGGTAAACGACCTTATGGTAAATGACAAAAAAATATGCGGCATTCTTACAGAAGCCACAATTGACTGTGAAGCTGCAAATTTCAAATATATCGTTGCGGGAATAGGCATAAACGTGGGTTCCATACGCTCGGCATTTGACCAGGAACTGCTTGAAATTGCATCATCACTTGAAGACGAAACAGGCATAGTCATTCCACGCTCACAGATAATAGCAACTGTTATTGATTATGTTATAAATGATTCCGGATCACTTTCAGACAGAAGCTTCCTTGATGAATACCGTAAACGTTCATGGATAATAGGGAAACCTGTCACAATATCTGCACAAGGTATACAGAAGGACGCTGTTGCAGTAGATATCGACGATAATGCCGGACTTGTTGTAAAATATGAAAATGGTCAGACTGACGTTATTAACTCGGGGGAGGCCCGTGTAAGGAGAACTGAGATTTAAAAAATATCTATATTAAAAATTAACGCCCGGCTTTTTAGCCAGGCGTTAATTTTTATGTATAAGAAACACAGATTTAATATTTCAGTTTACACTATTCTTTTTCTGTAAATAATTATGCAGTCTCCTGCAAACATTGCTGATGCAAAAGGCTGCATAATATTCTGATAAGACTTATTATCAGATCTGTTATTTTATGTTCAAGATCATAAATAGGCTTATCAGATACATTCTTTAATTTTATTGCTACCTTGTATCCGCTATTATAGAATGAATAAGCCGGCAGCCCTACCGTCATATTCAGTGCACTTCCTGCTCTTCTGTTTCAAAATATCCTACTGATGTATCGGTGTCAGGTTCTCACTGTATATTGTTACATTAATTGTAAATAATTTTAGCTTCCAGAATAAATAATTAATTTGTATAAATTAATTATTTATTGTGATATAATATAATCTGAGCACGCTATTTTTTTAAAAGTATGCATTATACATTTTATATAATTATAATAGCAGATATCAGCTAACCAATACGGGATCAAATATATAAAAAAATAAAATTTTTTATTTTTTTGTCCGAAATTATCAGCTTCAAACGAATGTATAGGGTGAATCGATTCAAATAATACCATAGGAAGGATGAAACTAATGACCGATTACGAATGGAGACAACTAATCACGGACTGCCCGCAGCGTGGTTACCGAGTGTTAATTGACCAATATAGTAACTTAGTCTACGCCATTGTTTTAAATAAACTCAAAAGTGTTGCAAGTCAGGAAGATATAGATGACTGTGTAAGCAATATATTTGTAGAGGTATTTAACAATGCAGAGACTTATTCACCTTCCAGTGGTACATTAAAAGGATACCTCAGCACTATTGCAAAAAGAACTGCTATTGATACATATCGTCGTCTGACATATCAGAAAAATATAACATCATCAATAGATCAGGAAGAAATTATTCTGCAGTCAGATCAGAAAAATCCGGAGGAAGAAACAGAACAAAAGCTTTTCAATCAGCAGCTATGGCAGCTTATAAAGGAACTTGGCGAACCTGATACATCAATTATAATGAGACAATATTTTTATGAACAATCCACACATGAAATAGCCAAAGCATTGTCAATGACTGCCGCTGCAGTTCAGAAACGAAGTATCAGAGCACGAAAACGTTTGAAAATAATACTGGAATGCAAGGAATATATGAGAAAGGATGGCTGCTATGAAAAACTCAGACAAGGATGATATTTTTAAAAACTTTAAAAATTTAGATGATCCCACAGTTGAAGAAATATCTCAGAAAGTGCCGTTCCTTGACTCAAATGCAAAGGAACGAATTGCACGCGAATGTGAAAGGAAGATACATATGAAAGATAACAAAACAAACAATCAGGAGAATGATGATAATCAAGATAAAAAAACAATTGTTGACAAGATAGAAGTATATCATAGCAAATGGTACCGTTCTGCAATTGCTGCAGCTGCCTGCTTTGTACTTATTATTGGCGTAGCAGCAGGTGGTGCTGTTATTAAGAGCAACAGAAATATTGACAAGCCGTATATAACACAGACTCAGCCGACAAAACAGTCAGTAATAATTTCTCAGACATCTTCACCGTCCACAAAAGAAAACAGCGTTATAGTTACAAAGGCAGTGAATACTACTCAAACAGCTCTTACATCTGTCCCGCAGACAACAGATGCACCTGCCGCTAATACCACTCAGCAACCTTTACAAACAACTCAGCAATCATCGCACGAAACAACATCCACAGCCTCACAATCACCTTATATAGACGAAGATATTATCAGGGACTTAATCAAAGAAAATGATAATTGCAGAATTATTTATAACATCGGAAATCTGTCTTATTCATCAGATAACCCGATTATTAAAGATGGCATGACTTATTATGAAATAACAAATCCGGAGTATTCTTCATTCAGTGAACTTGAAGATTACATACGTTCTGTTTATACGTCAGATGCAACAGAAAAAATACTATTCAACAAGCCTTACGAAAATTGTCAGAAGTATCTGGACGTTGACGGAAAATTATGTCTTGATCTTAGATATATGGGCGGAAGAGGCTATTATACAAAATGGGAAAATTGCACTATAGAAATTATCTCAACTGAAGGTAACTCCTGCACATTCAAGGCTACAGGCAAATACTGTGAACCTGCTGAATTTCCTACGCCTGAAGACTACCCTATAACTCAGACAATCATATATGGAAACGGCAGTTGGAAGCTTCAGGAGATATTTTCTTGATTTCAAGCTTTTGTAGTTATATTTTTAAGTAATACAATTAAATTTATTAATATCCGCTGTAAATCCTGATATCAGGTTATTACAGCGGATATCATTTTTCATTTAAAACTATACGAATATGTATGCGAAGGTGCAGGGTGACCGCAAAGCCCTTTAATAAATTCAGGCATTTCCGCAAACCTGTCCCATGAGGCAAAATAGCAATTAACACTAACAAATAACCAGATAAATATTTTTAAATATCTTGATTAAATTAAATAAATATGCTAAAATTAAAATACTATTGCGATAATATAATTTAACAAAGATAAAGGAGTTTTTTTAATGACAAACAGCTATGAGAGCCCGTTTTGCACCAGATATGCCAGCAAAGAAATGCAGTTCGTCTTTTCTGCTGACAAAAAGTTCACTACATGGAGAAAACTTTGGGTAGCACTTGCAAGAGCTGAAATGAAGCTTGGTCTCCCTGTAACGGAAAATCAGGTAAAACAGCTTGAGGAAAACATCAACAACATTGATTATGAAGTTGCAAAAAAACGTGAAAAAGAATGCCGTCATGATGTTATGTCACATGTATACGCATACGGTGTCGCATGTCCTGATGCAAAAGGTATTATACACCTTGGTGCTACATCATGTTATGTAGGTGACAATACAGATATTATAATAATGCGTGATGCATTAGATATAGTATATAAAAAAATTATTACAGTAATTTCCCAGCTTTCAAAATTTGCTGATGAATACAAGGACATGCCTGCCCTTGCATATACTCACCTCCAGCCTGCACAGCTTACAACCGTAGGAAAACGTGCTACACTCTGGATAAATGAGTTTCTTATGGATCTCAATGAAATAGAATACCGTATTGCAAATCTTAAACTTCTGGGTTCAAAGGGAACGACCGGTACTCAGGCTTCATTCGTTGAACTTTTTGAAGGAGATACTTCAAAAATAAAAAAACTTGAAGCAATGATAGCAAAAGAAATGGGCTTTACAGGAGTTGTACCTGTTTCAGGCCAGACATATTCAAGAAAAATTGATTCTCAGATTATAAGCACATTAAGCGGAATTGCACAGTCAGCAAGTAAATTTTCAAATGATATGCGTATTCTCCAGAGCTTTAAAGAAATGGAAGAACCGTTTGAAAAAGGCCAGATTGGTTCATCCGCAATGGCATACAAGAGAAATCCTATGAGATGCGAAAGAATTACATCACTTGCAAGATACCTGATGATTGACAGCCTTAACCCAGCATTTACAGCAGGTACACAGTGGTTTGAGAGAACTCTTGACGATTCTGCAAATAAGAGAATTTCTGTTGCTGAAGGCTTCCTTGCAGTTGATGCTATTCTTAATATTATGATAAATGTTACAAGCGGACTCGTTGTTTATCCAAAGATTATCCGCCAGAGAATAATGCGTGAGCTTCCATTCATGGCAACTGAAAACATTATGATGGGTGCAGTAAAAAAAGGCGGAGACAGACAGGCATTGCATGAAAAAATACGCGAGTATTCAATGATTGCCGGAAAGCACGTAAAAGAAGACGGACTTGATAATGACCTCTGCGATATGATTCTAAACGACAAAATGTTTATGATTACAAAGGACGAGCTCGACGAAATTCTTAAACCTGAAAGCTTTACAGGCAGAAGTTCCGAGCAGGTAACAGAATTCCTTGAAGAATGCGTAAAACCTGTCCTTGATGCAAATTCTGATAAATTAAATGAAAAAGCTGAAATAAACGTCTGATCCAACCACAAAGATTCCCAGCAACCCTATGCATATACAATGCAAAGGTGCAGGGCGACCGCAAAGCCCTGCAATTTCTCTCATCCAAACTTACGCACATACAATGCGAAGGTGCAGGGCGACCGCAAAGCCCTGCAAAGCATCTGATAAAACTAACCGATACTTACACGCAAGCAATAATAACTAATTTATTTCAATGATTAGTATGATACTGCATAAAGAGCAATAATTAGTATTGACTTATATGTATATTTGTCATATAATTATAACAATTGTCGATGAATTTATTTTTATAATCTTGACGAAAAAAACTATTTGGAGGTAAAAATGTGAAAAAGATTAAAAGGCCTGTCTTCTTTATTGTCTTTTTAATTATACTCGGCTTTTCGTACACCACTATTTTCGGTGTCAAATATCAGTACGGAGATATAATTAAAACGTACATAAAGGATGTATCAGATATAAGACTGGGCATTGACATCCAGGGTGGTGTTGATGTAACCTTCACACCTGCAGGTGGAGTAGATGCAACAAATGAACAGCTCGACTCCTTAAAGGAAGTAATGAAGGTCCGTCTTACAGGACTCGGAATCACAGACAGTAATGTTTATGTTGATTCAAATAACGACCGTGTTATAGTACGTTTCCCTTGGCAGTCATCCGAAAGTGACTTTGACCCTGAAGCTGCAGTTGAAGAACTCGGCGGCACAGCAATGCTGACATTCAGAGAAGGTGAAGAATCAACTAAGGATGAAGAAGGAAACACAGTTCCTACAGGAGCTATAATATTAAACGGTGACGACATTGAAAAGGCTCAGGCAGGATACAGACAGGAGCAATCCGGTGAAATGATTTACGAAGTATCACTTAAGCTTAACGAATCTGGTACTGAAAAGTTTTCAGAAGCAACCGGAAGACTTTATTCATCATCAGGTGTAATCTCAATCTGGATGGATAATAATAAAATTTCAGCTCCTAAGGTAAGTGCTCATATCACAAACGGTGAAGCAAGTATTTCAGGAAGCTTTGAAACATATGAAGATGCAAAGGCAATGGCAGATAAAATAAATTCAGGTGCTCTGCCGTTTACTCTTACAACATCAAGCTTCTCAACAATATCACCTACACTCGGTGATGGTGCACTCCGTGCAATGATAATAGGCGGTATTATCGCATTTGCATTTATCATGATTTACATGATAGTTCTTTACAGACTTCCTGGATTTGTAGCCGTTATCGGTCTTATAGGACAGATTACGGGTACACTTGCCGCTGTATCGGGATATTTCAGCTTTATGAACAGCTCAACTCTTACTATACCAGGTATTGCAGGTATTATCCTTTCAATAGGTATGGGAGTTGACGCAAATATTATTACAGGTGAACGTATCAAGGAAGAGCTCCGTTCTGGGAAGTCACTTAACACAGCTCTTGAATCCGGATATAACAGGGCTTTTTCGTCTATTTTCGACGGAAACCTTACACTTATTCTTGTTTCAGTAATACTGATGGGTGCGTTCGGCGTTCCTGACAGTCTGTTTGCAAAGATGCTGAGCTTTATATTCAGATGGTTTGGCACAACAACAGAAGGAACAATCTACTCATTCGGTTACACACTTCTCGTAGGTGCTATACTAAACCTTGTAATGGGTGTATTAGCATCCAGGCTCATGCTCGGTTCACTGTCCAAGTTTAAGGCATTAAAAAACAGAAAGCTTTATGGAGGTGTAAACAAATGAGTAAAAAAATAAACACCGAAACAGTCAATACAGCAGGCTGCAAAGTTTATAACTTTATAAAACACCAAAAAATGTTTTTTATAATTTCAGCTGTTTTAATTCTTTTTTCTATTGGTATAACATTTACAGGTGTAGATATTGCAATAGAATTTAAAGGCGGTACAATGATTACCTACTCATATGCAGGTGATATCAACGCAAACGATGCAGAATCCAAAATAGAAGAAATCATTAATTCAAATGTAACCATCCAGCAGGGTGATATGTTCCAGAGCGAAAAAAAGAAACTCTCAATTTCATTTGTTTCATCTGAAGGATTTACAGCAGAAAAACAGACAGCCCTTACAGATGAACTTAAAAATATTTATTCTGATAATGAAATAGAACTTCTGGACTCAACCGACGTTGCCGCTTCATCAGGAATTAACTTCTTTGTTAAATGTCTTGTAGCCGTTGGCTTCTCAGCAATTGTTCTTATTTTTTATATTGCAATCAGATTCAAAAGAATGAGCGGATGGTCATCAGGTGTATGTGCAGTTTTAGCATTACTTCATGACGTAATTATAACATATGGATTTTTTGTGTTGATCGGATTCCAAATAAACTCAAACTTTATTGCCGTTGTTCTTACTATTCTCGGCTGCTCAATAAACAATACTATCGTTATTTACGACCGTATCAGAGAAAACAAAAAGCTTATGCCTGTTGCAACTATTGATGACCTTGTAAATACAAGTATATCACAGTCGCTTTCACGTTCAATAAGAACAGCATTCACAACAGTATCGACTATGATAATCATTTCAATAACAGCTGCTGTTTTCGGCGTAACTTCAATTCTTAGCTTCTCTATTCCGATTACTATCGGTATGACAGTCGGAACATATTCCTCAATTTGTCTGGCTCCTACACTCTGGGTTGCATTCCAGTCCAGAAAAGACAAAAAGCAGCCAAAGGAAGCTTAATTTTAAAATCTTTTAACTTATACAAACCACCTTGTTTTTCAAGGTGGTTTTGTGTTATAATAATATAATAAACTACTATTACAGGAGGCGCATTCGTAACATGATAGCAGGTGTATCAACTGCCTGTATTTATCCTGCATTACTTGAAGACTCCCTTTCGGACTTAGTAAGCATGGGAGTAAAAAATACAGAAATCTTCATAAATACAAATTGTGAACTAAAAACAGAATTTATAAATCTACTTGACAGTATACTCAAAGACCACGGTGCTTCATGCTGCGCTGTTCACCCTTTTACATGTCCGTCAGAGCCAATGATGCTTTTTTCAGCATACAAAAGACGAATAAATGATATGATAGATTATTATAAATATTTTTTTCAGGCAATGAATATTCTTGGTGCAAAAATATTTGTATTTCACGGAAACAAGAGTCTGACTCCTGTTCCCGATGAGCTTTACTTTGAAAGGTTTGCAATTCTTGCTGAGGCTGCAAAAGATTTCGGAGTTATTGTAGCACAGGAAAATGTATCACGATGCCAGAGCCGTAGCCTTGAGTTTTTGACAGCAATGTCACAGTATCTTGGAAATACGGCCAATTTCGTACTGGATGTAAAGCAAGCTATACGTGCAGGTGAAGATCCGGAAGAAATCGCTCAGAAACTAGGAAACAAAATAATTCATGTGCATATGAGCGACCATGGCAAAAAAGGTGACTGTCTTCTTGCCGGAGACGGAGAATTCAATATAAACCGCTTTCTTTCAGTACTTAAAAATGATGGTTTTAACGGTTCTGTTATATTAGAACTTTACCGCAGCAATTACTCAGATATATCAGAACTTGCTGATAATTACAACTATATAAAACAGATAATCAATAAATTATAAAGGAGAATGTATTATGAGATGTCCGTTCTGTGGATTTGAGGATACAAAGGTTATTGATTCAAGACCTACTGATTCAAAAAAGAGAAGAAGACGTGAATGTACTAATTGTCTCAAACGTTTTACAACCTATGAAAGTGTTGAGCTTCCTCTCCTTATGGTACAGAAAAAAGATGGATCATTTGAACCATTCAGTCGGAACAAGCTTATTGCCGGAATATACAGTGCAATTAAAAAACGACCTGTCAGTGTTTCTGATGTTTCCAAGATCGTCGACGAAATAGAAAATACCTTTGCAAATGAATTCAGGAATCAGACTACGTCTTCAGAAATAGGTGATATTGTTCTTGAAAAGCTGAGAAATCTTGATGTAATTTCGTATATACGCTTTGCTTCAGTGTATAAGGATTTCACGGACCTGGATAGTTTTATCAGCATAATTTCTGAATTAGATAATAAATAGCTAAATTTTATTCTAATTTTATACACTATTTGTGCATAACCACAAACTTTTATAATCTATCTATAAAAATGATTTTTTTATAGATTTTTAATTTGATTTGTGCTATCATTATGATATAAAAAAATTAGGAGGAGTAACATTATGGATTTTAATACATTATTTCAGGCACAGAATGTAACTGACCAATACGATTCATCAGAAGTTTCACAGTTACAGGTTCCAACAATTCTCGCATATATATTTCCTTTTCTTTTCTTCTTACCAAAGGTTAAAAACGGAAATTCGCAGTATGCAAATTTTATCGGTAATCAGACAATTACCATGTTTGTAGGTTACGTAATATCTGTTATACTAATGAAACTTCCTATTATCGGTTTTCTTGGATCTATCTTATCAATAGTAATTTTTATTCTGGCTATTCTTGGAATTATTGATGCAGTAAACGGAGGAGTAAGAAAATTACCAATTATACATCAGGTTACAATCCAAGCTTTCAAATAATTATTTCATAGATAGTTATAATTACTGAATAAATAAACGGTCGGTCATACTGACCGTTTATTTTTTTGCATACACGCCCTCTGAATCTCATATAGATTTTAAAAGGGGGTGCTTATTTTGAAAAAAATAATTATTATTGTGATACTGGTTTTATCAGCTATATCAGTTCTTTTATTAGTTAAAAAGATTGCTGATAATAAAAAACGTGAAATAAATCTCTGTGAGACCGACAGTATTGTTTTGTATTTGAAAAACAATGGGTGGGAAACAGATCCTGAAATGATTGCATGCAAAAATATTATTATTCCATACGAATTCAATAATATATACATACAATACAACAATATCCAGAAACAGCAGGGATTTAACCTTGAAAAATACAAAGGCAGCAGCGTATTATTGACAATATGCCCTGTTACAAACTATCACGATGATTCTAAGGTATACGCAGAACTGCTTATAAAAGAAAACCGCCTTATAGGTGCTGATCTTAAATGTTCAGGTGCAAACGGATTTATAAAGCCGTTAAATACACACTAAATGATAACATTAAAGAAAAGAGGATTTAAAAAATGAACTACGCAAAAATGATCAATTTTAACGGAACTCCATGTGTTGAACTTTCAGCAGGTGGCTACAATGCATTGATTGCCTATGAAATAGGCTGTAATGTAATACGTTTAAGAGACATTGTGAATTCCGTCGAATTTTTCAGATTCAATGACAAGAATTCAGCACAGACTATTATAGATTCTCCTGAAGTATGGGGACTTCCGACTTTGTATCTTCCAAACAGATTTAGTGACGGAATTATAAAAACATCAGATGCTGAATATAAGCTTCCTGTCAATGAAAAAAATCATTATTCTAATCACATACATGGTTTCCTGCACAAAAGAGTACATACTGTCGTAGAATACAAATATGACGACACACATGCATGGCTTAAAACAAAATACGAATTTGATGAAAAAGATGAATTTTACCAGCATATGCCAATAAGATTCACTGCTGAATATACATTTACACTTTCCGATAAAGGCATGCAGCAGGATATATGCTTTACAAACCATTCAGACAAGGTACTCCCTATGTCACTCGGCTCACATACATCAATAATGGCCCCATTTGTCGATGGGGCAAAAGCTGCTGATATAAGGCTCACTGTTCCTGCTATTATGAGATGTGAACTTAATGAAAGATGCCTGCCAACTGAAAACCTTCTTGATCTTACAGAATGGGATAAGGAATATACAGAGGGAAGAAAGATTCCTGTTCTTCAGAATCTTGATAATGATATGTATGTTGCCGGAAAAACAAAGCTTAACGGTGAAGATTTTCATGGATTTATTGCAGAGGACAAGGCAAGCGGCATAAAGTTATGCTGCGAAGTATCAGAAGAGTACAGATTCTGGATAATATGGAACGACTGCGGCTTTAACGGATACTTCTGCCCTGAACCAATGACTGCAATGATAAATGCACCTAATCTCTCACTTCCAGTCACTATAAACGGATACAAAGAAGTGGAAAAAGGCAAAACATTCAAAGCTTCTCAACGTTTCTTTACCACACGATGATTTTGAAATATTTTAATAAAACACTTGAAAAAAGGCAATAAATATGATATAATCAGCTTAATCGTTTTGTGATTTTTATTCAATATTACTTACTTACACGAAAATATTATACTAAAAAGGAGTTTTAAAATGAAATTTGGTTTTTTCGATGATAAAAGCAAGGAATATGTCATCAATTCCCCAAAAACACCTTATCCATGGATTAACTATCTTGGAACACAGAGCTTTTTCTCTCTTATCTCAAATACTGCAGGCGGATATCACTTCTATAAAGATGCTCGTTTAAGAAGAATTACAAGATACCGTTATAACAACGTTCCTGTTGATATGGGTGGACGTTACTTCTATATCAATGACAACGGTACTGTATGGTCACCTGGCTGGGCACCTGTAAAGACAGAACTTGACAGTTATGAATGCCGCCACGGTATGGGCTATACAATTATTAAAGGTGCAAAGAACAACATTGAAACAGAAGTTACATTCTTTGTTCCTCAGGACTACAATGGCGAAATCCAGAAGCTCGTTATAAAGAATACAGGAAAAGAAAAGAAAACAGTAAAACTTTTCTCATTCCTTGAATTCTGCCTCTGGAATGCTCAGGATGACTCAACTAACTTCCAGAGAAACTTCAATACAGGTGAGGTTGAAGTTGAAGGAAGTACATTATTCCATAAAACAGAATACAAAGAACGTCGTGACCACTTTGCCTTCTATACAGTAAACACAGAAATTGACGGTTTTGACTGTGACAGAGAAAGCTTCATGGGACTTTACAACGGCTTTGAAAATCCTCAGACAGTTATGGCAGGCAAGCCTAATAACTCGGTAGCTGATGGATGGTCACCTATTGCCTCACATTACATGGAAGTAACTCTTGAACCTGGTGAGTCAAAAGATTATATCTTTATTCTCGGATATGTTGAAAACGGAAACAACAAGTGGAATGCTGACGGATCTATGAACAAGTCTACAGCATACAAGATGATCGAACAGTTCAACACAACAGAAAAGGTTGACGCTGCATTCGAAGCTAACAAGAAGTCATGGAGTGATCTTCTTTCAAAATATACAGTAAATACTCCTGATGACAAGATGAACCGCATGGTAAACATCTGGAATCAGTATCAGTGTATGGTAACATTCAATATGTCACGTTCTGCTTCATACTTTGAAAGCGGAATAGGCCGTGGAATGGGCTTCAGAGATTCTAACCAGGATCTTCTCGGATTTGTTCATCAGATTCCTGAAAGAGCAAGAGAGAGAATTCTTGACCTTGCAGCAACACAGTTTGAAGACGGTGGTTGTTTCCATCAGTATCAGCCTCTTACAAAACAGGGCAACGACGAAGTCGGCGGAAACTTCTCAGATGATCCACTGTGGATGATTCTTTCTACAGCTGCATACATCAAGGAAACAGGCGACTACAGCATACTTGATGAAATGGTTCCTTATGAAAACAAAGCTGAGCTTGCAAAGCCTATGATGCATCATATTCAGCAGTCATTCTACCGTGTAGTAAATAATCTCGGACCTCACGGACTGCCGCTTAGTATGAGAGCTGACTGGAACGACTGTCTTAACCTTAACTGCTTCTCAAGCATACCGGGTGAAAGCTTCCAGACAACCACATCAAAGGACGGAAAGGTAGCAGAATCAATATTTGTTGCTACACTCTTCACATATGCAGGACCTGAATACGTTGCACTCTGCAACTACAAAAAAGATACAGCTGCGGCAGAGAAGGCTCAGGCTGAAATTGATAAAATGTCAAAGACAATTATGGAATACGGCTATGACGGAGAATGGTTCCTCAGAGCATATGATGACTTTGGCAAAAAGGTTGGTTCCAAGGAATGCGAAGAAGGAAAGATATTTATTGAATCTCAGGGCTTCGGCGTTATGTCTGGTCTTGGCAAGGACAAAGGTCTTGATATAAAGGCTCTTGACAGTGTTGACAAGTATCTTAATTCAAAGCATGGTCTTGTGCTTAACAACCCTGCATTCACAAAATACATCATCGAATACGGTGAAATTTCAACATATCCTGCAGGATACAAAGAAAATGCAGGTATCTTCTGTCACAATAATGCATGGATTATCTGTGCTGAAGCATTTGTAGGCAGAGGTGACAAGGCATTTGAATACTATTCAAAGATTGCTCCTGCTTATCGTGAAGATATATCTGATTTACACAGAACAGAACCTTATGTATATGCACAGATGATAGCTGGTAAAGACGCTGCACGTCATGGTGAAGCTAAGAACAGCTGGCTTACAGGTACTGCTGCATGGAACTTTGTTGCTGTTTCTCAGTACATCCTCGGTATTATCCCTGACTGGACAGGATTAAAGATTGATCCTTCAATCCCTCATGAGTGGGATGGCTTCACAGCTACAAGAAAATATCGTGGTGCAACATACAACATCACTGTAAAGAACCCTGACCACATCTGCAAGGGCGTAAAGAGTGTCACTGTTGACGGAAAGGCTATTGACAGTAATATCCTTCCTGTATTTGCAGACGGCACACACACTGTAGAAGTAACAATGGGCAAATAATTAAATAAAACAAGACGGCTGTATCAGATTGTAAGAAATCTGATACAGCCGTCTTTATTGTTATGATAAAACGGATAGTGTACCCGGGATGCAGGGATAACGGAAATCCCTGTACCTTGAGACATATATCCGTTTTTTTGTATGTCCGTATAGATAAATCAATATTTATCAACATACTTTTCAACTTTTCAACATTATACCGTGTGGAAACTTGGGGAAAATCTTCTTTATTCATTCTTCGATAAATAAGATTTTTCTGTGTTATAGCATCATTCACAGAGAAGTATATCAATAAGTCTGCAAAGATCAGCTGCATTAACAACTGTATCTTTATTCAGATCATATTTTTTGTTTTCATTATTAACAGAAACAGTCGTTGTATCTAATATATATATTTTCATAATAACAGCATCACTGGCACTCACAATGCCATTCCCGTCAATATCCGCATACACAGAATTATCCAGTACATTATCTGTAATAGAAGCTATTCGTCTGATATATTCAGTGCTGAGCACATTTCCGAATCCTGATTTTTCGAGGCATTCTTTATATTTATTATCATCATCTGTAGGGTCAAAATGTGAAAACGCAGTATACATATCTGCAGCATCATCAAAACTGCTGTCAAGCACATCACACAGTCCCACTGCAGCCAGAGCTGAAGTGGCATAGCTTATATAGTATCCAGGCGTACGGAATAAATGATGAATTTTATAAAACGGAATAGAAACCACTTTATATTCATCACTTGTAGATTTATATTTATCAACAACATCCCCTGGAGTCATATTTTCAGCATTGTTAAAAACATAGTTCTCAAATTCATTTACCATAAATCCGCTTGATATGCTCTGGAGTATATCAGCATACTGCTGCCTACGTAAAAGTTCTGCATATTCACCAAACATATTGTTATAGAATCTTGTATACAGTACCTCAAGTCCCTGTGACTGTACTTCTGATATATCAAGATTTATAGAAGCACCCTCTATAGAAGATGATATATCACAATGACGCATAGTGTTAAAGTGTCCAAATTCATGTATTGAAGATAATATATCATTTTGATTACTATATAGATACTGATATATAAATGCTGTATTGTATTGTGGTAGCATTGTTGTAAATGCCATGTTGATGCTGTTATTACCATTACCAAATTTATAGAGGTTATTATCAGTTATAAATTCTGCTGATTCATAAAGCTCATCAGAGATTTCTCCTGCATAACATTTTATTACTTCAAAATTATTTTCAAAAAGGTTATTTGCGCCTGTATATTCTGAATATCCCGGAAGACTCTCTATGTTATTTGTGACTCTGTGGTAGCAATCTGCAATATCTGTTTTAACATATGGGGAAAGGGCTGTTATATCATCAACAGTGTAATCTCTGTTATAAAAGTAATAAATATATTCTAAATAATTGCAATCATACGGTTTTACAATATTATTCAACACCTTTACAAGTTTCAGATACAGAGCAGCACATTCCAGATTTTTATCAGAAGTGCTCTTTGATGACTTAAGTATCTCCTGATATTCCTGCTGTATATTTTGTTCTGCAACAATGATTTCTGTCTGTTCCTCACTGCTTATATCATACTCATCAATAGCTGAATAAAAATCACCAAGCAGCTCCTTAATAAGTTCCCTGTATTTTGTGTTTAATGCATTGTTTAATGCTGTATATATCTTACCCATACCTTCTGACTGTGTCTGACACATATAGATATATTCATCTGTATTCTCCTGATTTGTATCAACAGCATAATTAATATATGCCAGTTCTCGCTGTGTTTCTATTTTATTCTTCTCAGTAAGTACAGAATTAAACCCTTGTGCAACACCGTCATCATTATTATCTTCTCTTAATTGATCATCAAACTTTGAAAGAGCAATTTCAAGCTCACTTATGTCGTAATGCTGATATTCAACTGATATTTCCTGTGCTGAAAATTTGTCCGGCAGCATGAATGATGTGAACAATACTCCAACTGAAATAATTATTGATGCTGTAGATTTTATTAAACGACATGCTTTCATAATCATACCTCCATAATAAACAAAAAAACCACAGAACTATGATATAAAAATTCTGGGGTGTTTATATTACTTTTTTATTTATGATAGCTTTTCCCGGACGAAATCATAAATGCTCTGTATACCTGCTCTAAAAGCATTATTCTGAAAAGCTGATGTGGAAATGTCATCTTTGAAACTGAGAGCTTTAAATCAGATTTTGATTTGACGGAATCTGCAAGTCCGTATGAACTTCCGATTATAAGACTTACCTGACTATTTCCGGCAACTGCAATATTGTTAAACTTTTGAGACAACTCAGCACTTGTAAGCTGTTTACCTTCAATGCACATAGTAACAATACATCCGCAGGCATATTTTAATATTAATTTTGCCTCAGACTCAAGCGCGGCAGATATTTCTTTATCCGAAGGTTTTTCTGGCAGACGGTATTCGTCGATCTCAATTATTTTAAGATTACAGAATGCCTGAAGTCTCTTCTGATATTCTGCACATGCCATACGCAGATAGTCTTCTTTGAGCTTACCTACTGTAATCAAGTTTATATTAAACATTATATCTCCACCATATTTCCTGATGTTTCGACTTCAGCAACCTGTAGTATGTAATCACCGTTACGTACAAATCCTGACAGTTCATTTTCAACAGCACAATCAGCAAAATGTGGTGTATTATTCTCCTGACTCAGATGTCCGAGTATAATCTGTCTTGTACCGCTGCTGACAAGCCTGCATATCTGTTTAGCACTGTCCAGATTTGAAAGATGTCCTCTTTCTGAACAGATTCTCTGCTTTACAAAAGGTGGATAAGGACCTGTAAGTATCATACCATCATCATAATTAGCCTCAATAAGAACAGTATCTGTACCGGTAAGAGCATCACTTACAACACGTGTAACGCAACCAAGATCAGTACATACTGCACAACTTCTGCCATTTTCAAAATTTATCCTGTAGCCACAGCTTTGCTCTGTATCATGAGGGGTATCAAAGGCAGTTATATTCATTCCATATATATTAACAGGATTGTTTATTTCTGAAATTGAAGCATACTGGCTTATGGCGTTATTATCAATAAGATTGCGAAGTGTTATTCCCTGTCCATATACAGATAAATCATGTTTTTTAGTGAGCATAGCAAGACCCTTGACATGATCAGAATGTTCATGTGTAATAAATACTGCCTTTACCGAAGACAGTGATATACCACATCTGTTCATCGCAATGCCAAGCCGTTTATATGATACGCCTGAATCTATAAGAATACCGCATTTTTCATTTCCGATAAACGTGGCATTTCCTCTGCTTGAACTAAAAAGCGGATAAATCCCGTTCATTACATATCCCTCCATATCAACAAGATGAGGAATAAAAATATAAATAAAAAACGATAGTATATAAAACATCAATTATATCTGACTGCAAAACATCAATTGTGTTTAACTGCTTTTTGCCATCGGCTCTCCCGGAAAATATTTTTTCTCAATATCTGCTCCTATACCTCTTAGTTTTTGATCCATATCCTCATATCCACGTTCTATATGAAAAATATCTTCTATTTCTGTTATTCCTGATGCGGCAAGACCTGCTATCATAAGAGCTGCACCCGCTCTGAGATCACAAGCTTTTACCGGTGCTCCCTTAAGTTTTCCGGTACCTTCTATTACAGCAACTTTACCATCTACTGATATATCAGCACCCATTCTTCTGAGTTCTTCTACATATCTGAATCTATTATCCCATATTCCCTCAGTTACTATACTTGTGCCATGAGCAAGCGTCAGTAATGTAGCAATCTGTGGCTGCATATCAGTCGGGAATCCAGGATGAGGCATTGTCTTTACACTTGTTTTTACAAGTGGTTTTTCAGTCCATACTCTTACGCTATCATCAAATTCCTCAATATTTATTCCTATTTTACGAAGCTTGGCAGTAATTGATTCAAGATGCTTTGGTATGACATTACGTATTGTAACATCACCATTGGTTGCTGCTGCTGCAATCATATATGTTCCTGCTTCTATCTGGTCAGGAATTATTGAATACGTTGTTCCGTGAAGATATCCCACTCCGCGTACCTTGATTACATCTGTACCTGCACCCATGATATCAGCACCCATAGAATTAAGAAAATTAGCAAGATCTACAATATGGGGCTCTTTTGCTGCATTTTCAATTATTGTAAGTCCCTGTGCCTTAACAGACGCCAGCATAGCATTTATTGTTGCACCTACTGATACAACATCAAGATAAATCTGATTTCCATACAAACTATCAGCTTCAACGTTTACCATACCCTGATCTATCTCACACTTTGCACCAAGTGCTGTAAATGCTTTAAGATGCTGATCTATCGGTCTGTCACCAAGCGGACATCCTCCTGGCATAGAAACCATTGCTTTTCTGAACTTTCCTATGCATGCACCTAAAAAATAATAAGATGCTCTCATTTTTCTTGCCATTTCATACGGAACAATATAGTTTTTTAAAGCACTTGCATCTATTCTGAATGTTGTTTTATCAATCATTTCAACTGTTGCACCCATCTCGTGCAATATCTTAAGGCTAATCGAAACATCGCTTATTTTTGGTACATTTTCAAGGATGCACGGTTCATCTGATAAAATTACTGCCGGAATTATAGCCACTGCAGCATTTTTGGCACCACTAACAAAAATTTCACCGGCCAATCTATGCCCGCCTTTAATTACAAACTTATCCAAAAAGATTCTCCCCTTAAACGTCAGATCTAAAACGCTTATTAATATTTTTCTCATTTATTATTAACTGATTTTAGCAAAATATCCTTATGTATTTTAATCCCTATTCAGAATATTTTATTAAAACCAGTCAAACTCCGGTACATCAAATTATGTACCGGGAACCGGTTTATACCCATATATTATCAGCCTTTATAATTTTCGACCTGAACCTTTTCAATAATAACATCTTTTACAGGTTTGTCTTTAGCACCTGTTTCAGTATTGTTACAGATGTTTTCAACTATATCAAGCCCCTCAAATACCTGACCAAATACTGTGTAATCACCGTCAAGGAACGGTGTTCCGCCATCATCAATGTATGCTTTTTTTACAGTATCAGAAAGATTTTCTGCTGATTTAAGTGCATTCTTTAAAGTATCTGTAAGAAGCTCTTCTGTATAAGTATCACCTACTACTATATAGAACTGACTTCCATCAGTAGATGTAGATCCGCTGTTTGCATATGCAAGTGCACCCTTTACATGATTAAGGTACTTGGAATGTCCGCCGTCAAACTGTGCACCCCATATTGACTGTCCACCCATGCCTGTTCCCATAGGATCTCCACCCTGAATCATAAAATCAGCTATAACCCTATGAAATGTCAGTCCGTCATAATATCCTTTTTTAGCAAGTCCAACAAAATTTGCACATGCCTTAGGCAAAAGCTCAGGAAATAGTTTGATTTTTACATCACCATAGTTGGCAATTTTCATCACAATAATTTCTTCACCGTCTTTTGGCTTTGTATAATTGGCCATGTCCTTATAACCACTTTCGTCATCAAGACACTGTTTATAATCAGCTTCAGATTTTGATGCATCATACATGGAACTTGCAGTTTTTTTTGATGAACATCCTGTAATCGCCGTTACACTCATTGCTGCACATAAAAAACATACTAATAATTTCTTGATCATTCTTTTACGAACTCCTTTTAATAATTTACAGGTAATAATAAATATATATTTTTCTAAAATGCAATGATTAAAATTACAATTTTATTAATTTGGTACAATCATAACATATAACCATTATATTATACTACAATTTTATTTTTTTGTAAAGCTATTTTTCAAATGATTCCTTATATGTGCAAACCTCAACTTTATCAATTGTTATGTCCTCAAGAGGCTTCTTTGTCTTTTCATCTGACTTCATTGACATTATCTTATCTATAACTTCAAGTCCTTCATAAGTCTGTGCAAAAATTGTCATCTGCTGTGAACAGTTAGGCAGACCACCGTATTCAATAAAAGCATCTTCTATTTTGGTGTTTGTCTTATCACCTATAAGTTCTTTTCTTATCTCATCAGTAAATTCTATCGATCCGGCAACCATGAATCTGCTTCCGCCGAATATCGTTTTTGCACCCGAAAGAAATGAAGTTTTTGTAAGTCCACATGACATAAAACTTCCCTTGAATGGCCACAGATTTTTGTCCGTCTCCTGATCTATATGTTCATCGTCTTTATTATAACCTTCCTTAAGAGTTCCGTCATTATACAGACTTCCTCCTGAGAAAAACAGGTCTTTCTGAACTTCATATACGTATGTTCCTTCATAATAACCACTCTCAGCAAGTTCCTTGAATCTTGCTGTTGTCTTCGGTGCATATTCCGTATACAGTTCTGCTCTTATTTCACCAAGACTTGTTTTTATTATAGCTACCTCTGCATCATCATCGATTTTTCCGTTTATGGTATCAAGCTGAATAAGACTTACTTCATCGGGGTTTATCTTTATTTTGTTTTTTGACCCTGAACTACTCAGGGTCTTAACTACGCTGATACCTGTAAATACCAGCATAGCTACAAACAAAAATGTTATTAACTTTTTGGTCATATCTTTTTATTGTCCTTTCTCAAATTATTTCTTTTTTATCTTTGTTCCCTGTCTTGTTTCCTCAATAACATACCCCATATCAGAAATTTTATCTCTGATTTCATCTGCCAGTGCAAAGTTTTTTTCTTTTCTTGCGTTTTTTCTTTTTTCTGCAAGTTCAAGTATCTCTTCCGGAATTTCTTCAGTCTTATTTCGGTTATACATTAATCCGAGAATGCCTGTCAGTTCATCAAATATTACAGCTCCCGCAGCAAGCTGTTCCTTTGATGTGCTTTTATCAGCAGACATTGTATTGAGATCTCTTACAAGTTCAAATATGGCTGTTATACCATCTGCTGTATTAAGATCGTCATCCATTGCAGCTATAAACTGCTGTCTTCTCTTTTCAAATATTTCACTTGCCTGAGCTGTTATTTCTCCTGACTGAGCTATCTGTGCAGCACTGTCAAGACTGTTTCTGCAATTGTATAATCTTTCAAGAGATGCCTTACATGATTCAAGCAATTCGACACAATAATTAATAGGACTTCTGTAATGTGCCTGAACCATCATATATCTTACAACCTCGTAGCTGTACATGTTTGCAACTTCTCTTGCTGTAAAGAAGTTCCCAAGCGACTTTGACATTTTCTGGTTGTCAACGTTTATATATCCGTTGTGAACCCAGTAATTAGCCAGTGTGCAACCTGTTGCAGCTTCACTCTGTGCAATTTCATTTTCATGGTGAGGGAATATAAGATCCTGCCCGCCACAGTGAATATCTATAGTGTTGCCGATATGAAATCCTGACATTGCAGAGCATTCTATATGCCATCCCGGTCTGCCTTTGCCCCATGGTGATTCCCAGTAAGGTTCACCAGGTTTTGCAGCCTTCCATACAGCAAAGTCCAGTGCATCCTCCTTATTCTCATTTACATTTATTCTTGCACCTGCCTTAAGGTCTTCAATAGGCATTTTTGAAAGCTTTCCGTAATCCTTGAATTTTGTGGTTCTGAAATAAACATCACCGTCTGCCTCATATGCAAAACCCTTGTCAACAAGAGTCTTTACTATATCAATAATGATATCCATACTTTCAGTAACCTTCGGATGTACATCGGCATCCATAACATTAAGACCATGTGCGTCTGTTTTGTATTCAGATATATATTTTTCAGAAATTTCTGAGGCAATTACGCCCTCTTCATTTGCTTTTTTTATTATTTTATCATCTACATCAGTAAAATTCTGAACGTATTTTACCTTATATCCTCTGTATTTAAGATATCTTCTCAGAACATCGAATGAACATATCGGTCTGGCATTTCCTATATGAATATAGTTATATACTGTAGGACCACATGCATAAATTGTTACCTCTCCGTCCTTTATAGTCTTTAACTCCTCTTTTTTTCTTGTCATCGTGTTGTAAATAAGCATATCTTATCTCTCCGTAAATCAATTATTTTTTGAATTTCGCTTCTCACATTCACTTAACTCACCCTGAAGTGTTTCTATCTGATGTCTCAGACGACATATTTCCTGAGCAACAGGGTCAGGCATATGAATCTGATCAAGATCCTGACAGATTTTAGTTGAGTCACGCTTGATTATTCTTGCAGGAACTCCGACTGCTGTGGAATTTGGTGGTATTTCTTCAAGAACAACTGCATTTGCAGCTATTTTCACATTGTCACCTACCTTAAAAGGTCCGAGTACCTTTGCGCCGGAACCAACCATAACGTTGTTTCCCAATGTAGGATGACGTTTTCCCTTATCTTTTCCTGTACCTCCGAGTGTTACACCCTGATAGATAAGACAATTATCACCTATCTCTGCGGTTTCACCTATAACAACACCCATTCCGTGATCTATAAACAAACCTTTTCCTATAGTAGCACCCGGGTGTATTTCTATTCCGGTAAAAAATCTTGATGTCTGGGATATTATTCTTGCAAGTGTAAAAAGCTTATGCTTATAACACCAATGCGATATACGATATGATCTTACCGCATGCAGTCCTGAATAAGTCAGCCATATTTCAAACCCGCTTCTTGCAGCCGGGTCACGTTCTTTTACTGAGGCTATATCCTCTCTTAACTGTTTAAACATAATTCACCACCCTGTCAATATAAAGATTTCGTCTTTTATGAAACAAACAGGACTTTTGTTTTGCCCTGTACCTCCGGATCCGATAGCTGATAATAAAAAATGCCTCTTCCGGCAGCTCTATGACTGTCAGAAGAGGCGGATGATCCGCGGTTCCACTCTTGATTTATAACTTTGTATCTTTAACGCAGACAATACGGAAACGGATACTCAGAATTTCCCCGTTCCGGCTGGCAGCCGCACTTCACAAAATCAGGAATACACCGCTCTCACCAATACGGTACTCTCTTAAAGACCAATATTATGCTACTCTGACTGTTACACCTTTATTATTTTCATTAACTATTTTATTATACTCTATAAATCCCACTTTGACAATAGAAATTATGAGAAAAAATAATGACTGATTGGTGAAAATTTTATTTATATTGATTGCATATTTGTCGCAGAAACATTTTACATTAATTATTGTTTATGTGCATTAATATTTTAATAAAACATAATACTTTTTTTATTTTATATAAATTTGTATTTATAGCCAAAAAAAAAAAAAAGAATTGTGGAAAATATTAGTTGACATTTTTGTGACAATTTATTATAATAATTATTGTAATTAATATTTTTATTACATAATTATAAATATTAATTATAGAAATATATATATTGATTGACGTCACCAATTGCATATATTTACAAAAATACATTTCAGGAAGATGAGTATGAAAAAAATTAAACTGGCAAAAAATCAAAAAACTGTTTTAATAATTTTAGCAGTAATCATATTTGCGTTTGCATTAGTGAATATTGCATGGCTTTACATGTATTTCAAAATATATAGGCCTATCGTAAAAAAAGATCAATTCAATGCAGACATAGGCAATGATAACCCCAACTATATATCTTATTCAACGGATACGATTACTGCTCCAAATGGTGATGAGTATAATTTCTACCTGTCTATTCCTAGATATCTGCATTTTTCAGGACAGCTTGAAATGAGTCACGTACATGAATTGGATCCTGATAAACCTATTGACCATTACACCGATTTAGTATGTTGTCCCAAATTATTTTCAAGTGATAAATTGTATATCAGTGTAATGAAGACTATTAGTTACAATAACATGGCTGTATATGATGTCTTAGTTGATGAAAATTTAAATTTGATTAATCAAAATAGCTATTCAGAAACAGAAGAAATGTTATACAAAGAATATTCAGACGAAGCTAAATCTCTATATGATTTTTTTGAAAGTTTTTTTGGATACAAACCTGAAATTTCGAATTAGAAAGGATAAAAAATTATGAATTTCAAAAAAATAACTTCAATTTTAATGACCAGCTCTTTAGCTTTTCTAGCATTAACTGTTTTATCTAATAATTCTTTAAATACTGTTTCCGCTACCAATTATGAAAGAACTTACACACTTACCAACGATCGTTATACAGATAATCCCGGACCTGATAATAGCTGGCACCGTTCATTCACATTAAAGGATATCAATGGTAACACGGTTTCAACTGTAAATTGTGATATTACGGATAATTTTGGGGCAGATACATTTCAAACAAAATCGACAAAAAACACTAATGCTTTTAATCACAGAGCGGTTTTGAAAGGGCAAACACAATACAATGGGTTTTCAATAAACGGAGATAGTGGATATCAATCAAATTCAACTGTAACAGCTAGCGACACGTTTAGTCAATCAGGTGAAGGCGATGCTTACGGCATAGAATTTACTGGATGGATTCGTAATTAAATAAAACATAAATGACAAAAAGCATCGGTAAGTAAAGTAGCTGTTGCTTTTTGTCATTTTAAACAATAATCCTCTAACTTCAAAGTTCTGATTTTAACAAACAGAGGCAATCGCAGGATTGCTTACGTTAATTCTGAGATTGTACTGCGACTGAACGGAAGAAATGTACCCCGCCTATAGAGAGGAGGGGTACATCCTCTTCATTGTTATATATGACAAGTATCCTTCATAGCTTCAACTATAAATATAATTACAGACTAAAAGGACATTGATAATGAAAAAAATAAAATATTGTATGGCTTTTGTTTTGTTCTTGTTTGGAATAATCCTAAGCAATGAGTGTATTATAGGAAACTTTTTGGGCAATCCCCTTTCAGACTCTTATTCACAGATTACAATTCACGATAAAAGTCCGAATTTAAATCAGCAAATATTAGACTATTCCAATAAATATAATGTTAAAACATGTATGTATATAATTAAGCATATCGATAATATACACAGTGAAATCAAATTTGTCTGTTCACAAAATGCTGAACAACAGGTTAAAGAGGCTATCAGTTTACCTTCTACAAAATTCAAAAGTCTTCTTTACCATAATTACAAATTAGGATATTGTACATTTAAGGATATAAATGAATCAGAATACAACACCGAATATGTTTCATTCTATTTGATAGGCAATGAAAATGATGTTGATTCAGTAAAAGCTCTTATGGAAGAAAATTTTAATGTTATTAGATATACAAAAAAAGCTGAGAACAACTATATACAAATTGTATCTATATCTATATGGCTGCTTATTACAATACTAATATCATTTTTCACATATTATAACATTACGGTTGATCAAAAAAAATATCTCGTCAAAATATCATTTGGTCATTCACCTGCTATTACAGTAACAAAAAATATTTTAAGTGATACTTTTATTCTATTGTTTGAATTTTGCATAGGTGTAATTATATCTGCCAGATTCACATCGTTAATCTTCTGTCATAAAAAAATAATCTGTTTAGTTTTATTAGTATTTATGATCAATTCACTAATGTATCTTAAATATCTGAAACATGACTACAGATTAATTATCAATTCTGCATTCAACGACAAGAAAACACTTAAAATAAACTATATGCTGAAGATGATATCATCTGTTTTTATTACAACATCTTTAACATTATGCTTGATTTCTATGAACAGCCTGACGGATTATATTAAAGCGGGAAGTGTTATTAAAAACTTTAAAGGCTATTATTCAATAAATATTGACTGCTTTCCGGAAAAAAACGAATTAGATAACAAAGTGAGAAATTCAACTTATGAAAAAATATATAGAAATTATTTTCGAAAAACCGATGCACTCATGCTTGATAAATTGTCTGATGATACAATTTATGCAAATAATAATGCATATGCATATCTTGCTGATAAAATAACGCCACTTAGATCGTGTGATATGAACGAAGATATTTATATATTAATCCCCGATAATTTATCAAAAAAAGATGAAAAAATTCAACAAGCAGTAACGTGTCTTAAAGAAATTGAAGGAAATGAATTTGTTTTTACATATAAAGCTATTGAATATAAAACCGGAACTAAAATACTTTATTTTGACCAGAACCTCACATCAATGTACGGCTTAATAAAAAACCCTGTAATAATATACAACACCATAAATCCAGATACTCTGACAACACCATTATATTCAGGAGATTTCAGCCGTACAAAAAACAACGTACTTTACAATCTTACTGACGACCAGTTTAAAGAGATCTCAGAACAAAACAGTCAAAATCCGCTTAAATCAAAGCGAAACAATCTGTATGATTCATTCTGTGAAAATATAAAAAACCAGATTATAATTTCTTCGGGTATTATAGTTGTGGCCTTGCTGATATTTTTTACTGAAATTATAGTTATGTACTCAATTGTAAAAATGGAGTATAGAGTAAATGCTCTACGTTTAAGTCTGCTTAAAATATATGGCTACACAGCATTCAACAAACATTCTGGATTAATTGCAATTTACACAATTCTACAGATAATCTCCACATTTATAAGCTTATTCGTAGTCTCCAAATTATGTGCAATTGACAAAAACGAACTTATATCTACAGTTTGTATAATATCATGCATACTTTTTCTTATAGAAATGGCTGTCACTTTTATAAATATAGCCAGAATCGAAAAAACAAATATTCAGAAAATATTAAAAGGGGGAGCATTATGATTGAAATAAAGAATATTGATAAAGCATTTGAAGGAAAACAGGTTTTTAAAAATTTCAGTGAAAAAATAGAAAGCGGAGAATTTGTAGTATTCAGTGGTGAAAGCGGCTGCGGAAAAACTACATTGCTTAATATAATAGGAGGACTAGAAAAAACAGACAGCGGATGTGTGATCGTAGACGGAATAGATATAGGCAAAAGGAAAAACAAGTTGAAATATTTTAGATTTAAAGTCGGATTTCTGTTTCAGAACTTTGCACTTATGGAAAATGAAACTGTAGAAGAAAATCTTAAAATAGTCAGAAACCTTAATGACCCACACCTGATTTCCGAGACTTTAAAAAAAGTTGAACTTGAAGGATATGAAGAGAAAAAAATATATAAGCTTTCCGGCGGTGAACAGCAAAGAGTTGCTCTTGCCAGACTTATGCTAAAAAAATGTGATATAATTTTAGCTGATGAGCCTACAGGATCTCTTGATAAAAGAAATGCGTCAACAGTAATAGAAATTCTGAAGGAATTAAACAAGGAAGGAAAAACAGTAATAATTGTAACTCATGATGAATCAATAAAGAAAATGGGAAATAGAATAATTGAACTGAAAACTTTCAATGAAAAGGATAAATCATAATGAAAAAAGTAGTATCATTATTGCTTGTATCAATAACATTATTGTCTTTTATATCGTGCAATGACAATAGCACAGATAAATATACAAATAATGGTGGAAAAGATTACATAAACATATCCGAAAAAAACAGACTTGTTTCCGAAAACTCTATAGTAATAGAAGGAATTGATGCAGTCCATGCAGTTTCAACCGATGGAAGTTCTTTCTTTGCATCTGGAATAAGCAGGCCTTCACTTGATAATATTTCGTTTAATATACTTAATTCTGAAAACGGAGAAAAAAGATCGGAAGAGCGTCGTGTAGGGAAAGAGTGTCTTCGCCTG
>OBID01000137.1_pt1 | contig 31860 bp, 31 predicted proteins | sample 1519781 | NCBI WGS metagenome assembly OBID01 (sample SAMEA3991478, study PRJEB22521) | metagenome | biome: anthropogenic terrestrial biome; feature: sewage plant; material: sludge | place: Sweden | collected 2012-09-26 | reverse complement strand
TACTATATCTTTATAATTATTGCAATATGTAAGTGAAAAAATTCACAAATTGTTAATAATGGGTTAATTGTTAAAGTAAACGCAAGTTGGTGAATTATGGTTCTTTCTGAACTTTGGGTATTTTGATATAAAATTTCTTTTCATTATTAATAATAAATGCTATAATATTACTATTAAATAATGATGGGATGTGAATAAATATGAAATATAAATGTACTACAGATTACACGTTTTTCTTAAATAGTAATTATTTTATTTATGATTATGTAGAAGATACGGACACACTTAATATATTTATCAAGTCACAACGACATAAATGCTCCTGTCCTGAATGTGGAATGGAAAGCGAAAGCTTACACGCCACTTATGAACGTACATTTCAAGATACCCCAATACATTGTAAACAAACGATACTTCATGCAAATATTTATAAATATAATTGTCTAAATCCTAAATGCAGTTGTAAAGTTTTTATGGATGACTTGCCATTTGCAAAAGCTTCCCAAGTGAGAACTGACGCTCTTAATATGTTAATACTTGGAGTTTCCATGTTTTTGAGTAATGAAGGAGCAAGCAAGGTTCTTGGACTTTTAGGCATAAAGATAAGTAATGACACTATACAGAATTTATACAACAGGATTGAAGTTGTTGACAATCCCAATGTAGAAGAAGTTGGAATAGATGATGTGGCTATTCGAAAAGGACAAACCTATGCTACTGCTATTTATGATTTAAAAGATCATCATTTAATTGCATTGCTTGATGGGCGTGATGGCGTAAATTTAAAAGAATGGCTAAATAATCATAAAAAAATACATGTAATAGCCAGAGATAGAGCCAGTGCATATGCTTCTGCAATAAATGCGATTCTACCTAATTGTATACAAGTAGCTGATCGTTTTCATTTACTTCAAAATCTTTTGGAACAGTTGAAAGATATTTTTAAGGAAGAGTTACCAAAAGAAATATTAATACGTAATGGAAAGATATTAGATATTGAACCAGAAAAAGTAATGAAAGCAAAGAAAGTTAACCCATCTATTTTACAATTTCTTGACTATGATAATTCTCCCCTGGTTGATAATGAAGGAAATCAAATTACTTTTAATGATAGAAAACGTAACTTAAATAGCAAGCAGTATAAACAAAATTCAGAAAGCAGAAAAAAACAAGAATTGATTCGCAAAATACAGCAACGATGGAAAAACATGAATAACGTAAAAATAGAAACTATTTGTAGAGAATTTGATATATGCTATAACACAGCAAAGACATACTTAAGCATGACAGAGGAAATAATCAAAGAATTTGATATGCCTCAGCAACGTAGAAAAAGGAAACGAATTGGAGACGCATTTGTAAACATTATTTATAAAATGATGCTTGATCTTGTCAATACCACTTGACACATTTTACTCGAAGATTTCGTGGGTAACATGGGCGTATAGGAATAAATCACTATGGAGCGTAGCGGAATGGGGATTTATTCCTATACGCGTCAAAAAATTACGCCACTGTTTTCTGCGTTTTATAAAATTGTTTTCGCTTGACCGCAGGTGGCAATCCGCCATTACCTGAACAAATCCTACGGTTATTCCAATAGCTCATAAAATACCGTCATATCAGCGTTTTTAACTCTTCAATGGTATAATTTTCAGATTTTCTGTTCATGCTTTGCGCAAGTCCATATTTTCCAATTGTTTTGCGGTATTTTTCGCTTGTATACTGACTTCCTCTGTCACTGCTATGCCGAATTCAGGATAGCAGTGATCATGGTTCTCAATTCACGTCAAAAGAATTTGTGGAATTCTGTGAAACTATGAATATTAAACAAAGTATGAGCAGAGCCGGGTGTCCTTATGATAATGCACCTATGGAACGATTTTATAATACTTTGAAAAATGAACTTGTTAACCTGCGTAGTTATCAAAATGATGAACAGTTAAATAAGTCTATATATGACTTTGCATTTGTGTGGTACAATCATGGTCGTCCACACAGCCATAATAACGGCCTTACTACTTATCAAGCAAGAATGAGGCCGATAAGCAAATAATATGTGCAATATTTACAATAAAGTTGGAATATTTTTGTGATGTGATTTAGACCTTAGTGTTACAAAAAAGCTTGACCACAACAGAAACAGTCAGCGAATTCTCACTGACCGTTGATGATCAAACTTTTTATGAAGATTAAAAAACAATTGATTTTGGGGCACGCCTTATGGAACTTTATCGGGAAATGCAGCCGGATTATTTTATGCAATGCTGTTTTACCTGCCAATACTCAGATTATTCGCCAGTTGGAAATGATGACTTCGGCACAATGCTTTGCTACAGAAAGAACTCAAATCCAAAAGTCGTAGGTGATATCACAACCTTCCTTGACAAAATATTTGAACCGATATATAATTAAATCAAAGACAAATACGGTATTTAGTCGACCTTTAAAAGGAAGGAAAATAATAATGAGTATAAAATTCCATTTACCTGATTTTGCAGAACATTATCATTTTAACAGAGTATTTTTAGCAGTAATGAAAAACTGTCCGGAATATTTTTACGACGGACTTGAAATAGCATCTGTATACGGTACCTTTCCGCAATCCTTATGGAACGGAGGAAGAATAGTTAATGGTGTATTTGATAAAAACACTATAAAAACAGTGGTACGTGAATTTGACAAGCTTAACATACCACTCAGATTTACATTTACCAACCCGACAATTACTGAAGAAGATCTGAAGGATGATTTCTGTAATTTTATTTTAAGAACCGCAAACAACGGCAAAAACGGTGTTATCGTTGTATCTCCGCTGCTTGAGGAATACATAAGGACAAAATATCCTGACTATAAAATCACAAGTTCTACCTGCAAACGAATCACAGATATCGAAAAGTTAAATGAAGAGGTCAAAAAAAAATATGATATAGTCGTACTTGATTATGACTTCAACAATAAGTTCGATGTTCTTGAAAAGATGAAGAACAAGAAAAAATGCGAAATACTCGTAAATGCATGCTGTCAGCCAGCCTGTCCGAAACGTTCCCAGCATTACCGTGACATCGGAAATATGCAAAGAGCAATATGCAGCTATCTTAAAACAAGCCAGAAGGTACCTTTTGATCCTGCAAAATACAATGCAAAGGATGAAAACTCAGATTACTGTCCGTATATGAGATATGATTTTGCTGATGTAAAGCAGCATTCTACACATATCACTCCGTCTGACATCTTTGAAAAATATATTCCTATGGGATTTGAGCAGTTCAAGATTGAGGGCAGAACGCTCAATGCGTTTACTCTTGCCGAATATTATCTCTACTATATGGTAAAGCCTGAATATCTCGACAAGGCACGTATGACATTCTACTGCCAGCTTATACAAAAAGAGATTATTTCTTCGGCATTCTGATCTCAGCGTATATTATTTCCGATTTTAATTATTGGTTTTATTATTGCAGTCCCTGTTTCAAAGTAAGCGATACATCGAGATACGTTAGAAAAAGCGAACTACACCATCAGGCGTAATTCGCTTTTCAATTATTTCACGGATTTATTCTTACAGTATTCCGGGATCTTATCACTCCACGTCAATACTTTCTTCACGCTGATTATCGCATGAATATCTTGCATAAATTACTGCTTTCATTTTGAAATCCTCCGTTATAAATTTTATTTTATGATTTCTTTATTCTTAGTTTAACACAAGCGCTTTAGTCTATCAATGCTTTAAGGCGTTAAATTTGATTCCTTTAATCGCCTCCTGATCCTATAAAACGTGTATATTTTATCAATTATATAAAAATAAATGTGTAAATTTATGTTGTATAACTATATAAAAATAAGTGTTACACTATGTATAAGTAGGGGGCGAAAAATATGAATCGACATGTAATAAATCAGCTTTTAGAGTGGAAAAACAGTGATAACCGTAAACCACTCGTTCTTAAAGGTGCAAGACAGGTAGGCAAAACCTGGCTTATGAAAGAGTTTGGAAAAAACCATTATGAGGATACATTTTATTTTAACTTTGATGAAGAGGATGAGTTAAAATCAATCTTTGAAACCAACAAAGACCCATATAGGATTGTTGAACTTCTTGGCCTTATAAAAGACAAAAAGATACTCCCCAAAAAGCATTTGATTATTTTTGATGAAGTACAAGAATGCTCCGCCGCACTTAATTGCTTAAAATATTTTTGTGAAAAAGCAAATGAATATCATATTATTTCAGCAGGAAGTTTGCTTGGTACACTTTTAGCTCAGCCAAAATCATATCCTGTTGGCAAGGTAAACCTCATAAATATAAACCCAATGACTTTTGATGAATTTCTTGAAGCAACGGATAAAGGACTTTTCAGCTATTATAATTCCATTCAAAAAGGACAGAATATTGAAACTATTTTTCATAATAAACTGCTTGAAGCATACAGTTATTATCTGATAATTGGCGGTATGCCTGAATGTGTTTCAATTTGGATAAAAACTAAAGACCCTGCTAAAGTAAACACTGTTCAACATGAACTTGTGGAACTTTATGAAAATGATTTTTCAAAGCATAATGGTAAAGTCAACAGCGGTCGTATTTTGCTTGTATTCCGAAGTATTGTAACTCAGCTTGCAAAGGATAACGAAAAGTTTATATATGGATGTGTAAAAGATGGTGCAAGAGCAAGAGAGTTTGAAGAATCTATTGAATGGCTTGTATCTGCTGGTATGGTACTGAGAATTTATAATGTAAGCAAACCCGAACATCCTCTTGCAGCTTTTGAACAGCTGAATCACTTTAAATTATTTATGTTTGATGTAGGACTTTTAAAGCATATGGCAGGGATTAGCAACCAAGCTATTCTATTAAAAGCTAACTATCAATTTAAAGGACCACTTACTCAAAATTATGTTTTACAACAAATCAAAAATATTTATGATACAGAGCCCAGATACTACGCCCCAACCGCTACAAGTGAGATTGATTTTATTGTTCAGGACGACATGAGTATTATCCCTATTGAAGTTAAGGGTGGCGAAAGCACATCATCTGCAAGCTTTAAAGATTACATCAAAAAATTCAAACCAGAAAAAGCTGTCAGAATTTCTAAACTTGGATATAAGTGTAATGACAATTTTATTAATTTACCACTTTATTTAGCGGGTAAAATCAAAGATACAATATAAGAAGAATCTGAAAAACAGTTGGGGTAATCATTATGAATAATATATCAATCATGTTAGAGAACAATAAAATATTTAAAGTTTCTGAATTTAATGATATGTCATCTGAAACTATTTTTGATTTTGAGTATTCCAAAATTGAAAGAAACAACAAATATATTCTATCAGAACATATTATTAATTCAACTACTATCGAGGCTGTTTGGCAAAATTATGATAAAGGTAAAATTATTGCCTTGAATTTTGCAAATGCCATTATTCCAGGCGGTGCATATATCATAGGCGGAAATGCACAAGAAGAATCTCTTTGTCGTGCATCAATGTTATACTACACTATTAAAAAGCAGTGAAAGTATTACATTAAAAACATTTTACATTTTTCACCATCTTACACGGACACAATGATTTATTCTGAAAATGCTCCAATTATCAGGGATGATAGAGGCTGTTTACTTGAAAATCCAATGTACTGCAATTTCATTACCTGTCCTGCTGTAAATAAAACTCTTGCACGATTTATTATGCCTTCAATAAAAACTGTGGAAACAGAAATCACAGAGGTTAAGAAAAATCCGGGCACTTCAGAAAGTGTCCGGATTTTTGTATGGAATCGTTGTTATAAGCCTTTCTTCAATTGGTACTGCATACATTGACAGTAACATATCTGTGTGCTACAATCATATATATTCATAAATTTATTCTGTATTTAAACTATAAGGCTTTGTATCAAAAAAACAAATTGATATTTACGGAGGAAAGTAACATGCTTGAAGTAAAAAATCTTATTAATGAAGTAAATAATGTTGATGGTCTCTATATGTATAAAAAGATTGCACGGATGAACGGGAATGTACTCAGTGTTGTACAGGTTGAAAACAGGACGCTTGATTTTCACGTACATGAACAGTCTGATGAAATGTTCTGTGTACTTGAAGGAAACTTTGAGCTTGAAACAGAAGAAGGCCTGATTCCTGTAAAATCCGGAGAATTTGTTATAGTTCCAAAAGGCACAAGACACAGACCGGTTGTAAAGGAGCTTGCAAAATTCCTTATGGTGGAATTTGACGGAACTCTTAACAAGGAAAACAGCGGAGATTTATACGAAGATTAATTACATATTAATATTAACCGAATGAAGTAAAACAAAAATGGAAATAAATAATAATTGCAGAATTCTCGATCTTGATACATATTACTGAAGAGGTTTATACCACCACTTTACAGAGGACTTCAAGTGCTTAACATCCAACGATTATACTATTCCTCAAATGCCTGGGCAACAAGCTTTAAGTATTTTGTGATCTCAAGATGCTGAGGGCAATGTTTTTCACATTGTGTGCAGCCTATACAATCTGATGCTTTTCCATGAGATTTAGTAAGGTTTTCATAGTAAACACCCTGAACCGTAAAATCCTTTTTTATCTCCTGCTTCTCTGCATTGTAAAGTGCAAAATAATCTGGTATAGGAATATTTTCAGGACATCCGTCAACACAGTACCTGCATGCGGTACATGGTATTGCAATTGATGAATTTATAATATCAGTTACCTTCATTACAAGCTTCATCTCATCATCATTAAGCGGAACAAAATTCTCCATATATCCTGTATTGTCTAAAAGTTGCTCATAATTACTCATACCGCTCAGAACCATGATAACATTTTTATGCGTAGCTGCAAATCTTATTGCCCATGATGAAACAGAAAGTCCCGGTTCATGTTCTTTCAGAAGCTTTTCTGCTTCTTCAGGCACATTTGCAAGAGTCCCGCCCTTTACCGGTTCCATAACAATGACCTTTTTTCCATGCTTTATTGCTGTTTCATAACATTTTCTCGACTGTACGCTTTCATTATCCCAGTCAAGGTAATTAAGCTGAAGCTGGACAAATTCAGTTTCAGGATGTGCTGTCAGTATCTCGTCAAGCAGCTTTGCATCATCATGATATGAAAATCCTATTTTTTTTATTTTGCCTTCTTTTTTCTTCTGAAGAATAAACTCAAAGCTATGCAGTGTCTGTGTTGTTGCATAATTGTCAACATTCAGGCAGTGAAGAAGATAATAGTCAAAATATTCTACTCCGCATTTTTCAAGCTGTTCGTTAAAAATACGCTCCATATCTGCTTCTTCCTTCAGAAACATCGTAGGCAGCTTTGTCGCAAGTTTAAAATTCTCACGTGAGTGGCGCTCAACAAGAACCTCACGCAAAACACGTTCACTCTGGAAGTTATGATACATGTATGCTGTATCAAAATAAGTAAATCCACGCTCCATAAATGTATCAACCATTTTACAGAGCTGTTTTTTATCAAAGCTTGACTGATCATTTTCATCAATCAGCGGCAATCTCATAAATCCAAATCCTAATTTTTTCATATCTGAATATCCTTTCAACTGATTACGCTTTCTTATTATAGCAGTCAGTGCCGCATCTGCGTCTGTAATGCCTGCAACAGCCTGTTCCATCGGACATATACCTGTATTGGTTCTGTTAACAATATTTTGAGTAATGGTTACGTATGAAAATTCTATTCCGTGCTTTTTAAGAATAGCGGCAGCAGGTACGCTCATTACTTCTGCGTAGATTTCTTTTACTCCTGCAAATATAAAAAGCATAGCCGCCGCTTTTCCTACAATTTTATCCGCTGCTGAAAATCCGGTGAGACAGATATTTTTTTCTATAAAATCAAGCATCGGTGCAACGCCTTTTTGTGTACTTGTATATATAATATCATTGCTGCACACAACACAGGTGTATTTCCCGTTTTTTAAAGTTTCCTTTGCTCTTTCAATACTATTCATAAAGCTTTTTCACATTCTTTATACGGTCTGTAAATAACGGAATAAATGACCACTGAAGAATTATTCCGAAAATACCCGCAGTTATAAATGTGCCTATTGATGCCATTGTAAGCTGCGTATTTCCAAATACATAAATAGCTGCAATCACTGCTGCCATACGTGCTGCACGACCCGCAATCTGCGTAATAATAAGCTTTAAAAAAGTATTCATCTTTTTTTGTGAAAGAAGTCCTGCAGTCAGTCCATAAACGCCGAGTTCAACTACTATAAACGGAAGCATTGCAGCTGTTGGCATTCCTGTAATATAAAAGCTTATGACAGGACTTAATAAACCGGCTATAATTCCGGCATACGGACCTCCCAGAAGTCCTGCAAGCAATACAGGAATATGCATCGGAAGGAATGCAGCACCAACAGCCGTACCTGTTCCCGAGGCAAGTCCCAAAATATGAAAAATCTGAGGAAGTACAATAGCTGAAGCTATAGCCGCAACCGTTATGACTGATTTTGATACAGCCTTTTTTCTTATTATTGCAATAGAATTACTCATTTTTTTAATCTCCTCCAATTATATATTTCTTCCCATCTGATAAGCATCATCGATAAATCTTGTACCATTAACTTCACCTGACTGCCATACACCTGTACCATAGATTTTTCATTCCTCCATGAATTCTGATATTTTTAACAATATAATAATATAATCTGAAGTCCACTCTATGTCAATACCTTTTTTAAATTTTTATATAAAACGATAAGTTCTACAGTGTAATCTCCATGCCGGTCTTCTGTGTTTTCATTCCACACGACTTATAAAATTTTTCTGCAGATTCATTGCAGCTCCAGACATTTAAAGTAACATTATAGCATTTATTCTTCTTTGCAAACTCTATGACTGCCTCATACAACATCTTACCTATATGTTTTCCCCTGTATTCCTCATCAACACAAAGGTCATCAATATATAATGTTTTTAAATCAGTAAGTATATTATCATCAATATGCTCCTGAAATACACAGAATGCATATCCCTGTACGCAGTCATTCTCATCAGCAGCCACAAGTACAGGTGTATTTTTATCATTGATAATAACCTTAAGCTGTTCGTCTGTATATTTTTTTGCTCCGTATTTAAACAAATCAGGACGTCCTTTGTGATGTACAAGACATACCTGAAAAAGAAGTTTGTTTATATTATCAATATCATTTTCATTTGCCATTCTTATCTTCATTTATATTTTCCTCTTTTATCTTTAAAAAACGCAAACCCCCTGCAGCTTTTCTTACAAGGGGTTTATTAATTATTTTTATTATTGGTGATTCTGCTGCTGAGTTGTATTCTCAACCTCTGAAACAACCTCTACATCAGCCGGAGAAACATCGACGAAATTATCCTGTCTTGCACCACATGACTGGCAGAACTGCTGATCTTTTCTCATAACTACACCGCATTTAGGACATGTTGAATCAGTATCCAATGCTGCAATCTGCTGTTGAAGCTGTTCTATATGTTGCATTGATGATTTTATCGAGTCAACGATTTCTTCGTATTCTGCTGCCGGATTAGCACCTGAAACTTCAAAATATTTTTTACCGAGTGCTGTATAAGCTTTATTTATATTTGAATTTTCACTGTTTATATTACTTTTAAGCTTTGTTTTTTCTGCTAATACCTTTGATTTATCAGCAACTCCTGTTGCAGCCTTCGCCATTTTTTCCCCTGCTTTTTCAGCAAACTTTCCTGCCTTATCAAATAAACCCATCTTTGATTCCTCCTGGCTTCTTTTCATCTTAAATAATAATCTATTAATTCAAACGTTTACAGTCCCATAATACTGTGCTTTTTAAAAGGCATATTTTTTATGCATAATCAGTCTCGTATAAATCAGGACATAATGGCCTTAAAATAAGAATCTGACTCATTTTCAGTACAGTAAAAGCTGCAAACACTGATCACATAATGACTCCCACTATGTTAAAATAAGTTATAATAACTTATACAATTAATTCTATCTTTTTTTTTTCGCTTTGTCAATATATTTTTATTAATTATTATGTATTATTTATTCAATTATTCGACAACTTTTATTATAATACCACTCTGTTCAGGCTTGTTTTCACAGAAGATTACCGCATTAAGTATTTCTTTTTCTATTTGTTCCATATTGCAATCTGATGATGTATACAAGGTCATAAGCAGATCTCCTTTTGAAACATATTCACCGCAGTTTTTATTAATCCATATACCTGCTGTATAATCAATGATACTTTCCTTTGTTTTTCTTCCTGCTCCAAGTTCAAGAGATGCCAAACCTATTTTTTCACTGTCCATTTGCTTAATATAGCCGCCTGACGGGCTGTATACGGCATATTCTGTCTTTGCCTTGCCAAGCAGGTCATAGTTATTTATAAAGGCTGTATCGCCTCCCTGCTGCTTTACAGACTGTTCAAATATATCCAATGCTTTTTTGGAATCAATTGCTTCCTTGGCAAAAGTGTGACATTCATCTTTATCTCCTTTACCTGCAAGATAAAGCATATAAGATGCAAGTTCAATGCAAAGGTGATAAAGTCTTCCCTTATCATTTCCCTTAAGTACCTCAACAGCTTCAATAATCTCCAGTGAATTTCCAACAGCCTTTCCCAATGGTATATTCATATCAGTTATTACAGACATACATTTCTTACCCGCATTCTTGCCTGTAGACACCATAAGCTCTGCAAGCTTTTGTGCATCATCAGGTGTTTTCATAAATGCACCGCTTCCCGTTTTTACGTCAAGCAGAATACAATCAGCACCCATAGCAAGTTTTTTACTCATAATGCTGGAGCATATAAGTGGTATACTATTTACTGTAGCAGTTGTATCTCTTAAGGCATACAGCTTTTTATCAGCCGGAACAAGGTTTCCGCTTTGTGAAATAATTGAAAAGCCGGTAGAATTGACTGCATCTATAAATCTATCAAACGGAAGCTGGGTACTGCATCCCGGAATACTTTCAAGCTTGTCTATTGTTCCACCCGTATGGCCAAGCCCTTTTCCCGACATTTTAGGAACACTGACTCCGCATGCTGCTGCTATAGGACCAATTATTATACTTGTCTTGTCACCAACTCCGCCTGTACTGTGTTTATCAACAGTTACATCTTTAATTGTTGATAAATCAACCGTATCTCCTGAATCTTTCATCGCCATTGTAAGATACAGTGTTTCTTCATCAGTCAGGGAATTAAAACAAACTGCCATAAGCCACGCAGATATCTGATAATCAGGTATGCTTCCTCCCACATACTCATTTATCATCCATTCTATTTCTTCACGTGTAAGCTTCTGACTGTTTTTGGTTTTTGTAATTATCTGATACATATTCATAAAACCATCTCCCATTTTTAAAATAAAAAAGCTTTCCTGAAATTTATACTGATATGTATTATTCAGAAAAGCTTTAATATTAATTATTTGTTACTGCACTAATATCATGTATAAAGCACAGTAAATTTACCTGACCTGATTCCGAGTGATCTGGCAAATGCATATCCGTCGACAGTCTTCTGATTATCGATAATAACATCTGCTATGTATCCTCCATCACCTTCAACAAGCTGTATCCATGATGAATAATCAGCTGATAAGGTAATGCCGTATGTACTCTGAAGTTTTGTTCTTAATGCATCAACGCTGGTCTTCGTTATCTCACCATAGTGAGAATCATATGCTGCATCAAGTTCACACGGAACAGATCTGAGGTATGGAATGTCCTGATAGAACACGTCCTTACATGAAGCAGTTGAACCACCGCTTGACGCATAGAACTGTGTCAATGCAAATGAACCGTTATAATATACTGCCTGACCTACAACAGATTTGACAGCATCTATAATTTTCTGATTCGGACCTTCCTTGATTGCCATACCACTTGTAGAACCGCCTGAATACTTAATGTAAGTATAGGCTGCAATTGCCTGAGCTTTTATTGCTTCAACATTAAATGATGAACCAACCTCTGCGTTGCAGACCATCGACAAAATATCAACCACTCCGCCTGAATATCCTCTTACGGATATTGTTTCGGATTCGGCATCCGGAGTATACATAACTGTAGTTCCCGGATAATAATGCTGCAGAATCTGAAGATAATCATAACCTGCATATGTAGCATAAAGATTTGCACCGTTCTGACTAAGTCCTACGCCATGGCCGTAACCATAGCTTGTAAAATAAAATGTATTTGATTCTAAATTATCTGGTAAATTAACTGGTTGTGATGCAGGTACGCTAAGTGCTCCGGTTGGTTCTGGTGTAAGATTCACAGGATCTGCATTTGCCGGCGGTGCGATCTCTGCCGGTGCAGGCGTTTCAATAGGAACCAGTGCCTGTTGTTCAAGTGTTTCATTATAGTCAGAAAGCTCTGCTTTCCACCACTCAGTAACATCATATTCATCCTGAACATCAAACTTATCGGTAACACTCTCTGCTTGTGGTAAGTTTAAATTTTGTATTATTTCTTTGTATTCTTCATGATTGAGCGCTCTGACCGAGGCATAAGCACCTGGACGACAAGCTTCAGCGTCACTTGTTACAACATATGACTCATTGCCTGCACCATTAAATGCTATTTCATCTGCTGAACCTACTACAGTAACCATTAATGAAGTTACAATGCTTGTAGCCAGTCCAATGATGATACGCTTTAGCGGCAACTGTTCTTTCATAAAAAACTCCCATTCAGCCCTTAGGCTATGTAAATTTCCACCTATATAATACCATCATAAACTGTACTTTTTATTTTCTGACACTTCCGGCAGTGCCTGCATAAGCATCTTCTCCCGGTCTGACCCTTCTTGCCAGAACAACAAAACGTGTATTGTCTGTGGTATCACCACTGTTGCATGTAGATAAAAGCAGATAATCATCATCTTCTTTTAAGTCAACATTAGTGGTAATAAGTGATTTATCGTTAATCTTTGATAGATACTCATCAACTGACCATGCAGGATTTTTCTTGTCTTTTGAAAAACTTGTATAATTCCAGAATTCAAAATCTGATCCTTGAGTACCGTCGCAAAGCATAAACGCAAAAATTTTATACTGATAATCAGCATAAAGTGAGCTAAACTCTATGATAGGATTAGCTTCATAAAAGGGTTCATCTCTTTGATATTTCTTAAGGTCACTGAACATTGATCCGTCAGCCATATTATGGCCATAAAGGAGAATGTTATCTGTGCTGTAATCCTGAAGAAATTCACATCTGAAGTCCATAAATGTCCAGCCTGCAGCTGCCGGCTGTTTATCAAAGTTATTTGTAACATAAAAATCATTATCAGTGGCTCTTACAATCGGATAATCAATAACTGTATTGCTTATTCTGAGCCATCCTACTGTATCAGTATTTTTCTGATACGCTTCCTGTGCTTTAAGGCTGAGTCCGTTTACATATGGTGGATATGTAGTTGTTGTTTCCTCCGTAGTTGTTACCAGAGGTGCCGTAGTAACTGCTGAAGACTGGGTTTCAGGTACTACCTCCACCTTATCATCACCGGCTTTATTTAAAATAAGATATACAGCTGCTATTACTGCAAATAATACAATCACTGCAACAATAACAAGTATAGTCTTCTTTTTTTTCATGATTTCATGATCTCCTTAATAACTGAATTAACCGTAAGGTATGAATTCTGCATTGCTGTCGTAAGTGATGCCATCACCTTTGGCTTTGTACCATTCTATCGGCATAAGAGCATTTTCATTACGTGAACTGTCCTGTGTTCCGGCGTATTTGTCTTCACCGGGTCTTACTTTTCTTGCAGCAACTGCAAATCTTGCTTTGTCGTAATAACCTGTAGCACAGGTTGATAAAACGAGAAGATCATCACCATATTTGACATCTACACCATTAATTATCAGTGAACGACGTTTTATCTCATTTACGTAATCGTAAAATTCCTGTTCTGAATTAAAATTTATTGTATTGAAATAATGAAATTCAGATTCTGTTTCTCCACTATCTCCATAAAAAAATCCGAATATCTTATATGTTGAAACTTCATATCTTGATGAAAGCTCTATGCATGGATGCTCTCCGTAAAACGAATAGTAATCATCGTACTTTGAAAGGCTTCCGAACATACTTCCATCTTTCATCTCATGTCCATAAATAACTAGATTGTCCGACTGATCAGGAGTTCCAAGTTTATTTCTCCAGTCAAGGAATATAGATCCCGGTACATCACCTGTGTATTCTTTGTAGATATTATGCTTCAGATAAAATTCCCTTTCATCCTCTGTTGTTTTCTGAACTATAGGATAATCAACCTTTGTATCATCACATTTGCCGTTCTTATCCGGAATCTGTATCCAGCCGACAATATCATCATTTCCGATCTTTTCGATCATCTTCTGCATATATGGCAGCATTTCACTGGATCCTACTACATTTGTCACCTCAGGTGTGATCATCTCGGCCAGTGAAGGCATATCTTCCTGTAACCCTTCGTACATCTTGTTATTTTTATAATTTCCATAGAAATAATTAAAAATTAAATATGCACATACTCCGAATATTATGACCGCTATCATAAAAACTGTTTTTCTTATCTTCTCTGATCTCGGATCACCTTTCCACGGAAAGAGATTTTTCAGGACATCAACATATGAAAAGCGATTTTTTTTAACATTGTTACGAACAGCTGATTTATTCATAATGAACATCTCCTGTAAGTAATTTTTCTACTACCTCAAATATGTTAAGAGCAGTATGCATTCTTATTGCTTCCCTGTCATATTCAGTACCCGTCATCTTTAAAAGCTTTACAAATTTTATATCGTTATAAATAAATCCTGTATATACCGTACCAACCGGATTTTTCTCTGTACCGCCTCCCGGTCCTGCTATTCCTGTAACAGAAACACAAATATCAGCTCCTGAAATCTTTTGTATTCCCTCTGCCATAAGTATGGCTGTCTGCTGACTGACCTCGGTATATTTATCAATAATTTCAAAGGGAACTCCAAGGACCTGGTTTTTTATTCTGTTGGAATATGAGCAAACTCCAAGTTCAAAAACCTGTGATGCACCCGACACAGAAGTTATAAGCTGAGATAATAATCCGCCTGTACAGCTTTCTGCTGTGGCAATAGATTTATTACTTAACGTTAACAATTTTACCACTCGTGTAACTGTTTTGTCAAGTTTTTCGATAGTATCTTCATGAAAATGTATAATATGTTCTAAAAATTGTGTTTCATTATTCACTTTTCTCACCAAATTTCGTAAAATATCTATATATATTTCATTAACAAATTATGAACTAAGATTCCAGCTTTATCAATTTCAGCTCTGTTTCGTCCACTGCTTTCCTGATCATTTCTGTAAAATCAAAACAATTTTGTGCTTTTTCAACCTCATCAAGACATGGTCTGGTTTTCGGATGCTTAGGAGTAAATACAGTGCAACAGTCCTCATAAGGCTGTATTGAAATATCAAATGTATCTATTTTTCTTGAAACAGAGATTATCTCAGTCTTGTCCATACCTATAAGCGGCCTGAATACAGGCATTCTGCACACTGCATCTGTACATGCTATAGCTTTCAGAGTCTGGCTTGCTACCTGGCCGACACTCTCACCGGTAATCAGTGCAAGACTTTCATCCTTTTCGGAAATTTTCTGAGCTATTTCCATCATAAGTCTTCTCATGATTATTGTAAAATACTCCCCAGGACATTTATCTTTTATTGTTTCCTGTATCTCCGTAAAAGGAACGCAGAAAAATGATATATTTCCGCAATATCCTGTGAGTTTCTGACAAAGCTGTTCTACTTTCATTCGTGCACGTTCTGATGTGTACGGAGGGCTTATATAGTGAATTGCAGATATGTGTATTCCTCTTTTGGCCATCATATATCCTGCTACAGGGCTGTCTATCCCGCCAGACAAAAGGAGCATTGCCTTTCCGCTGCTTCCTACCGGAAGTCCTCCTGCACCCGGAATCTTTACTGCATGGACATATGCTTTTGTATCACGTATTTCTACAGTTACTGTAACCTCAGGATTTTTTACATCTACCTTGAGATTACTGAACTTTTCAAGGATAACTCCTCCAAGCTCGCTGCATATTTCAGGGGATTTCATAGGAAAACGCTTGTCTGCACGTTTAGCCTGAACCTTGAATGTTTTTGCATATGAGAGCGTATCCGTAAGATATTCTATTGCGCCCTCGCATATTTTTTCAAAATTCTTTTCAACTACTGCTGCTCTGCATATTACAGCTATTCCGAATACAGTCTGAAGCTTTTCCATTGTATAATCAAGATCAATGCTTTCATCCTCAGGGATTATGTATATCGTTGACTGCTGTCTGCTGTAGTCAAACCTTCCTATAGGCTTAAGTCTTCTCTTAATATTTTTAATAAGCAGATCTTCAAATAAATTTTTGTTAAGCCCCTTTAATGCTATTTCGCCATATTTTGCTAAAATAATTTCTTTCATAATATTCTTCCTTTTATCGTTTTAATCGTTTTTTTCCGTCTGAAATTGCTTTTATAAATTTGTCTATTTCATCAAATGTGTTATTATGACTAAAGCTTATACGAAGTGCGCTGTCCTCAAGCTGCGGATTTATTCCGAATTCGCTCAGGACACCGCTCTTTGCTCCTTTTGAACATGCTGATCCGCTTGAGATATAAATTTCTCGTTCTTCAAGGAAATGAAGCATTATTTCCGAACGGATTCCCGGAATTGAAATATTCACTATATATGGAACCGAATTTTCGGAGGAATTGATGAATATATCGTCAGTTTCAACAATCTTTGAAACAAAATATTTCTTCAGATTTTCCAGATTTTCAATTCGTTGATTCATTGAACCATTCAGTATTTTGACTGCTTCTCCGAATCCTGCTATAAGAGGCACTGCTTCAGTTCCGCCTCTCATTCCATTTTCCTGTTTTCCGCCGAGATTCTGTCTTAAAAGTCTCACACCCTTTTTTACATACAAAGCACCTATTCCCTTTGGTCCGTAAATTTTATGAGCACTCATTGATATAAGATCCGCCTGAATCACAACCGGCTTTACCGGAATCTTCATAAATGCCTGTACTGCATCACAGTGTGTGATTATATCTTTGTTTTTTCTTTTTGCCTCTGCAAAAATATTTTTTACCGGCAGAAGTTCTCCTGTTTCATTGTTTACAAGCATTACACTGATAAGACATGTATCATCATTTACAGCATCGGTAAAATCCTTTACTGAAAATTTCCCGTCCTTGCCGGGAGAAATTCTTATTACTTCATAGCCTTCATCCCCCAGACGGTTAAACGCCTCTTTTACTGATGAATGCTCTACTGTTGTTGTTATTACACGCTTTTTTCTCTTTCCGTAAGCACCCGCTGCACCACGTTTTGCAAGATTGCTGCTCTCTGTTGCACCTGATGTAAAATACACTGTCTCCGGAGGAACATTAAGTGCCGAGGCTACATTCTTTCTTGCATTATCCATAACAAGCTGTGCTTCTATGCCAAGCTTATGCAGTGATGACGGATTTCCGAATGTATTTTCCATACACTTACAAACTGCTGCTGTTACAGCCTTATCAGGCTTTGTTGTTGCCGCATTGTCAAAATATATCATAAAATAATGATTTCACCTTCTGAAAAATATAATAGATATTAACATTATAGCATACTTTATTAATCATTTCCACATGAAATCTATTCCAATGCGTATAAAGTTCCTTACGTATTTTGTCCGTTATTGTTTATTACGTCACATATATTTAATTTCTCTGCCCTTTTGTTTCTTATGACTGTCTCCAGTACATCCAATACTTTTATAGTATCATTATCCTGCACAAACCCGACAGGGTCATCATTATACATTATAATACATCCGGGAGAAATATCAGTATTTATAAGTTCTTTGATAACCTCATATTTCTGCTGTGAAGATATTACTGCTATTTCTGTGTGTCCTGCAAAAAAATCTTTTCCCTGTGTCATTTCGGCATCATTGATTGCATCTTCAAGAGTATCGCCAGTACCCCTGTATTCTTTGGTTTTGTCCATTTCCTCAAATACACGCAGACACACATTTACTTTATCATCCTTTGATATCCCCATACCCTGTACAAATCCACGTTCCCGAACCTCAAGATTTTCTCCGCAGCTGCATAGCAAAAGCGCTATGATTACTATTAAAAAGCATTTTTTATACATTATCGGTCACCGGGCCTTTCCGCTTTTCTTTTTTGACTATCATAGAAGGAACAATAATGTAACTGAGAACAACAAATATAGATATTACTATACACTCTGTTATATATGACTCCATATTTCCCATAATTAATCCAGCTGCAATTATCAGTAAAACTGAAAAGAGTCTTCCCTTTTTAGTTATACATTCCGCAAATTTTGCTGAAATAATTATATCCGCTGTAATGTTTACAATACATATCAGTGCATAGGATATTACAAAGAGCGCATCTGAACGCTGCACACTGAATGGCTGTGAAAACGAACACATTCCGAAGAACGGATACTGCACAAGTTCTGCCACACCGCCAAGCACAGTTATTCCGACAAGTGAGACTATTTCAGTAATAATAAGTCTTAATCCAAAATAAAAATATATTGCCTTTCCGCAACGGTCCGCTGTAAATGCAGGAAGTACAAACATTGCAATTATTTCGCCGCTGCTTGCAAAATCCTGTATAGCATATTGGGTAATACTATCGCTCTCTGATACTGACTTAAAATTTGAAAAATCTATTCCAATATATACTCCTATAAATAAAATTGCAAGGAAAAAAATAAATAATCCCTGAACTGCGACAGCAGTTCTGCCTAGTGCGTGAATTCCAAATCCGGCACAATAAAAGCAGACAATAGCCAATAATATTACAGAAGCTATATTTTTCACATTTGAGAAATTACCTGCACCCATTATATCAAGCAGACGTTTAAATGACATTGCACCAAATAATATAAAGTATACTGAAAATACAAGTCCCTTCTTTTTTGCCTTATCATATTCAAATGTTTTTGCTTTAATTATTATGATGAGCGGAATAATTAAAGCAAACTGAACAACTGCTGAAACAGCGACACCTATCATTTGGTTTATTGAATATGCCATACCTGAACATATTAATGCAAATGCTCTGAACAAAAACAATACCGCCAGTAGCTGTCCATAACTAAGCTTCATATTATTTTCCTCCAATTATTTAAGTTTTTCTACAGTAAAATTTCCGTGCTGCATTTTTTTGAAGCCTACTCTTGTTATAATGTCACGCATTAATCTGCTGCTAAATGGTGAAACCGGACTTGTTACGGCAAATCCATAATCTTCGGTTGCACAAAGATTAAACAGCATTACTGCGCCAAGAAGACTTATTCCATAAAGACCGAATATTCCTCCGGCTATTAAAAATAAGAATCTGAAAACAGTTACAGGATGGTCAAGATCAGGTAAAACAAAACCACTTACTACCGACATTGCAATTATCAGAAGCATCGGTGTACTTATTAGCCCTGAATTAACTGCCGCATCTCCTATGATAATACCAGATACAATGCTTACTGCTCCGCCCACTGCTTTTGGCAGTCGTATTCCCGCCTCCCTTATGATTTCATACATTATCATTACAATAATAGATTCCGTTATAAGAGAGAGCGCTGCATTTTCTTCAGCCTTTGCAAGCAGGAGCAGCAATGTACGGTTAAAAAATTCCGGATGATGAATTACAACTGCAACATATACTCCCGGAAGAAGAAGTGAAATAAAAAAAGCAAAATATTTTATCCACCTCATAAAAGTTGCATAATATGGCTTGCAGTTATAATCATCCATAGTCTGAAAGCTTTCAGAAAAAAGTCTCGGAATAACAATAACAAAAGGAGTGCCATCTACTATAAGAGCAACTCTTCCCTCAAGCAGCTTTGAACACAGAACATCAGGACGTTGTGTTATTCCGCATGAGTCAAATATTCTGGGAGACTTTCCTTCAAGAAATGGTCTTACATACCCGCTTGATAATATCGTTTCAAGTTCCATATTTTTTAAAGATTTTTTTATTCTGTTTATAAGATCTTCCGGAACCCTGTCTGTCATATATGCAAGGCAGAGATCAGTATGACTCTTTTTGCCCATAATAAACAGTTCATGCTTTAAAAAAGGAGTTTTCATTCTTCTGCGTATAAGCGACATATTCGTCCTTATAGTTTCTGTAAATCCATCGTGTGACCCCATGACGTTCTGCTCAGATGTAGGCTCATTAACTCCTCTGGTACTATAACCCTGGACACCGAATGCAAGTGCTTCCGTATTTCCGTCTGCAACCAGCACAGCAAAGCCTGAATTTATAAGTCTTATAACATCTGCATAATTATCAGCCTTAGGCCGGTCAACAGACAAAAGCATTTTACCATCTATATGAGAAAAAAGTTTTTGTGCATTAACACTGCCTTCAAGTTTAAGTTCTGTAAGTGGAACAAGTACAAGTCTTGTTATAGTACTTGTTGAAAGCATTCCCTCACAGCAAAGCAGTGCACATTTAACTCCGCTTATTTCTATTTGATTTATAAGAAGATCTGATGTTTCTGAAGTAATTTTCTTCAGACGTTTAAGTTTGACATCAAGAGATTGATCCAGCTTTTCATCCTGATAATCTATTTTAATGTTCATCTTCATAAAAAAAATCCCCTCCTTGAAATTATGAGTATAATAATTTACATATAGTATTATCACATTTCTGTAAATAATACTATAATAAAGGGATATAATAATAAAACATTTTTGCTATTACACAGGATAAATTTATTAAAAAGGAAGATAATTATGACGGTCGTTCTTATACGTACATTTATTTTATATATTGCTGTAATATTTTCTGTGCGATTGATGGGGAAAAGACAAATCGGGCAGATGCAGCCTACTGAGCTTGTAATTACTATACTTATTTCAAATATTGCAACTCTATCGCTTGAGGATCCTGATACCCCTATTCTTATCGCACTTATCCCTATATTATTTCTTGTATCATTTGATGTTCTGGTATCCGTGATTACACTTAAATCCCGGAAGTTCAGACGTCTTGTATCAGGAACACCACAGATTATAATCAGCAATGGTGTGCTTGATCAGGAAAAATTAAAAGCTCTCCGTATGTCACTTGATGATCTGCTTGAATCACTGCGGTCTATTAATATTTTTGATATTTCAGAAGTCCAGTTTGCAATTGTTGAAACAAACGGAAAAATATCAGCATATCAGAAAACCCCGTATCAGCCTGCAGAAAAGCAAGATACAGGGAACAAAGATGATGTCATTGATCCTCCATATACAATTATAGATGACGGTAAGCTTCTTACAAAAGGACAGCAGGCTGTAGGCATGAGTGACTCATATATTAACAGTATCCTAAGAAAAAACAAATGCAATATAAATGATATATTTCTTTTATGTTCAGACAGCGATAAAAAATATACTATTATAAAGAAACAAAAATCAAACGGAGGAAATAAGTAATGGCAAGAATATATGTAAGCATTGCAATTATACTATCAATTATAGGACTTGATATATTTTCTGTTTTAATGATACGAAATGAGCAGCAATCACTTGATGAAACACTGACATTAATTCAGGACAATGTAAATAATAACGACAAAGAAGCTGCCATCGCCACCGCTGAAAAATTATCAGCGAACTGGGATGACAGCTATAAGCGCATTGTTTTTTTTGTAAACAGCAAAAGTCTTGAAGATATAAATGATTTTGTCACCAGAATAAAGCCGCTTTTAGAATCTGACAGTGATGAAATAAATGCTGAAATAGAAACTATAAAGAGAAAATTATATCGCACCTATGTTAAAGATGTGCCTTATATTTATAATATATTTTAAAAGGATAAAAGTAGCATGCACAGCTACTCTTCAGTTTCTGCATTTATAAAATCACGCCAACTGTTACAATCTGCTACTTGTACGAATACAGTTTAATTACATGCCATGATCCATTTTCTTTTACAGAAGCTGTTCCTGTTTCTGTAAAAGGGTTGACATCCTGATACTGAGGCTCTATTACCATTTTCCCACTCATGTCTGCATATCCCCACATATTATCATCACATACAGGTGTTAATCCGCACGAATATTTCATATCATTATCTGTTTTTTTACCATTTTTATTAATATTATATTCTTCACCATTGCGTGATACGGTTATTACAGGATCGTTGATACAAAAACCATAACAATCCGTTTTTATATCATCATAAATAAATTCCGTTACATTCTTAAATCTGGTATCAATCAGTGCCCATTTACCATTCTTTTTTACTGCTGCAACTCCGTTTAAAAACGCTCCGGCATAATCAAATTCACAACTGTATTCATTGTATTCAAGATCCATATATCCGTATTTGCCCTTATATTCAAACGGTGCAAAACCTTCTGAGTATGTTCCCAGAAATGAATAATAATTATCAGGTACATATTTTTTTCTTCCTTTCAGATCAGAAAAATACCACTCTCCACCCTCACATACGGAAACTATGTCCTTATCCTTATTATATGCACCGCCTATCTCATCATATCTGGCCGTAAGTCTGATGTTTCCCTCACTATCAGCTATTCCCCAATGTCCTTTTTCGTTCTGTACTGAAGCATATCCGTCATAAAAATATTTCATATCACTATATGAATGATAACTGTCGCTGAATTTATACTGAAGCGTTGAGAGCATCCGCTCTACCTTGTCACCCATATCTTTTTTTGGTGCACAGTTAAGAATATTTATTGCATCCTCATATTCCTCTGCCTTACTATAATACTCAGCTTTAAGAAGATACGGCTCATCAGCCGATGCATTTTTATCAGCTGCCATATCACAGTACTGTAAAAACCCATTACGATCATCACATTTCATATAATTTTCAGCAATTTTTATCATAAGTCCGTAATCATCAGGATATATCTTTAATGCTTTCAGGTAATTATCAGCTGCTGTAATATATGCTTCCTTCTGTTCATGTTGCTCTGCTTTTTTTATATATTCCTGATACTTATGGTTCTTGCTTTTTCCACCGCCTAAGACACTTACCCACATTACACACAGCATTGCAGTCATAGTAAATAAAATAAGATATTTTTTATTTTTCATATCAGCCCTTCATTCATATACAAAAGAAAATACAGCATTGTTCCAACAAATGCAAATGGCGCCATCGGTACAAGTGATTTCATTCTGCATTTTTTTATTATTACAAGAAAAAGTCCGACAACCGTACAGAAAAATGATGAATACATAAGTATATCCAGAACTCCTGAACAACCAATAAAATAACCTATTGCAGCATACATCTTTATATCTCCGGCACCGAGTCCTTTTTTTGAAATAAGTGAAATAACAACAAGTACTGCAAGTCCTGTAACAAATCCTGCAAATGAATTTATAAAAACAGATATCATACTTCCTGTCTGTATTCCCTGCCACAATATACAAAATGTCCTTATCAGAATAAGTCCCAGAATGCATCTGTTAGGTATCTTTTTATACCTGAAATCAATAACAGCAAGCAGGAACATTGCATTTGCAAGAATTAGTGTACTGCATGTTACAGATAAGCAGCTGCCGCCTGAACACATATATTTTATTATGGTACAGTCTATAACTGTGTATACTATTACTGATAATATAAACCATTTTGTTTGCCGACCTTTTTTTTCATATTTCTCTTGAATATCCTTTAAGTTTACAAAAAGCACTGATGAAATCAATGCAGTTATCATTCCTGCAATTATTGCTGTCATTTCAGTTGTTTCCTTCCTTTGTTTTAAAGAGCTTTCTCCCTATAAATAAATTCAACCTCAATACCTGTATTTTTATTGACTGATTCAGCTATCTGCTCCAGTGATTCTTTTATACTGTCATTTTCCTGTGCTTCTTCGGGAACAATTATAAGTAAATTTCCTTTTCTTTTTTTATCACTGAGAGGATATGCTGTACCACTGTCCATTGTAATACTTTTTTCAAGTCCTTTTATATTCTGATTAAGTTTTCGTGCGTATTTTTCTATAATCTTCAGGCAATAATCATCCTTTAGTGTGTAGCACATAACGCCGGTTTTATCTGATGTCTTTTCATATGATGAATATGACTGTGAAAAAATATTTATTGAGTATACCTGTGTAAATGTATTGGTACTCTTATCATATAAATCAATACCTGTTCCTGAAGCCACAGCAGCATCTTTGTTTTCATCCTTAATTGCTGAAAGCCATGAACGCCCTCTTTCAAAATTCCCAAGCTGCCATCTGCTTTCTTCCTTTTTATCCGCTCTTGTTTTGATTGCCTCTCCCGTCCATGCAGCTGTATGTGCGGAATTTTTGAGTGTGAAAGTAAATCCCTTATCTCCTAAAAGTCCAAACGTATTAAGTCTGACATTATATATTGCTGTAATATTTACAGATCTTCCGTCTTTTAATATATCCGAATATCTGAAATCAATATCATCCATTGTTATTCCGCCAAGCTTCATCAGATATTTATCCGCTTCCGACTTATTCTCCGTAATATAGCCACGTACAAGTCTCCGGCACAGTGAATCGGTAATCTTACTTCCGATCATTTCATTTGCAGCAGGATTGGAAACCATCATTGTCAGGGATTTTATAACACTGCCTGTTTCAGGATCATCAACATCTGCACTTTCGTCCTGCATAATTCCTGAAAAATTAATCACGCTTGTAATAATATCATTAAGTGAAGAATCCGAACAGTCTATAACAGACGTTGAAGCTAATCTGTCTGCAACATAACAGTACTGGGATATTTCCTTTGCAGACTGATTCACTGCATACTGAACTGTACTTTCAATTCTTATTATTGAAATAAGTGATATAATCAGCAGATACCCACAAATAAAAATAGGCAATGCCAGAGAAGCTTCGATAGTAATTGACCCTTCCAGATTTTTTCTCGCCATATAATCGGCCCCTGTCTGAGTTATTCTGAATTTCCATGCACATTAAACATTTCTATAAATCCTGAAAGCTTTTTACATACAGCAGAAAGCTTATCGCTGAAATTAAATTTTTCTGCAAGGTATCCTGCAAAATTTACAGTAATATCCGTATTCCTTATAAATTCAGCAGGGTCATATGTAATTGCAGAAGCCGATACATTTATATTGTAATTATCATTTATTCGTAAATATTTAAAAATCTGCGGCATAGACACCTTTTTTTTAATATTTACAATTATCCGGCGGCTTAAAACATGACGTTTTACATCAATTGTACATTCCGGTGAATCAGATGAAAAAACAAGCTCTGACGCAAACTTTTCTGCTGCATTCCGAAATCTGCTGTCAGCATCACCTAAAATAATATACCGATAAGGAACTGATTTATTGTACGCATTATTTATCTGACCTATTGATGGCCCATCATCACTCCACGCAAAATCCGGCTGACCACTGTATATATCGCCCAGCTCATTATATCCTGGGAACGATATGGTACGTCCTGACATAACAGCCGTTTTCCCGGCCATATCTTTGAGTAAAGATGTTTCCAGCATATATACACCTATATATATCATAAGTACAACAGTCATAATAACAATAGGGTATATAAGTGTAGCCTCAACAACAGAAGCAGCACCGTTCTGATCTTCTGCAAATCTTTTCAGTCTGATCATATATTATTAATTGAATTTGTTATGTTCTGGAATATAGCATTTATTACATTAGTTATCTGTGTTTTAAATATTGCCACAAGACCTACTGTTACTATTATAATAAGCAAAATAGCGACAAGATTTACTTCTCCTGTTTCCTCGGAAATTAATGACGTTGTCTTTTGATTGACTCCTGATTGTATTTTCTTTATTAAAGCTTTCATATTACTTCTCCTTCAAATTATATTTACAAATATAGGTACAATTATCATGATTATTATTGCGACAAATATCATCAACATCGGAAATAATAACTTCTGATTTACTGATTCACCTTTTATTTTGACAGAATTTTTCTTTTCATCCCACTGTTCTGATGCAATAAGCTTAAGAGATTCTGCCATTTCTGAATTTCCCTTTTTAACATTCTGACTCAGGGAGCTTATAAATTTCCTTATCTCCTTTGTCTGACATCTGTCAGCAAATGCATTGAATGCTTCTGTTTCTGAAACACCATTCTGTATTTCAAGACTTGTCTGTCTCATCTCACGGCACAGAGTAGTGTCAGATGACTGTGCTATCTTGTTCCAGGCGTCTCTGAGAACCATTCCGGCATTTACGAGCAAGGTAAGCCTTGAAATCATTGCCGGCAGCTGAGAAAGTATTTCTTCATGCTTCTGATTTACTTTTTTCTTTATCTCAAAATCCATATATATAAGCATAAGTCCTGACATCATTATTCCAAGCATACCTACCGCCATATTCTCTGTAACAGCTGCCAGTATAAGTACAGCCGGCAGAAGTGTAGCTGTATATGTAATCTGTGCCCCCGCAATCATATATGTGTAATACTCTGAATATTTAATTCCGTAGATTTCTGCAATACGACTTCTTTTCAGTGTAAATTTCTCACCCTTTACATTTATATTCATAAGTTTCATAATTCCGAATCCAATAAAAAGTATATCATGCAGCATATACTTTTTTACTGCAGGTGTATTTAAAATATTCTTATATTTGTTATGATTAAAAAAGAATAATACTATCCATATAATTGACGTAATAGTTGCCGGAAATGCCATAAAGACTGATAATGAACGATTCATTTATGATTACCTTTTTGTCTGTATTTTTTTAATAATGACTTGTCTGTTTTTAATCTGGCAATATGCAGCTGAGGACATGTTGCCTAAGTTATATCTGATATTTTACGTCCGATAACATATGCAGTTCCTATTATGATGATACCAATCACCCTGACTATTATTGTTACCAGGTTGTTTCCGGAAATATTACTGTCACCAAGAGTTTTGAGCATCGGTACTATTATAAATGGCATACATGTCATTATAATCAGTTCATTTTTTCCGCCTGACGCTATTGCTGCAATCTCCTTTTCCATAATCATCTTTTCCCTTATTATCCTGTATGTTTCGGAAATAATATTTTTAATGTTTCCACCCATTCTGTTGCATATCTGAAACGTTTCGGCGAAGCTTTGTATATCATCCTGTCCGCTTCTGTCCGCAAAGTCCATAAACATATTTTCAGCTGTATTATTGTTTCTCATTCCGTTCAACACATTTTTTGTCTCAATTGCTATTAACGATTTTTCACCATACTGCATAACCATATCATTGTATGCTGAACTTATTGCCATGGAAATATTCTGACCTGCCGAAAGTGAATTTGACAGTGATTCAAGAAAATCCCTGAACTGAATCACCAGATACTTCATCCGACGTTTTTTAAGATATTTTCTGTAAGCCGGTACAGAAATAAATATACTCAGTAATCCTACTATAACACCACACAATGCCGATTCAAAGAATATCATGCATATAAGAAATCCTACAATTACTCCAAGCATTGCTCCTATTATAAACTCAGAGGTTTTTAATTTGTATACTGAATAATTTATTCCTCTCCCGGTAAGTCCTTTTGTACACTCATATTTTTTCTTTTTCACGTACATTACCTCCGGAAAATTTAAAATAAGGCGTTACTATCCAGCCTTATCCTGAAATCTAAGAAATTATTTTAGTGAAGGTGCAGTGTAACCGCAAACCCTTGCAAAAAATCAGGAATTAAAAAAACATCCCCCCTCATGCTGAACAGTAACTATAAATATGCTATATTATATCTTCTATTCCGCTTCTCCTGAGCTTTGTATAATGAATAAATTTGTACTCTGTCCTTACCAGTGCACCGCTTACCCTGTCACATCTGCTCCTTTCATTTTCCCGGAATACATATAGCGGATTAAGTATTATTTCTCCGTTATTGATTGCGGCTACCTCTGTTATTTCAGTAACCTTTCTTGAATGGTCCCTGAGTCTTGAAAGATGAATAACAATATCTACTGCAGAAGCGATCTGTTGACGCACAGCGACAAGTGGCAATGCTTCAGCTCCTGTAAGCACCATTGTTTCAAGCCTGCTCATCATATCAGCTGCAGAATTTGCATGGCCTGTTGACAAAGATCCATCATGGCCTGTATTCATTGCCTGAAGCATATCTAATGCTTCAGGCCCTCTTACCTCCCCTACAATTATTCTTTCAGGTCTCATTCTAAGTGATGACTTTATCAGTTCCCTCATTGAAACTTCTCCGGCACCTGACGAATTAGCGTTTCTGGTTTCAAGGCTTATCAGGTTTTGTATCTGTTTGATCTGAAGCTCTGCTGAATCTTCAATCGTTATAATACGTTCATTTTTCGGAATAAAATTTGACAAGGCATTTAGAAATGTTGTCTTTCCTGAACCTGTTCCTCCGCTTATAAAAATATTATATTTTGCTCTTACAAGCATAGCAAGCTTGTCCGCAATGTCCTGAGTGACAGATCCGTATTTTATAAGCTGTTCTACTGTCATAGGCTTTTGCGAAAATTTTCGTATTGTTACGACGGGACCGCAAAGTGATATAGGTGGCAGAACAACATTTACCCTTGACCCGTCTGCCAGTCTTGTATCAACTATCGGGTTAGCCTGATTTACCTCCCTTCCTGCCGTTGAAACTATGCGCTGTATTATATCATCAAGCCGTTCACGGCTTTCAAACTTATTATTAAGTTTCTTTACAACCCCGTTCTTTTCTATGTAAATGCTGTCATATCCGTTTATCATCACCTCCGTTATTGTGTCATCTCTCATTATTATATCAAGCAATCCAAGTCCTCTTATCGAACTGAATATGCTCTCAATAATCATTACTTTTTCGTCTATTGATAAAAACATCTCACTTGTTCTCTGTATTACTATTTTTTCAATTGAATTGTACAGCTCATCGTCAGACATTTCATTCAGATTCAGATCTTCAAGAACATATGCTTTCAGTTCTGCCGCCAATTTATCCGTACCGGCTATATCCGCTGTCACACTCATCATGATACCTCCATTATGTCAATGTACACATATTTTATCAAACATTCCTGATTTTGATATTTCCTTTACAATTTCACCGGCATCAGCGGACTTAAGTTTTGCTTGAATTCCGATAACAGGTATTTCAGTCTTTATCATTCCCTTATTAGACGACTTATTAAGTATTAACATCATCTTATCAGAAATGTTTATTCTTTTTCTCTTTTCAAGGCTGCGTATTGCTTCACATTTTTTGCCAAGCTGAATCTGTGATATTTTGTTTGTGTCAGATACAACAACTATATTTGAAGAATATTCAAGCAGCAGTAGCAGAATTCCGGAAAGATAAAAGTCAGTTACAATCACAATATTGTCATAACCAAAGCTGTTGCTCATTTCATCAAGCAGAATTTTGAGCTCGTCCACTTTTATTTCAGTATAATCCAGTGCATTCCTGCATGTATCATAAAAATACACACCCTCCCGGCTTTGCTTGACTATACTTTCAAGCTTCAAGGTCATATTGACTTTATGGCTTTTTATTGCAAATATTGCATCTGTAAAAGATCCTTCGCCCGATGCCTTGAAAATAGAATCCATATCACTGAATTGTTTAAGGTTAAGAAAAAGTGTCTTTTTCCCTTTTGCAGCAAGATAAGTTGAATATGCTGCTGCTGCTGTTGTTGAACCTGCACCGTCACAGCCTGACATAAACAAGCTTATTTCGGATTTCTTTCCGGTAATATTTTTATATCTGACCTTATCTGCAAGCTTTTCTGAATAAAGCCCTAAAATTTGCTTATAAATAAGGTCTGCCCTCTGATATTTGCATATTGATTTTTTATTGTTATATGAAGCTATTGAAATTGAGTCCGTAAAATATGCAAACATACAGAAATCTGCAAGTTTATCTGTATTTATTTCCATATCCTGTGTTGCTATCAATACATTTATTTTCTTTTCCCTTACCGCATCTGCTACGGTTAACCCATCTGAAAATGAATAAATATCAATCTGATTCTGAAATTTGCTGCTGAACAGTTTTGTTATCCTTTTTAAATAAACTTCATCACTGTCCACCAACGCGAGCTTTATTTTTATCATATCTATCACATCCCTTCCGACAATAAAACCGCTATATTACACCACACGATTTATGGTTTTTATTGTCACTATTCACAATTACCATTATACAACATCAAAAATCATTTGTAAATATGTGACATTAACTGTGACAAACAATTTTTTCCATATAGATATTTATGATGCATAATTAATTGTAAATAACTGTTGCTCAACAGTATGGATTCATTATATATTATTAAATATTCCATTACAATACTTTTTCCCTATAATGAAATTTTATGGAACAAGCGACTTTTGAATTACATTTTATGGAATTTATTTTTTATTTATACTCAATGTGCTTTTCCCCCCAAAACCGCCCTGGATATTATGCTATAATTTTTTTATTATATTAAGGAAATATTTTTATCAAATTTTAACGGAATATAGCCTGAATATATATGTCGGCTGCATATGCCTGCTTAATTACTACTCTACGAGGTGACCACTATGTCAAGATTTTCAAACATACTTTCATCATATACCAAAGAACGCAAAATTAACATCTCCGCTCTCTCTGCCGAGACCGGCATTGAACGCACACTGCTTCATAAATATATCTCTGGTGCAAGGATTCCCTCAGACTTAGATACCGTCTGTTCTCTGTCTGACCGTCTTATGCTGTCACCAGATGAAAAGAAACTTCTGTGTGAAAATTATAAAATCACATTTATAGGCGAAGAAAACTATCTCCGTAATCAGAAAATAGCATCTATAATCAGTACACTCTCAAGCATTCCTCAACCTCATATATTATGGAATACTGAAGCTTCCTATGAACGACTGATCCCGTGTGCTGTAAACGACAGGCTGTCAGTTGAAACAACAATAAAACGCATGCTCCAGGATCATAATACACAGTCATTATTTGTTATTGCACCGCCTTCATATAACCTGATTACCAATGAACTTATTACCTTATGTCTTAACAGACCGGATATAAATATAACTCATATAATTACATTCAGTAACCGGAATACACCAGAATTGCTGAACTATAATCTGAGTACATTTTCAGAGATACTACCTCTGATTATTTTCTGTAATGGTTATACACCCCTTATTAATTACTGTGATCCGACAGAACAGACAAGCTCCGTATCTCTGCTTCCTAACCTTATACTTAACGACAGATATGCCTTTACTTTCAGCAATTGTTGTGACAAAGGAATTTTACATACATGCAGTGATATTCTGAATTTATATAAAAATTTATCCGATCAGCTTATTGACAAATCATACGGTCTGATACAAAAAAAAATAACGTCTGCTCCTCAGGATTCAGACGATATTTATAAAATATGCAGCAATTTTTATATAAAGATTTCTGACAAAAGCACTTCACTTATTTTTCGTACAAATGATTATTTTAGTAAAATCTTATTATATGAGCCAAGCCTCAGAAATATTTTTTCTGAATTTGTTAAAAGCGCTATTTTTTCCGAATTATAAAATGTCCATTTTCATTTAGTGATTAACTATAAACGCACAGCTCCTTAAGTAAATTAATTGCTAATAAAACATTTTTATACTTTAATAAATACAAAATAAGATATTTTTTGCTAAATATTATTGACAAGTGAATTTTTTCGTGATATAATATATTTATCACATAGGTTTTATGTGATACTCCTAATATAATTATCATAAAACCAAAATTAATTTATTACAAAATTATCATCTCTGGCAATGTGTCTAGCAGTCACTGCAATCTTA